>Ga0214919_10004938_pt1 | contig 19176 bp, 15 predicted proteins | sample LL1503_MetaG_FD_177994 | JGI IMG/M metagenome (GOLD analysis project Ga0214919, IMG submission 177994) | Freshwater microbial communities from Lake Lanier, Atlanta, Georgia, United States - LL-1503 | ecosystem: Environmental > Aquatic > Freshwater > Lake | place: USA: Georgia | collected...
TTGCTCAAGCACTGGTGTGTTCTAAAGATGGTTGTGGCACATGCAATGAATGTAGATCAGCATCCAATGGATCACACCCAGATGTTGAAGTAATTGTCACAGAAGGATTGTCAATAAAGATTGATGAAGTAAGAGAACTACTCACACGCGTTGCGTGGGCACCATCTATGGGTGGCTGGCGCGTTGTTGTCATTGAAGATGCTGACAGACTCACAGAGTCTGCAGCAAACGCTCTTCTTAAAGCAATTGAAGAGCCAGGCAACAGAACAGTCTGGTTGCTCTGTGCTCCAACGCTGCATGATGTGTTGCCAACGATTAGGTCACGCTGTCGCCACCTCCAACTTGTCACACCATCTAACACAGCTGTTGCACGTGTTCTACAAACCAGAGATGGCATCTCACCTGTCATGGCAGATTTTGTAGCACGTGTGTCACAAGGTCACATTGGTCGCGCTCGCTACCTGGCCAACAATGAATCTGTGCGTAACACCAGAAACACAATCATGAAGTTGCCCCTAACGCTTCAAGGCATTTCTTCTGCCTTTGCTGCGGCACAAACACTTGTTGATCTTGCAACTGAGCAAGCAACAAATGCGGCAGAGCAAAGAAATGAAAAAGAGGTAGATGACCTTTCGTTGGCCTATGGCAAAGGTGCCACAGGACGTGGCATGGCAACTGGTGGCAGTAAAGCAATTAAAGATTTAGAGAAAGAACAAAAGACTCGTCAAACAAGAATGATCCGTGATGGCCTAGATGCAGCGCTGCTTGATATCGCTACCTTTTACCGAGATGTCATGATGGTTCAAGCAGGTGCAAATGATGCCCTGATTAATAGAGAGCTAGAAGAAGAAATTAGAGCAACGGCTGCCAAGACCAAGCCGCAATCAACGATCAAAAAGATCAACGCCATCATGAATGCCAGGACCAACCTGAGCCATAACGCAGCGCCGTTGCTTACTGTGGAGGCGTTGATGTGTGTGTTGGCTAGATAGTCTGCAAAAGCAGATTCCAGCCTCTTTTCACGCATAATGCAGAGGCCGCCGCAGGCGGCCAGTTGGTAATGAGCACCCCCTTTCATAGGGCAAGATTTCCCCATGCGCTTAGACCATGTCTCATATGTAACTTCCCATGATCAACTAGCCGACACAGTTCAACGCCTTGGCTCACGCCTTGGCAGCACCTTCGTAGATGGTGGTGTCCACCCACGCTTTGGCACACGCAACTTCACACTGCCTCTTCAAAACGGTCAATACATCGAAGTTGTCTGTCCACTAGATCACCCAGCAACAGAGCAAACCCCTTGGGGTAAAGCTGTGAGCAAGAAAGCACAAGAAGGTGGCGGCTGGCTTACCTGGGTTTTTGCAACAGAAGATATTTCAAAGGTTGAAGAGAAGTTTGGACGCCCTGCAATCGAAGGTCACCGCACACGCCCAGATGGCACCGATCTTAAGTGGAAGCAAATTGGAGTCAATGAAATTACCGACTCTCGCGAACTGCCATTCTTTATTCAATGGCTAACCGCTGATCACCCATCACAAGATGGGAAGGCTGTTGCTGCGATTGAGAAGATTACGATTGCTGATACTGAGCAACTATCAGACTCATGGTTTAAAGCCGAAATTCTAGATGGATTAAACGGGGCAGACATTGAGTTTATTGATCCATCAACAAACGATGGAGAATTCGGAATTGTTGCGGTGCACCTAACAACACCTTCAGGATCTGTAATCCTGGATTAATTTAGAAATTACAAAAGCCCTGCACTTGAAAAAGTGAGGGGCTTTTTGTTTGAAGAATTTCGAGATTGATCTAAAGCAAATGTGGCTTGGGCCGGGATCGAACCGGCGACCTAACGATTTTCAGTCGTTCGCTCGTACCAACTGAGCTACCAAGCCAACAAAGATCTTGCTAGCAGTTGCCCGCTAGTACGCATGGCACACAAATAAATTTGCATACAACACCAAAATCTTTGCGACCCGGACGGGACTTGAACCCGCGACCTCCGCCGTGACAGGGCGGCGCGCTAACCAACTGCGCTACCGGGCCTTAAGAAATAGATAAACATAAGTGGCTCTTATGTCACTCTCAAAGCCTTTACTACTTTTACTTCTTTAGAACATGTGCTGCGGTACTACGTGCCCCCAACGGGATTCGAACCCGTGTTACCGCCGTGAAAGGGCGATGTCCTAGGCCCCTAGACGATGGGGACGTACGAGGCTCGCCAATCTTACCTGCGATTACGCGTGCAACCAAACCCGATTAGTAAGCGCAAAAAAGCCACTATCCGCCGGAAAACGGGTAGTGGCTCTTCTGTTTAAAGGTTATGGCTAATTAGTTAAGTGCCCAACGAACAGTGATTGTCACTGTTACATCCTGCTCACCTAGATCGATTTCAACTGCAGCCGCATCTGCCGCCCCAGCTTTTGCCATAGGAAATGGTGATGAATACACAGGTGAAGATTGCTCTTCAAGTGAGAGAACTTTGCCGATTGAAGTTCCAAGAAGCTTTGCGTATGAAGAAGCCTTTGACTTGGCATTTGCAACTGCTGCTGCGCGTGCATCTTCAGTCGCCGCTGATGGGTTAAGAGTTGTTGGGATAACTCCACCTAACTGAACACTGTCGCCACCTGCAGTGACAACTGCTTCGATGATGGTTCCAGCCTTTGATGCCGTGCGAACTAAAACATCAAATGTTTGTGACGCACGATAGCCAGTGATCTTTGTTCCTGTTTCCTGTGTCCAGTTGTATTCAGGGTAGACACTGATGTTTGCTGAACGAATATCCTTTGTTGCAATTCCTGCTTTGAGCAGAGCCGCACGGACAGCAGCAGCTGACTTTGAAGCATCAGATAGCGCCGCCGCGTTTGTCGAACCAACGGTGGAAACAGTTGCATTAAAGCGGACCGCATCGGGAACAACAGAGATCGTGCCAACACCCGTGACGGTGATGAAGCGGTTATCTGCCGTGCCTGCGCCGCTTGCTGGGATCGCAAGAGCGACCACACCTGCAACGGCAGCAACTGTGAATAAGGATGCGATTGTGCGAAGTTTTGTAGTTTTCATGATCTAAGTATCTCTTAAATAGTGGGGATTTCGTGAATTAAGACTGAGAATAGTGGGAGAATAAAGAGGTGGCCCAGTTCTTAAGTAAGTGTGATGCAATTGCTATGGCAGATGCTGCTGCGAATTTATTGGCAGGTGGATTGGTGGCATTCCCAACCGAAACTGTTTACGGACTTGGGGCAGATGCATGTAACGCGGATGCGGTCGCGCGGGTTTATTCAGTAAAGGGTCGGCCTTCAGATCACCCATTGATTGTTCACGTTGCATCCATAGATGGTTTGGGTGAATGGGCAGATGATTTGCCAAGTTATGCAATTTCATTAGCGCGTGATTTTTGGCCTGGGCCAATGACTTTGGTTGTTAAGCGTTCTGAATTGGCTGCAGATTTTGTAACAGGTGGCCAGGACACAGTTGGTGTGCGGGTCCCTGATCATCCCGTTGCACTGGGGTTGTTAGAAGCATTTGCGCGGGCTGGTGGCAAAGGAATTGCAGCACCAAGTGCTAATCGCTTTGGAAATGTTTCACCTACGACTGCGCAGGCAGTTAGTGATGAGCTGGGCAATTACTTGGCAGTTGGCGATCAGATTCTTGATGGTGGTGCATGTGATGTGGGTGTTGAATCCACGATCATTGATTGCACCGGGGATTTTCCAAAGATTTTGCGACCTGGTGCGATTACCGAGCAGATGATTAGTCAGAGCACCCAGGCACACTTAGGAAGCAGATTCACATACACCGTCGAAGACCTGCCGGGCATAATTCTAAATGGCAAGCCGCTTGAAGCAAATAACATCCGAGTCAGTGGATCTTTAGAAAGCCACTATGCGCCTAAGGCAGCGGTATTTTTGGACCAAATCCCATTGGCAGGCCAGGGCTTCATCGCAATGGCAGATGTTCCGTCACATGATGGCGTTATCCGTTTAGCGGCGCCCCAAACGCACGAAGAGTTTGCACAAGTTTTGTATTCAGCTTTACGCGCGGCTGATGAAAAAGGTTTAGCGACTGTTGTTGTCCAGCAGCCTACAGGCACCGGAATTGCGATTGCGATTCGTGATCGATTGATGCGAGCATCAAAAAAATAGCCCCCACAGAAAGTCTGCGGGGGCTATTTTTTAATATTAGCCAGTTGCTCTAATGGTGAAACTTGTTGTCTTTCCACCGACAATTACTCGGATTGTGTAAGCAACATCCTTCTTTGCAAATGTTAAGGCCGGAATAGTTACTCTTCCAGAAGATGACACTTTAATCTTGCCTAGAGATACTGACTTTCCAGATGCATCAACAAATGATGCTGTACCTGTTGCAGCTGCCTTTAAACCAGTAACAGTCACACGTGTAGGAACATCTACCGGGATCTGAACTTCAGATCTCTTTGAACTAGAAATAGTTGCAACTGGCGCTTTCTCGTCGGCACCAATTCCACCAAGAGTAAGCGTAGAACTCAACTTGATAGGAGTTGATTCAACCGACGCGTTCGTCAAAGTTTTGGTAGATAATTTTGCAGATGTCGCAGTTACCGGCTCACCAATCACGATCGGAATAACACCAGCTGTTGCTACAGGGACCACAGCTGTCGTTCCAGATACTCTGGCTGGAATTGGTTGGGCCAGAGGCTTTCCAACTTCTAATACCTCAACTGAAGGCGGATAATCTGCAGCCATTGCAGGTGTAGAAAAATTTGCACCCGTTACTAGCAAACAACCTGCAAGGATTGCTCCAATTCGCCTAAAGTCTCGACTCATGTTCTCCGCCTCTGTTTAGTCCCGCTAGAACTTTCATTACTGTCCCTTAGCCGCTAGTCTCTCACCCCTAGTTGCTGAAAAGCAACTCTATCGGACCCAGTTACCGAAAGGTCTCTGTTCCGGGATCCCCTGCAACTCTAACTTCTAAGGGAGCACTTTAGGTATGGACCTGAGAGATTTTTATCGACTGATCCTGCGTAATTTGGCCCTAACGGTTGTCTCGGTTCTAGTGGGTGTAGGAGTAGCTGCGGGAATTACCTACTCAATGACACCGATTTACCAAGCCAAGGTTCAACTCTTCGTCTCAACACCCTCGTCGGCATTAGACGTATCAGCTTTAGTTCAAGGTTCAAGTTTTTCTCAGCAACGAGTCAAGTCATATGCCCAGATTGTTAACGGTCCAGAAACTTTGCGCCCCGTTATCGCAAGCCTAAAACTTCCCTATAGCTATGAAAAACTGGCAAAGAATGTAACTGCAACTGCTCCTTTGGATACAGTTCTAATTTCGGTTACTGTTTCAAATCCAAACGCATATCTTGCAGCGCGAATTGCTAACGCAGTCGGTCAACAGTTTGCAGTAACTGCAAATAGTCTTGAAATTTCTGGATCAACAAATTCTTCAGCCATTAAAGTTTCCATGGTCAAGAGTGCATCACTACCAAAATCACCTTCGTCACCAAAGACTGCATTGAACTTGTTGCTTGGCTTGATTCTTGGCTTTGGTTTGGGAATTGGTCTTTCGATTCTTCGAACCATCTTTGATAACACACTCAAGAACGAATCAGATCTTGACGAAACCGCTTTGCTAGCGTCAATCGCTTTTGATCCAGCTGCAGAGGAAAAGCCACTCATTACTCAGATCAGTCGCTACGCGCCTCGAACTGAATCTTTCAGAGCATTTAGAACTAACTTGCAGTATGTGCGTGCAGAAAATCCTCCAAAGGTAATTGCCATCACCTCTGCTGTTCCGGGTGAAGGTAAAACTTCGACTTCACTTAACTTAGCAATCTCATTTGCAACTTCTGGAATGAAGACACTGTTGATTGAAGCAGATATGCGCCGACCAAAGATTAGAGAGTATTCCGGCGATGAAGGCAAAAAATCAGGCCTGTCAGACATTCTGAGTGGAAAAGTACAAGGTGATATTGCAGCTCGAGTTCAAGAAGTTGCCTACGACTTTCCAGACCACGAGTTAACAATTGTTTCCTCAGGAACAACTCCACCAAACCCTGCAGAACTTCTTGATTCTGAAACCTTTAAGCAAGTTATTGAGTATGCAAAGACCGCATTCGATTTTGTGATTGTGGATTGCCCACCGACGCTATTGGTAGCAGATGCTGCAATTATCGCTGCGCGTACTGATGGGGCTGTAATTGTGACAAGTGTTGCAAAAACAAAGGTAAATCAATTCTTAGGCGCGCGTGAAAATCTAACAAATGTTGGGGTAAACGTTATCGGCGCAGTCATGAATATGATTCCGTACTCTCGTACTGATGAATATGGTCGCAAATACGGATACGGATACGGATACGGATACGGAAAGTACCGCTCATACCGCGCTTATCGCACCTACCGAAGTTATGGTGCCTACGGAAACGAGGCTGGGTACCATCCTAAAACTTCATATGCACCTAAAGACTTTGTTGTAGAAATTGAAAGTGACAATAAAAAGTAACCTTGCCCAAAGGATGGACTAATCGTGCAGAAAGTTAGTTCCCCTTCGATCAAGAAGTACTTTATCTATTTCGCAATCGTAATAATTGTCGGTTCTTTGATTTCACTCGCATCGACTACATTTTTTGCTAACAGGGTTGCCAACCAGTTGAAGGAATTAAAGGTAGATGAACCGCTTATACGCAATGAGCAAGTTCAGAAAATTAGTACAAGTGTCCGACTTCTAAATATTTCAGTTTCAAATCCATTCTTTGCATTTGCAACCTTGATTGCAACTACGCCGCAAACATTTTTGCCAACTTCACGTGCACTAAGGTCAGCTGACCAGTTTGTTTCGTCTACTTCCGATTTCTTACAAAACCAAAAGGGCTCTGAGCTTAAAATGGTAGATGCGGTGGCTCATTTAGATTCATCACTGCCGCAGTTGAAGAAAACCCTAAGCGCAATATCCCAACTGCGTGTAGGGGGCCTCTTTAGCCCATTAGACAATAGGCTAAAGGAAGTTAGAACCGAGGCTTCATCTCTACTTGATACAACCACCAGTATCGCACCGCTGTTAAAAATCTTTCCTGGTATTTCAGGTCAAAGTTCGCCACGCAACTATCTAATCGCCTTCCAAAACTCAGCCGAAGCACGCGGAACCGGTGGCATTCTCGGCGCATATGCAGTGATGAATGTTGATAAAGGCACAGCAAAGTTTTCCGCTTATGGGTCCAATGTTGGTCTTGTTCAATTACAAGATACTCCTATTCCAATGCCGAGAGAGTTTGTAAGACTCTATAACGATGATCCTGGTATCTGGCAAAATTCAAACATTTCACCACACTTTCCTTATGGAGCCCAGATTTGGCTAGCCCTTTGGAAAAATCAATTCAATCAAGATTTAGATGGGGTCTTAACTTTTGACCCAGCCGCACTATCTTATTTGCTCAAAGCAACAGGACCGATTGTCGTTAATGGAGAAGTCATTGATTCAGAGAATGTGGTTCGAGTTACGTTATCTGATGTGTATAAAAAGTATGTAACTAATAATGATTCTCGCAAACGTTTTTTAATTGACATTATTAAAGCCGTATCAAAAAAGATTGAAGATAAAGAGTTTTCAGCAACTGAGTTAGCAAAGCAAATGATTGGACCGCTTAACCAACACAGAATTCTTTTCTTTTCCACGGAAGTAAATGAACAAGAAATCCTTGAAGAATCAAAGATTTCTGGAGCGGTTTCCGGGGTACTAGATAATCAATATCGATTAGTAATACAAAATACATCAGGAAATAAAATGGATTACTACCTAGCGCGTGATCTTAAGATTGAGGCTCTAGCCTGTGGTCCTAAACCTCAAACAAGAGTCACATTCACTCTGACTAACACCGCCTCGGCTACGGAGAAGTTGCCAGCATATGTTGTCGGGCGGCTGGATTTGAATAAGCCTTCAGGGCTAGCAAATAGTTATGGAACCAGGGCAATAGTTTTTGGCCCTGTGGACACTCGAGTTATTAGCAGTATCGAAACCGCAACTAAGGAAAAGTTTGGCTTCTTAGTTAAAGAAAGAGGTCATATCGGTGTTGCAGTTCAAGTTGATTTAGCAGCAGGTCAAAGCCAAGAATTTTCACTTGTCTTCACTGGTGGTAAAGGCCCTCTTTCCACCCATGTTCAACCACTTGTTATAGATCAAAAAACTACAATCATTGACAGGTGTACTCGATGAGCAAGCCGCGTATTGTTACAGTCTGTAAATATAATCAGGCACGGTCTATAACTTCAGCTGCGATTCTGCGCAGATTTTTTCCAGACCACGAGGTTCTTTCAGCTGGCATCCAAGCAGACCCTTTTCAACCGATACCTTCATCAATTTTACAAATCTTGGACGAATGGGAAATCACAGAATTCGATGAACGCTCAACAAAGGTTGTTGACTTACCTCCTTTGCTGAAAACAGATCTTATTTTGTGCGCAGATGCCGAAGTGAGGTCAAAACTCATTGAGCAATTGAGGATAGATGATGTTGAAAACTATTCAATTCGGATTCTAGAAGAGTTTTCATACTCCTCACTTGAAATTCCAGTTGATCCAGTCAGTATGGATGAATCTGACACTAAGACTCAACTAGCCCGTGCAATCATTTTGAGTATTCGTGCAGTGCGTGGAGAATTTTCGATCAAACAACCAATCACAAAATCATCTTTTCCGGTCGATAGAATTGAACACCTTAATTCACAGAAAGTGTTGCTAGAAGCAATACACCAGAATCAAGGCGTCATCATCGATAGCGGTTTTTCGATCCCAAACGAACTTTTGTGGCAGGTAAGCAGCACTACTTTTGAACAAATAAATCCCAATAGATTAGAAGTGCCCGTAAACACCCAGCTTGGAACTAGAGTTTTGATTTCAAAGTATGAAATTGATCGAACAGCCAGAATATTTCTTTCCACCAATTACTTTCAATGGTTAGAAGAGTTAGCAGCAGGTCAGTCGACCTATCTACTTGCCCAACCACAATCAGAACTTCCTAGAGGTCGTCATCACGAAGCGATTCTCAGCCTGATCCACTCTTAGACTTTTCTGTACGGGCATGACCACCCAAAACCCTCAATCCGCCTTGCAAACCCCCACCAATCAGGCTTTACTTGATTGTTGCTAAAAAGCAACACAACCGCCGTAAGTGTCTTGTTGGTCCAATTGGAGAATCAGGCTATGCCTCATCGCAGCTATCCAACGGTAGTCGCTGATTTTAGACGCAAGATCAAGGTCATGGATATGACTGTTGTCTTCATTGCCTTTCTTTCCGTTTTGTATTTCCGTGGATTTTTCCTGGACTTTTCTATCTTCAATTATTTTACCGAGTGGCTCATAGTCGTCATAATCCCTTTCCTTTTTGCGGTTTTCCTAAGCGGTAATCAAAGTTGGGAATCAGAAGGATATGTGGGATCACTAAAGTTTTATGAAATGCCGCTGCGAGCAGGCATTAAAACTCTTTTTTCGGTATCGGCTTTCGCATATTTAATCAAAGAACCTCTTTCTAGAATTACAGTGCTATCAATCATCACTTTCTCAACCCTGGCACTCTTGTTAGTTAGATCCGTCATGTCTAAGAGCAAACTTGCAGGGTTGCTGAACTCAAAGACGGCCGAGTTTCTAGTTGTGGCATCAGATGATGAATATAAAACTCTTCCGTTGGCGGATTTGATTCCGAACCGCAATAAAACCTCGTTTGTTCATCGCCAGTTAAAGACCAAAGATTGTGTTGAAGAGTGGGAAAAGATTTGCATCGAACTAGAAAATGAAGATTTTGCAGGCATTGTTATCGCTGATACCCATTTCCCAAGCCCAGAAGTCAATTCCCGAATTTCCACCTTGCAGGCAAAGAAGAGTATTGAGGTCTTTTTTCATAGTTCAATAACGACGATGATTCCAAGAATGCAAACAGTTGAAAACAATGAGCTAATTAGAATTGCGCCACCTTTGTTAGTTGGACAACATGCTGTAATTAAACGAGCTCTGGATATTGTTCTCTCATTTACCGCCCTAATTGTCCTTGCTCCAATTTTGCTACTTATCACACTGTGCGTAAAGGTGACTTCTCCTGGTCCAGTTCTATACATTGATCAGCGGATAGGAAGAAACAACCAACTCTTTTCTTTCCCAAAGTTTCGCTCAATGGTGATAAATGCCGATACATTGAGGGCAAATGTCCTAGGTTCCCCCGACGATTCAATGCCAGATCGTTATGCCCAAGATCCTAGGATCACCAATTTTGGTCGTTTCATTCGCCGTTGGTCGCTAGATGAATTACCTCAACTGTGGTGTGTGTTGATTGGAACGATGTCAATTGTTGGTCCACGTCCAATTTTGCGTGAAGAAGATGTTGATGTTAAGAAAGCGAATCAAAGCCGCTTTATCGCCAAGCCTGGTTTAACTGGCTTGTGGCAAGTGAGCGGTCGCAAGGAAGTTCTGTGGGATGCAAGAATGAAGCAGGATATTTTGTATATCGAAACATGGTCTTTTGTAAATGACTTGCTTCTAATTATGCGTACTTTCGGAACAATTATTAGTGGCAAAGGGGCCATGTAGCTGAAAAGCCAGCAAGCAAAAATACTATTTGCCCTTTACTTGATTTCCTTAGGTGCAATTGTTTTTACCCCGGTAGATCCAAACTCAGATGGGTTATTTGGGTTCATCCAAATAAGTGGAGTTGCCGAAAGATTCTTAAATCTATTTCTTTTGATGCCGTTAGCTGTTTTTACAAGAATTTCTTTCCCACAACTCTCTTTCCGAGCCATACTGTTTCTTTGCATCTCAGTTAGTTCTGGCATTGAGATCATCCAGTTAGTTATTCCAGGCCGCGTGAGTGACCTTGTAGATGTTCTTGCTAATAGCTTAGGAGCTTACTGCGCTTTAGTAGGGATCCGAAGATTGATTGATCGCAAACTGACCTCTAAAAAAGGATTGGGTTAGAATCAGACATGATGAGTTGGAGATCTCTTTGCAAAGCCCTGTCTCTAAGCCTTTGTTTAACTTTGATTTTTGCAAATGCGGTTGGGGCACAGAAAGTTACCGCCGGACAGCCCTGCAAGATAACTCAGCAAAAGGTTCTCTATAAAGGTAGTACTTACACCTGCATCAAAAACGGAAAGAAATTGGTGTGGAGTAAGGGCATTCCAACTCCAAAGAAGTCAGTTCCTGTACCAACAGCCACACCAACAGCCACACCAACAGCCACACCAACAGCCACACCTCAAGCAATTTCCGATGTTCCCGGAAGGGGACCCACGGGAAGATTTCAATACCGGTTTATAAATGGTCTCATGCAGCGTAAGAACGTAGATGGTGTTTGGCGCTCTGATGATTCACGCCCAGTAAGTGCTTTCGACCAAATAAGAAAAGCGGCATTTGATTCGATTCGATCAGCGCCTAACTCAACCCCAAATTACAGTTTTATAATAAGGAATAACATTGCAGAGAACTACCCATCTGATCTAGCTGGCCACATTCAAAACGCAATTCAAGATTTCAACAAACTCATGTCTCAGTACCTAACCAGCAATGTAAATGTCGATCTGATTCTACTTACCGAAAAAGATGATCGCTTTTTAAGAGAAGATCTCCCAAGATTACTCAACTATGAAAACTATGTGTTTATTTTGGATAATCTAAAAAGCTATGCCACTCAGGAGTCTTTTTACAATAGAAGTGGTACAGGTGGAGGCACTGCTGGATTTATCCACTCGGAAAATCGCGGCTACTATCTAGGCCACACGGCAAGTTTTGCAAAAATGGAAACTTTCTGGCCGGAAATCGCTCCACATGAAATGGCGCATGTCCTTCAATTCTATTTGTCTCGTGGTTATTTCAGTAACTGCGGAGAAGGACAAGAGTGCAGTAAATATCATGGTCATTCCGTTGAGGGTTCTGCAAACACCTTGGGCATGGCTGTAGCTTTTCCTCTCTTGGCTTGGTACAGCGACGAGATGGATAAAATTCTCAAGGATGGAATAAGAGCTTTCAAATCTCAAATATCAGTGAAGAACAAAGATGATGCAATTTCTCTATTCAGGTTGATTGAATCCCGTAATACAGAGATGAGTCAGGAGTTCTCATATTCTGCTGGCCAAGTATTGTGGGAGTACTTCATTGGCACGTATGGATTTAAGAAATGGATTGAGTTCAATTCCAATATTCCAAAAACTGCCAACTTTGGTGAAAACTTAAAATTCACAGTTGGAATTGATAAGCAAGGATTCTACGAAGCAGCAGCTCCATATTTTCTAAGTGTTTGGGAAAGATTGGCCAAAGAAGGCTAGAAACCAACCTACTCATGTCTCATGAGTCGTCATTTCTAGGCTTGCAGTTTATGGCTCAGGGAAAAATGACCTTGAGAGGAGCCCTAAGCAAGGGTGGTTAATTAATTGCGCTACCATTAGATTGCTAATACGCAACAGCAAAGGATTCCTATGCATTCGAAGTCGCTTAAGTTTCTAGTTAAAGCAACCAGCCTTGCACTTCTTGTCTCTGTTATCGGTGTATCGCCGGCTCAAGCGACAAATTGCAGTCCTGTAACAGGGACCTCCTTAAGCGAGAATTCCAATCTTTGGATTTTTCAATGGAATGCTCTGGCAGATAGAGCGAATGTTGATGCGTTGAATGTTTTTGTTACTTCTGGTTCCGGGTATAAAAGCTGGTACAACAATTCAGCTGGTTATTTTTGGTATAACCTCCCAAGCTCATCGACCATGTTTTTGGCCAACAAGCTTGGACTAATTTCTTTCATGAATGACAGAGACATTTCCGAAATCACCTTTAGTGTTCGCAAAGACAATGGAGCAGAGAGTTGCTATCCACTTTCAAGAATAGGGACGATTACCCCTTCGCGCCTTTCAACACCTTCAAATATTCAAGTTATCCAAACTAGCTTTGATAAAGCTACCGTCACCTTCGATTCACATCCCATGAGCGCATCTAGTACCTTGACCTTAACGCCAACAAATGGTGGCTCTCCAAGAGTGATAACTAATTATGTTTCAGGAACTGAAATTTCAGATTTACTCCCCTCAACTAGCTACACAATTTCTATAAAGTCTCTTGGCGGCATCGCAAATATTAATAGCCTTCCGGGAAGTTTGGAATTTACAACTCCCCAAGATCCGGTGGAAGTGGCTCGATTAGCAGAGTTGGCCAGATTGGCAGCGATCGCCCAAGCAAAAACCGAGATTCAAGCAACTACCAATGCAGTCAACGGATTGACCCTGGATATGCTCGCAAAAGCAGAGATTAAAGGTGCTACTAAAGAGAACTTACCGCTCATCAACAAAGAGCTAGCTAAATTATCTCCAGAAAAGCGTGGAGATTTAAATGAAATCCTCAAGACTATTAGAAAATATGAAGTAGTTGATATTTTGGCATCAGCGAACGTAAATATGGTCCAGCCTAAATTACTTGTTGAGATTGGCTTGATTTCTAGTGAAAGCAAGAACAAGACATCTTTGGTTAATGCTCTACGGAGATTAAGTCCATCAGATCGCTCTACTTACGAGGAAATTCAAACTGCTATCAATTTAGAAATGCAGGATATTCAGGCACGTAAAGATAGAACCGCTGCGATTCTTAAAAAGATCAAGAGCCGGGGATAAGTTAGTTAAATTTTCAAACCTTCAAACTAGCGATCAGATCTCCGGCCAGTTAGACTTTTAATATGAGGAGAAAAGTAGCTTTCGTACTTCTACTTGCACTGCTCATGCCAGCCATAACCCCAACCATGGCCGCCACTCCAAAAGCCGGTGCAAAGTGCTCCAAAGTTGGCGCAACGACCATTGCCGCTGGCAAGAAGTTCACCTGTATCAAAACAGGATCAAAAACTGTCTGGAACAAAGGCGTTGCGATCAATAAACCAACACCTACCAAACCAACTGCAATAGGTGATCCAATTGGGGCTGTTGGCGGAACACCAACAGCAACACCCACACCCACACCAACACCAACACCTACGCCCTCACCAACCCCCACACCAAAAGCTCTGTCAGACACCCCTGGAACTGGACCAGCGGGCAGATTTCAGTACCGCTACACAGACGGGGTAATGCAACGCATAAACATTGATGGCATTTGGCGCTCAGATGACTCACGGCCATCGACTGATTTTGATCTGATCAGAAAGTCAGCCTTCGATTCGATTCGCTCAATCTCTAGCTCAAACCCCAATTACAGTTTCGTAATAAAGAACAACATCGCAGAAAACTATCCCACCGAACTAGCAACTCATATCCAAACTGCCATTCAAGACTTTAATAAGGTTATGTCACAGTATTTAACCAGCACTGTAAATGTAGATTTGATTCTGCTCACCGAAAAAGATGACCGCTTCTTTCGAGAAGAGCTTCCAAAACTCCTTAGCTACGGAAATTATGCTTTCGTTGCCGATAACCTAAAGGGCTACACCAATCAGGAATCTTTCTACAACAGAAGTGGAACTGGTGGAGGCACAGCTGGTTTCATTGATTCTGAAAATCGGGGTTACTACCTTGGCCACACCGCAAGCTTTGCAAAAATGGAAACCTTTTGGCCCGAGATAGCACCCCATGAAATGGCACATGTCCTTCAATTCTATTTAGCACGTGGTTATACAAATAACTGCGGAGAAGGCCAAGAGTGCAGCAAACTCCATGGCCATTTCATTGAAGGCTCCGCCAATACCCTAGGCATGGCAGTAGCTTTTCCAATCTTGCCTTGGTACAGCGATGAGATGGACAAAATCCTTAAAAACGCGATTAGAGGCTACAAGTCACAAATAACCATCAAAAACAAAGAAGATGTGATCTCGCTTTTCAAATTAATCGAATCCAGAAACACAGATATGAGCGCCGAGCTCTCTTACTCCGCAGGCCAAGTCTTATGGGAGTACTTCATTGGCACATATGGCTTCAAAAAATGGATTGAGTTCAACATCAATATCCCAAAAACCGCCAACTTCAGCGAAAACTTAAGATACACAGTTGGCGTCGATAAGCAGGGATTCTACGAGGCAGCCGCACCTTACTTCTTGAGTGTTTGGGAACGATTAGCAAAAGACTAGTAGTTATATTTCACTCAATAGTTTATGAGCAGGCTGCTTTAATCCCACAACTTTTCCTTACTTCACATGACCACCACGAAAAAGAGCAAATTGAGGAGAAATCTGTTGTCTAGAGTAAATTTACTCTAGAATTGTGATATGGAATCTAAATACCCTACTTATGGAACTTCATTACATTACTCCGGCGAGGCTGGAAAAAAGTATTTGGATTGGCAGGATGCCCTTGGATTGATTAGCGGGGAAATAAACTCTCGAAAATTTAAGAAAGTAGATTTTCGCGGTCTTACGGTGTTAGATTTTGGGGCGGGGGCGGGTAATTTGCTTGCAAATCTCCCCGCATTGAGAAAAATTGCTGTTGAAATCAACTTGGCCGCACATGCTGCAATTGTAAAAAAAGGAATCGAAGCTTTTGAGAAGATTGAAAGTATCGAATCATCTTCCATAGATCTTGTGATTTCCCATCACAGTCTAGAACACGTTCCGTATCCAATTATGGCTCTTAAGGAAATTGCAAGAGTGTTGAAACCAGGGGGCACTCTGCACTTATGGGTGCCAATCGATGACTGGAGGGTTCAAAAGAGTTACAGATCAAATGACATAAACCATCACTTGAATACATGGACTCCGCAATTACTAGGAAACTCTTTGCATGAAGCAGGCTTTGATACTAAAAGTATGAACATGAATATCGTGACACATGCGTGGTTTCCTGGCTATCAGTATTTTTTTAAGGTTCCAGGTTTCGATCTTGCATGTAAAATCTGGTCAATTTTTAGACGTCGACGTCAGATTGGTGTGATTGCCAAACTAGATGGTCAGTAGAGATCGTAGACAACCTAATCTGAGAGGTTTTAGTCAATTTTGGATCAATAAAGCCACAGAGTACAGACACAATTAGCCTAAGATCGTCATTTATTCGATGTTGAACCCAGACGTTGAAACGAAATACTTACAGGTTAGATTAAACTGAACCAAACAAATAGAGGAAAGCAATCTTTAGACGATTAATTAATCCGTACTACCTTTAAGGAAGGGACTCATTCCAAGCGTGTAAAGCAAACTTTGCATTTTGAGTCTATCCGAGTAATTAGCCCTCAGACATATGCACCATCGCCCCAGCCACGTTGGAAATCTGGGAATTGTTTCAAGGTAGCATCAAAACACGATCATTGCTCAAAACTTCATATTTGGTGATCCAAACTTCGCCAAAATGCTCAACTTTTAGAAAGGTAGCTTAAGCATGAGAATTAAGAAATTGTTGTTGCTTACCCTTAAGCCATTTGGTGTAAAAAACTTTCTAGATATTCAGATTTTGATGCGCTACAAATATCATTTCTTCTTTGTCATCAAAATGTTGAAGCAAAGCAAATCACAAATTAGCCAAGATGTTTTTGTGGCTTCGGAATTGAGTTTGTGGGACAAAAAAAAAGAACCCGGATTCTTTGTAGAGTTTGGAGGATGTGATGGATTACTTCTTTCGAACACATTTTTGCTAGAAAAAAGATACAAGTGGCATGGAATATTAGCGGAACCAGCGAAGATATGGCATGAAGCATTACGCCAAAACCGAACCTGTTACTTAGATTTCAGATGTGTGGACTTTGTCTCAGGACGGCAAGTCTTGTTTCATGAAGCAAAGGATGGTGAATACTCAACGTTTGCGGAATTATCGGCAGTAGATGTTCATTCAAGAAAAAGAGAAGGTGGCTCGCAATATATGGTGGAATCCATTTCCCTAAATGATCTGCTTTTACTCTTTAAAGCCCCGACGAAGGTTAGCTACTTATCAATAGACACTGAAGGAAGTGAGTTTGAGATCCTAAAGTCGTTGGACTTTGACTACTGGGAATTTGAAGTCATAACAGTAGAGCACAATTATACAGCCAACCGTAGTAAAATTCACGATCTGCTTTCGAAAAATGGATATGAAAGAGTCTTCGCGAATCAAACAAAATTCGATGATTGGTATACGAAAAGTACAGACCTACATTCGAAATGAAGCGAGAAAAGCCTTCTACGCTTCCGTTCTAAGTGAAGTTGACACACAGGAACTAGTTCCCAAAAAATGCTTCACACCAAGAGCAAAGAAGTCTTGCCATAAAGTTAGTATTTGAACATCATCTAAATGTCTATCCTTAGAATAAGCCCCACGAAATCAGTCTATTCATTTCGTGAGGACATGAAATCCAATATCGGATATTCGTTACACAACCATATTCACATGTAATAGCTTTAAATAATCAAGTGAAGTGAAATTTAAAGTAGAAAGTTCAACTAGGATTCAGCCGAATTCTTGTTTGCAATTGATAATCTTCCTAAAACAAACTCAGATAATATTTTTAGGAATAAACCAATAATAATTGCGATTGCAAAATTACTTAGTAAACCAATCCAGAAAATGCACAAAAGATACAGTATGGCTGAAACAAATCCTTGCACTGCAGAAAGAAGGAACCGCTTTCGTCTCAACAAAATTGCATTATAAAAAGAACCAGGTATACCGAAAGGCGTTACAGCAACCATCGTGAGAATCACAACCGTATTCAATGATTCCCGTTCGTTGGGTGATAGAAGAGCTAAGATTGGTTTTAAAAACAAAATAATAAAAATCGAAGCAACAATGGAAAGAAACATTGTTTGACGAAACGCATTCACACGAGAGGAATTGTCATTTATTTTTAAATCTTTTTCTGAACTTCCAAGAATTTCTGTCGATAAAGTGCTTGCAAAAATATAGAGAGCGCTATACAACTTCTTACCAATTGCGAGTGTAGCGATTAACTCATACTCCTGAAAGTAAGCAAGAATGACCAGATCCAGGTTAACAAGAGATGTGTAGCCTCCCTGTAACCACATTGGGAAAGAGTTATCTTTCCTGGCATGTTTCCGATTAAATCTGAGGCCACCTATTGCATGGGTGTCCACAACCTTTATCAAAACAACAGGAAAGATAAGTACCAGAGCAAACGTTAATTGATTGTCTGACGAGCCATAAAGAAACCACGACAAAAATAACAACAATTGCAGAATTTTTTTTAGGGAATGCAACAAAACCGCTTTTCTTGGAGTATAAATTAGTTGGCGAATTCCCAAGCTCGTGTCTGCATCGAGATCTAGAAGACAGACAAAGGTGATTACAGCGAGAATTGAGTCTTTGTTCAGAAAGAAGATCGAGGCAGATATGATGCTGCCGAAAAACAAAACTCGTAGGTATCTAAACGACCATTCTATTTGTAGTTTCTCAAATTCCTTACGACCGTATTGAATTAGCATCCAATTATTGGAACCAAAATCACTTAACCACAGGGCAATTCCAGCGATCGAATAACCGAGGGCAATTTTCGAGAAAAACTCAACCGAAAACATCCTAAAAAAGACAGCGTAAATTAATATCGCCACCAATAGGTTTATTAAACGCGGGATAGATTTAGCAAAGATTCGAGAACCTCCTTTACGGATAGAGTTATTCTACCTAGCCGAATTATTCAAGTTACGCATTGAAATTCCATTTCCTTCTTGTAAAGAGACTAAAAATAAAAAATATTAGGAGAATATAAAGCGAATTAAGCCTAATGGATCGTTTTCGTCTAAGAATTCGTAGTCAGCTGAATTGGAAATTGAGCTGATAACTTGGCTGACAGAGATAAGCTCTTGAAATTGTTTCACTGCTCTAACATGCTTCCTCGAAATAAAAGTGAGATTGTGTGGAGCAATTCTAGCAAGATTCGACCACAAGTAACTTTTATGCATAACTATCCTTTTATTCATGGATAGAGCTTCCATAAGAATTCCACTTGCTGATCGGTTCTTGTATAACAAGAGAATCAAATCTGCTTCACGAATCTCTTCTAGATATTCAGGCCTAGATAAGTAAACATCTTGGTAAATTACGTTAGATAAATTTGATGACTGAATTAGATTCTTGACTTCTAGAGTAACCGATCCGATAAAAAAAACTTGGAAATGATTTGGATACTGATTCTCTAGATTCTCCATAATCTCTAGAATTAAATTTGGACTTTTTCGTTCATCGATAAATCCAGGTACCAGAATTGTAAAAACTTGACGTTTTTTCTGAACCGCGAGATCTATACCCAAAATATCTATCGTGGTTAAATTATCATTGACCCA
>Ga0214919_10004939_pt1 | contig 19172 bp, 8 predicted proteins | sample LL1503_MetaG_FD_177994 | JGI IMG/M metagenome (GOLD analysis project Ga0214919, IMG submission 177994) | Freshwater microbial communities from Lake Lanier, Atlanta, Georgia, United States - LL-1503 | ecosystem: Environmental > Aquatic > Freshwater > Lake | place: USA: Georgia | collected 2015-03-15
TTAAAGTTGTTGCATATCCAGGACAAATAATAGAATTAGATGCTGAAATTGTTAAACTAGGCAATGCGTTTACTGAAATCAATTGCGATGGAGAATTTGTACTGGTACAGCCTGTTAATGTATTTTGGCCAACAAAAATATAATTGCTTGTTACTGTAGGCGAAAATCCAACCCAAGAGCCCTGACCATTCCACGAATAGGTGTTTGCTCCAGATGGAACAAAAGTAATCGTGCTTCCATAACAAATGGCTACTGAACTATTTGTAGGTACTCCACCCGTTGTGCTAATACTAACTGTTGGTAATGGTATAACAGTAACAGTTTGCAAGGCAAAATTAATATTTGTACATCCTGCCAAATTTGTTCCAATTAAACTATAGGTTAAATTAGATGATGGATTGACAGAAAAACTTGATCCTGAATATGGGCCAGGTAACCAAGTATAAGTATTGGCGCCATTAGCGATTAATGTACTTGATTGTCCTGAACAAATTGCATTGGTACCCGTAATACTTACTATTGGTAATGAATAAACCGTTATGGCTCGAACGGCTGATCCTAGGCATCCTAAAGCACTAACTCCGGTTGCGGTGTAATTTGTATTGCTCACTGGTGATACTGATATGGAGACTGTGTTTGCTCCAGTATTCCAATTATATGTACTTGCTCCCCCTGCTGTGATTATTGCCGAACCTCCTACACATATAGCATTAGTTCCCGTAAAAACCACTATCGGTAAAGTGTTTACTGTTACCGCTAATATAGCCGTGTTACTTGATAAACATCCTAAACTACTAGCACCTGTTAAACTGTAGGAAGTATTTACCGATGGACTTACTGATAATATTGCTGAATTTGATCCCGTATTCCATGTGTATGTATTGGCGCCTACTGCAGATAGATTTACTGAAGATCCTACACATAGTGCATTGGTGCCAGTTATACTTACTATTGGCAATGGATTTACGGTTAGATTAATAATTGATGAGTTTCCAATGCAGCCTAATGTATTTGTTCCAACTACTGAATAGCTTGTATTTGATAAAGGGGATACCACTATTGAATTACTATTTGCAGAATTACTCCACACATAACTATTAGCGCCATTAGCGATTAATGTACTTGATTGGCCTGAGCAAATTGCATTGGTACCCGTAATGCTTACTATTGGTAATGAATAAACCGTAGTTGTTACAGCTGCACTTCCTGTACATCCAAGTGAGCTCGTTCCTGAAACTGAATAGACTGTATTTGCTATTGGAGAAACTACAATTGAATTAACATTTGCCGCAGTGCTCCATAAATATGAATTTGCTCCATTTGCAATTAAAGTTGTTGATCCACCTGCACATATTGCATTCGTGCCGGTAATAGTTACAACTGGTAGCGGATTAACATTAACTGTTACCAATGTACTTGAACCTACACATCCTGCTGGAGTAATTAATGTTACTGAGTAACTCGTAGAAACAGTTGGATTTACTATTATACTAGCCGTGTTAGCACCAGTTGACCAAGTGTACGAAAGTGCTGCTGCTGGAACAGTAAATGAACGAACTGCACGGAAATTATGGCCATTATATTTAGTATATAAACTAGACTGATTGCCATTACTAAAATCTTGTGTCCAAGCATTAGTAGCACTAAACTCGGTTGAACTCCAGTAACTATTTCCGGTAAAATTTCCAATGGCAACTCGGTTAATATACATTTGATTTAACTCATCTTTGCTTGGCAAATACCAATCGCTATAACCTCCTAAAACTAAATCATAGCAAATCCTTGCTACATTTTGTTCCGGTCCATATAAGGCTATTATTGAATTTGTATTAGCGTTTCCTGTTCCTATTGCTATTCCTGTTGCTCCTGTAATTCCTGAATTAGAGCCATGCCAAAACGATCCACTTCCTTGATCGGCTGAGGCTGCAATTAAACCAGATTGTCCCGAACCATCAATATATACAATTTTACCTCCCTGATAATTTTGCCCGATACTAAGTGATTGAACGGTACCTGCATATACTGGTATTAATGTGGCAGAATTACCGATACATATTGGACTTGAACCACTAATATTAATAATTGGATTTGGATTTATAATTAAAGTACTACTTGCGTATGCCTGCGATACACAGCCTGCTGTACTTGTTCCTATTACCGTATAAGTAGTATTAATAGATGGACTCACCACCGCGTTTCCGCCTTGTATAGTATAGGTATTGGCTCCGTTTGGATTGATTGTGAAATTTTGTCCTGCACAGATGGCTCCGGAGTTTACCGTGATTATTGGATTGGGATTAACGATTAAGCTACTCGTTGCAAAGGCTTGGGATACACAACCTGCTGTGCTTGTTCCTACTACTGTAAAAATAGCATTGCTTGGTGGATTTACCACTGCGTTTCCGCCTTGTATGGTATAGGTATTTGCTCCGTTTGGATTGATTGTGAAGTTTTGTCCTACACAAATTGTACCGCTATTTACTGTGATGGTTGGGTTAGGATTAACCGTTAAGTTAATGGTTGCAAAGGTTTGTGATAAACAGCCTGCAGAGCTTGTTCCTGCTACTGTATAAGAAGTGTTACTTGCTGGTGATGATGTTATGCTGGACGATGTTGACGCATCACTCCAAGTATAAGTAGTTGCTCCATTAGCAATTAATGATGCTGTTTGTCCAACACAAATTGCACTTGAGCCTGAGATGCTTATTACCGGCAATGGATTTACATTTACTGTTGCTGAATTACTTGTACCAATACAGCCAGCTGTGCTTGTTACTGAAACCGAATAATTACTTGTTAGGGTTGGACTAATAGAAATACTTGAGGTGTTGGATCCATTGGACCAGGTATAAGAAGCAATTGAAACTGTCTGATATTTAATAATTACTATTCCAGAGCCGCCAACACCTGGTTGATAACCCTCTCCACCGCCACCGCCGCCGCCGCCTGTATTTGGCTGACCATTTGTTGCAGTGGTTCCACCATAATGTCCGTTTCCGCCGCCACCAATTCCACCGAGAGAAAGAACTGGTGAAGAATTATGAGAACTACCACCACCACCACCAGCATAGTATACAGTGTTACCAGTTATTGAAGAAATTAATCCAGCACCTCCATACCCACCTGAAGCTTGACTTGGGCCGTAACTATTATTTCCAATTGCACCTGCTCCACCTCCACCTGCAGCTCCTAATCCATTTGGTCCTACAGCATTTCCGCCCGCATTTCCTTGGCCTGAAGTACCTGCACCACCTAAACAAATATGTTGCCCGCCACCGCCACCAGAACCTCCTGAGCTTCCTGCATTATTTAAATACCAACCACCTTTTCCTCCACCTATTGCAGTATAGGTATGAAAAGAGCTATTCCCCCCATTATTTCCTATACTACCTCCATTTCCTACTGTAATTGAATAATTTGAAGCAGGTAAATTATTAATAATTCCGGCTAAGAATCCTCCTGCACCACCACCACCACCATTTCCAGCAGTATTAATTCCTCCACTACCGCCTCCGCCAACTACCAAATACTCTACATTTAGATTAGAAGGCGCAATAAAAGCCGAACTAGAAGTGAATGTGTGTATGGTATATCCATTTGAATAGGTAATAACTCCTCCTGATGCAGGACTTATTGAATTTAAAGTGAGTGAATTTCCTGCACAAATAGTGCTAGTGTTTAAAGTGATATTTGGATTAGGATTAACAATTAAGCTACTTGTTGCGAAGGCTTGCGATAAGCAGCCTGCAGTGCTTGTACCAATAACAGTATAGTTGACGTTACTTGATGGACTCACCACTGCGTTTCCGCCTTGTATGGTATAGGTATTTGCGCCGTTTGGATTGATGGTGAAGTTTTGTCCTGCACAGATGGTTCCGTTGTTTACCGTGATTATTGGGTTGGGATTAACGATTAAACTACTCGTTGCAACCGCTTGTGATACACAACCTGTAACCGTATTTGTCCCTATTACAGTATAGTTCGCATTGCTTGGTGGACTTACCACTGCATTGCCTCCTTGTATGGTATAGGTATTTGCGCCTGATGGATTGATTGTGAAGTTTTGTCCTACACAAATAGCTCCTGAGTTTAATGTAATTGTTGGGTTAGGATTAACATTCACAGCTATAACCGAACTTGCACCTGAACAACCAATAGTGCTTGTTACTGTTATTGTGTAGTTGGTTGTAACACTTGGACTTACCACCACTGAATTTGATGTAGAAATAACAGAGCCGTTTGACCAGGAATAAGCCACACCACTTGCTATTAGATTCGTTCCTTGATAAGCAGCAGGATTTGTAACTGGTAATGGGCTGGGTGCATCTATTCTTATTCTGCCATTGCCTCCATTTCCGCCAACGCCTCCACAACCATTGTTTAACCCACCAGCGCCGCTTAATGCATTTATATTTGCTGCAGTACCTGAAAAACTATTCATAATTAAATTAATAGATCCTCCTGCACCACCACCACCACCACCCATTCCGCATCCACCGCCGCCGCCACCATTATTTCCTATAATACCATTAGTTGTTAAATTTCCATTAACAATTAAGGTATTTGTATAAATTGCAACAATTCCTCCGCCATTTCCTCCAGCGCCGGGATAGCCTCCATCTTCATCTGCACCGCCTTCGCCACCAGCACCTCCCATTATTAATACTGTTACACTCGAATTACCAACTGAAAGTCCGCCTAAACCAGGACTGTGTCCACCATTTGTACCAGCACTCCCTGAAACTCCATATCCTCCACCGCCGCCGCCACCTGCATCTTGCATTCCAGTTCCTCCTCCTCCGCCGTTTCCATTTGCACTCAACCAAGCACCTGCATTATTTCCGCTTGAGCCTCCATTTGCGCTACTTCCTATTCCTGCACCATAAATGCCTTCTCCTTGACCGCCATCGGCATTTTGCCAAGTAGCAACTTTTTGTGCTACTGCTCGATATCCTTTTCCGTCAGCGTTAATAGAACCGCCAGCGTTAATAGTAACAGCGCCATTAGCTTTAAAACAAAGAACCCCACCAACACTTCCGTTCCATGGATTGCAAGTTAAAACACCTCCATTATTTACAGTTACACTAGTATATTGAGGCACTTTTATTACCTGATGTTTTAATGTGGCCGAAGCAGTATAAGTATTTAATAAATTTTGAGAAAATATTAATGTATTAGAAGAAATAGCTGATATAGTTTTAAGTTCATACTTTCCGACTAAATTATTGGCTCCAACCGTGGCATCTTGCATGGTAATAATTAAAACTTCGTTACCAACAGAAAAGCCTGATGCGCTGGTTAAAGCAATTGAATTGCTACCAGCAATACCTATAACGCCATTAACAGAAGATTTTACGGCATCGGCATTTATAGTTGAGCTGATAGTTAATGATCCATCTGAACCATTACCAGAATTTTGGCTACCTGCAGAAACACCCAATGTGACTTGCGAACCAGCGCAAACTGCCGAGGTTGGACTTGATTTAGCAAATAATTGACAAGGGTATATTGAGTTTAATTGTGTAATTATAACAAGTCCATGACCAAAAGATGGAAGAACTGTAACTGAATAATTTGATGGCTGATTAATACCAAACGAACTTCCTCCAAAACCAGAAACATAACTTCCACCGCCGCCGCCGCCACCAACATAACCGCCGCCACCGCCGCCACCGCCTGTACTACAAGAACAAGAAGAACCTCCTCCTCCAAAGCCGCCTTCACCATAAGTTCCACCTGGCCATCCAATGCCTCCTCCTCCCCATCCTGCACCTTGTCCACCCATCTGACCGTTACTTCCATTAGTAAAAGATTGTCCAACTGTTGTGTAAATTGCGTATGTAAAATGAGCTCCATTAACAGAATAACCGCCAGCAGCACTTCCAAATTGAGATGGTGAACCATTAATAACAGATGTAGTTAATTGTCCATCTTTCGATACATTATCTTGTTGAGCACTTCCACCACCTCCACCTGCTGCAACATATAAACCTCCAGTTAATGGTCCAACAAAACTTCCGCCGCCGCCTCCATCAGAATTAGAAGTTGCATATGAAGATCCCATTTGACCTACTACTATTTTTAAAACAGTTCCAGCTGGAATAGTAACATCATGAATTACTTTTGCTCCTTTACCCGAATATAAAGCGCTTCCGCCACTTGCTCCCCATGCTTCTATTCTATATGAACCACCTGTTGGTATTGTAAAAGTTTGAACACCATTATTTGATGTAACTAATCCGTTTAAATTTGTTGCAGCATAAGCTGAATTTATTTGTAATTGGGTTGGTCCTAAACGACCTGTTGCTCCAGCATTAGTAAAACTATAAGTTTGCTGTGCTTGACTTGTTAAAACAAAAAACAAAAATAAGAAGCTTATTATTTTTTTATTGTTTTTTGAAAAAAGAATTAATATCATTATTCTATAAAGTACTTTAAATATCATTATTTGAACTATATATCAATAACTTACAAAATTAAATAAAAAAAACTATTTATTCTCTATAAAATTCATATAGTCTTGTAAAATAATTATTGCGCTAATTACATCAACAGTATTTTTATTTTGACGTTGTTTTTTTTTTACCCCACCATTGAGAATAGTTTGATGAGCAATTTTAGATGTAAAACGTTCGTCAAAGCGTTCAATTTTTTTATCCAGAAATTTTTTTTTCAAATGAGCAACAAAGGGATCAATAAATCGAGCGCTATCACTCTTTTTATTTTCCATCGTTTTTGGTTCGCCTACCACGATAATATCAACAACTTCCTGCATAAAATATTTTTCCAGGTAAACAATCATATCTTTACTATGAACAGAATCTAAGCCAGTTGCAAGAATTCGAAGCGAATCGGTTACAGCTATCCCACAACGTTTACTTCCATAATCTATAGCCATTATTCTTCCCATAATAAATTTAATATAAATTAAAACAAAATTAAAGTATTTTAATTAATATTGGACATAAACAATCTTACAAATTAAATGTATTGCTTTAAAAAGAAGCTGTAAATTTGTATTAATGATGTTTAATAAAAATAGCGCCGAATTAATTTTATCGAAATCCTCTTATCCTGAGGAATTAAAAAGAATAGCTAAAAAAGTATTTAATAACGAAAGAATTTCTTTTGAAGAGGGTATTTTATTGTATCAAAAGGCTGAATTAGGGTTTTTAGGTATATTAGCTAACTATGTTCGAGAAAACAAAAATGGTAATTATGTTTATTTTAACCATAATTTTCATGTAGAACCAACAAATGTTTGTGTTTACTCTTGTGCATTTTGCTCGTACTCTCGTTTAATAAAAAATAAAGATCAGGGTTGGGAATTATCGGTAAACGAAATTTTAGACATCGTAAAAAAATACGATAACCAAGATGTAACCGAAGTTCATATTACCGGTGGTGTTGTGCCAAAGCAAGATTTAAAATTTTATACCGACTTGTTTAGTAAAATAAAAAGTTACCGACCAAATTTGCATATAAAAGCACTAACTCCAGTTGAATTTCATTACATTTTTAAAAAAGCAAAAGTAAGCTATGAAGAAGGGTTGATATTAATGAAGGAAGCCGGATTAGATAGTTTACCAGGAGGAGGCGCAGAGATTTTTAATACAGAAATAAGAGATAAAATTGCGGGTGGAAAATGTTCTACAGATGAGTGGCTTAGTATACACGAAATATGGCATAAAATGGGCAATCATTCAAATGCCACTATGCTTTATGGCCATATAGAAAGTTACGAGCACAGAATAGACCATATGGACCGTTTGAGAGAATTACAAGATAAAACAAAAGGGTTTAATGCTTTTATTCCATTAAAATTTAGAAATAAAGATAATGCCATGGCTCATATAAACGAAGTAAGTGTAATTGAAGATTTAAGAAACTATGCCGTATCCAGAATTTACTTAGATAATTTTGCACATATAAAATCTTATTGGGCTATGATAGGAAGAAGTACTGCACAATTGTCATTAAACTTTGGAACAGATGATTTAGACGGAACTATTGATGATACAACAAAAATATATAGTATGGCAGGTTCTGAAGAGAAAAATCCAAAATTAACTACACAAGAATTGGTTGATTTAATTAAATCGGCTGGGAAAATTCCGGTACAACGCGACACGTTATATAATGTGGTTAAAGAATACACAAATAATTAAACTATAATTTGTAATATTTTATTAATTGAAAAAACTTTTTTTGTATATTATACTATTTTGTTTGAGTGCAAAAGCACAAGACAATAAAAAGTCTGTTTTTACATTATTACCAGCCATGGGATTAAATTTTTGTCAAATACATGGTGATAGTTATTCTGGCTTCGATAAACTCGGCTTATTTCTTGGAACATCTGTTAATGCACGTTTAAACAAAAAAATGAGTTTAGAATTGGGTTTTTATTTTTCACAAAAAGGCGCTCGACATAATTCAAACCCCGAAAATGGCGATTTTTCATTTTATCGCGTTAATTTAAATTATATAGATTTACCCATATTATTTAAATACCAAATAAACTCAACTTATTTTGTTACAGCTGGACCCTCATTTGCATATTTATTTAGCTATAACGAAAACATTGATAATACAGATATGACTGGAACTTATTATTTTAATAAAAATGAATTTGGAGTAAATTTTGGTTTAGGGAAAATTGTTAAGGGAAAATTTTATGTCGAGATAAGAGCATCTAATTCTATTATCCCAATAAGAGATTACGGAATAATTGCTAACAAAATTATTTTTCCTAACCCTATCGCAACTCTATTTAATAAAGGTTTATATAACAACATCATATCATTAATAGTATCTTATAAACTCGATTTTAATTCAAAAAATGGAAACTAAAAAACAAAAAATAGCAGTAGCTGTTACGGGTGCAAGTGGAAGTATTTATACAAAAGTTCTTCTCGATAAACTAACTAGTTTAAAAGAACAATGTGATGAGATTAGCATAGTAATGAGCGACAATGCAAAAGCTGTTTGGGAATTAGAATTAGAAAACAAAATTTATCAAGATTATGATTTTAATTATTATGATAAAAATAATTTTATGGCTCCGTTTGCCTCTGGTTCTGCAAAATATGATGCGTTAATAATTTGTCCTTGCAGTATGGGCACTTTAGCAAGAATATCTTCAGGTATAAGTAATGATTTAATAACTCGGGCTGCAGATGTAATTTTGAAAGAACGAAAAAAACTTATTTTAGTTACAAGAGATGCGCCTTTAAACCTTATTCACATTAATAACATGAAACTTCTTACCGAAGCTGGTGCAATTATTTGCCCTGCTTCTCCTTCATTTTATTCAAAGCCAAAAACGTTCGAAGAATTAGCGGCCACTGTTATAGATAGAGTTATTGATTTAATAGGGCTCACACAAAAAACATTTCGTTGGGGTATAGATAAAACATAAATAGAACACTGAGTGTTTTTTTCGTAAAATACTAATTTTTTAAGTTCATAAAAAGCAACAGTTATTAAAAGTATTGTGTTAATTAATACTTATTGCTATAAAATCCTAGAATAAATTTATATTTATATTTATATTTGAAGATTATTTATATAACAATCTGGTAACTCAAAATTTACTTTTGACAAACAACAGCGCAATATTTGATAAAGATGCTTTTACATTAACTCATAATGTACAATTAACCGATGCCGTTGAAAATAGGATAAAAGTATTTACTTTTTTCAAGAGAACTATTGATATAGTTTTTTCTCTAGTCATTGTGTTCACGATTTTAATTTGGTTAATACCAGTTCTAGCTTTATTAATAAAATTAGATTCAAAAGGCCCAGTATTTTTTAAACAAAAAAGAACAGGCTATAAAGGCAAAACATTTAACTGTTTTAAACTAAGAACGATGAAAATTAATAAATTGGCCGATGATTTACAGGCCTCTTTAAATGATCCACGCATAACAAGAATGGGAAAATTTTTAAGAGTTTCTAACTTAGACGAACTACCTCAATTTATAAATGTTTTAATTGGAGAAATGTCTATTGTTGGGCCCAGACCTCATATGCTAATTGACTCTGAACATTTTGCTGAATTATTTCCTGGATATTACAATCGCTATTTAGTAAAACCTGGAATTACAGGAATTGCTCAAATTCATGGTTTTAGAGGGCCAACGCCTAATACAAGATCCATATTTAAACGGCTTCAATGGGATTTATATTATGTAGAACATGCTACAATAGGCATGGATATTAGGATTATTTTATTAACTACATTAGAAACAATACGCGAAAGTCTTAAAATTAAAATTATTAAGAAAATGCCTTTAAATAGTTAAGTAGCTAAATACATTAACTTTTTTCTTCTTATTTTTGAATCTAAAACATGTTAAAAAAAATACAATTCTTAATTTTAAATAACTTTTTTCTATTTTTAATTCTAATTCTTGCCTCTTTCCTAAGATTATTTAATGCTGACTTTCAAAGCCTTTGGGACGATGAAATCGTAACAATGATTGAGTCAAATCCATACATATCATTGCGTAATGCCTACCATACCTATATAAATTATGATAATATGCCACCATTATATTTCATTACTTTAAGGTGTGTGTTTTTAATCTTCGGATATACAAGCCTTGTATTAAGATGTTTTTCTGCAATCATAGGCATATTAAGTGTTTTTGGAATCTATAAATTAGGTAAAGAATTAGTTAACAAAAAAACTGGCTTAATAGCTGCAAGTCTTTTATGTGTTAATTTTTTTCACATCAATTATTCACAAGAAGGGAGGCCGTACTCTTTTTTAGTGCTATTTACAATTTTATCATTTTTATACTTTGTTAAGTTTTTAAAAACACAAAAAATTAAAGATGTTTTAATTTATACTCTATTCTCATCCTTAATGATTCAGTGTCAATTTTTTGCATTATCCATTATAATAGGACAATTTTTAGTTTTTTGTTTTTTTTATATACAAAGCGAATCTCTAAAAAAATCTTTTTTAATTAAAGGATTATTATCTGCAATACTTTTGTTAATTAGTTATATACCGGCATTTCCACAATTATTCAAAAATTACAAAATTAAATCATCATGGATTGAAACTCCAAAGGGCAATGAATTTAGCCAATATTTAGGCAACTTCTTTGGCGATTCAGAAATGATTCTACCGATAATTTATATTTTAATAATTACTTTTTTTATTATTCTATCCTTTGAGAAAAATACAGATTCAAAACCTTTTATTTTAAATCCATTATTATTTTCATTTATTATAATTATTTCATGGCTATTCTTTAGCCTATTATTTCCTTTAGTAATATCATATCTTGCTATACCCGTTTTAGTTCCTAGGTATTTTATTCATTTAATCCCTGCACTTATCTTAATTTTAGCTATTACTTTAGATTATATTAAAAATCAAACCATTTCATATTTTATTTTTTTTATCTTGATTATTTTTTCGTTAAACGACTTATTAATTATTAAAAACTATTTTAAAACTCCAACTAAGCCTGAATATCGTGCAGCTTCAAAATTTGTTACTGAAAATATTAAAAAAAATGATGAAATTGTCTCAAAAACTGGTTTACATTACAAATATTTTTTTGATTATAATCAAGTAAAAAATAATTTTTACTGGGAATCTCTAGAAAATTATACTCGTAAAATAATTAAGGAAAATGTCTTAAAACCATTTTGGTATTTAAGTGTTAGAGAAGAAAATATTGATGTAGAAAAACAATTAGATACCTTATTTTTTAACAAGTACTATATAAACATGAAATATGAATCATTTCAAACTTTTGCTTTAAAATACGAGTCAATTCCAGATAAAACTATTCGAATTAATTTTAATCAAAAAACAAAACAATTTATTAATAATCCTATAGTAATGGATGTTAACTCTTGTTTAACATCTCAAAAAATTTCTTTAAATAAAGGGTTTTACTCCCTATTCTTTTGTGCAAAGAGCTTGCCAGAAAATTCAATTAATAATATTAATGCACATTTAACATGCAGATTAAATGGGAAAATTATTGGAGGATGTTTTTTAAATAATATAGCTTATACAACTAATAAAATTAACTTCTATACAAATAACAATTCAAATGCTATTATTGAATTATGCTTTGATAATGATTTTTACACAGATAAATCAGACAGAAATGCTATTGTTATATCTACTTTCCTTGAAAATAAGAATAATTAAATTATGCATGGAATTGAACCATTTTATAATTGGAGGCATTTATATATAGCTTCAGAAGATAGTCAATCTCCTTTTTACAATAAAGAGTACAGTGAATTTGAATATACAAATACAATTTATAATTTCTATATCCATCCGCAATGGGACGACATTGGAAGCGAAACTATATACATTAAAATACTATTTGTAGATTATGAAGAATCTTATGCAATTATTGAATTAATTGGTGAATGGAATGATGCAATAAATAACGATATTATGTTTTTAAAACGGGATATTGTTGATGAACTAAATTATTATGGTATTAATAAATATATTTTAATTGGCGAAAATGTTCTTAACTTTCATTCAAGTGATGATAGTTATTATGAAGAGTGGTTTGAAGATATCGGAGATAATGGGTGGATTGTATTAATTAATTTCAGAGATCATGTTTTAAAAGAATTTAAACAAGCCCATTTAGATTATTTTTTTATTTATGGAGGTGAATTAGATGAAATTAATTGGAGAACCTTTTCACCTGGCAAACTTTTTGGTAATGTTTCTAAAATTATTAATAAACGACTAAGTTGATATTTAAGAACTTTAATAAATACCTATGGAATTTATAGATCAAAAATTATTAGATTATTGTCAGGATTTTTCAAGCGACGAAAATAAATTATTAAAAGAACTTAATCGCCAAACCAATTTAAAAATAAATCAACCTAGGATGCTGAGTGGCCATATCCAAGGTCGATTTTTAAGTTTCTTATCCAAGCTAAAAAAGCCAAATTACATCCTAGAAATTGGCACCTACACCGGATACTCTGCAATTTGTTTAGCAGAAGGGCTTTCAGATAAAGGTAAATTAATAACAATAGATCCAAACGAAGAAACTAACTATTTTGCAAAACAGGTTTTTAAATCATCTCCATATGATTCAAAAATAGAATTAATTGAAGGTTTATCTCAAGAAATTATCCCTAGTTTAAATTACATGTTTGATTTAGTTTTTATTGATGCAGATAAACAAAATTATAATTTATATTTTGACTTAATTATAGATAAAGTAAATCCTGGAGGTATTATTATTGCTGATAATGTGCTATGGAGCGGAAAAGTATTAGATAAAGATCAAGATATACAAACTCAATACATTCATCAATTTAATATAAAAGTAAACTCAGATAAAAGGGTGGATAATTTATTATTACCAATTAGAGATGGATTAATGTTAATGCAAAAACTATAATCTTTATAAGATTATTAACATTAAATATTTTTAATTTAAATTTATAAAAAAATCGACCTAAAAACAAAAACTTCAAGCAAATAAAAATCAAAAAAAAATCCCGACACAAATAAGTATCGGGATTTAATTAAAATTGGCATCGACATACTCTCCCGGGCTTTAGACCAAGTACCATCTGCGCTGGTGGGCTTAACTTCTCTGTTCGGAATGGGAAGAGGTGATCCCCACCGCAATAGACGCCATAAAGGGATATTAAATTCATATCTAATCAAATAACAAAATTTAAATTATTACTAAATTTTGTTATTAAATTCTAAATTGAATTTAAAAAAAACAAATTGAAAAAAGACACGAGAGTTGAAATGCTTTATACAGAAAGCTTACGGACAATTAGTACTACTCGACTTTGACATTACTGCCTTTACATCTGTAGCCTATCAACGTGGTAGTCTACCACGATCCTTGTAAAGAAAACTTATCTTGAGGTGAGTTTCGCACTTAGATGCTTTCAGCGCTTATCTCATCCAAACATAGCTACCCTGCGATGCAGCTGGCGCCACAACAGGTACACTAGCGGTTTGTCCGACTCGGTCCTCTCGTACTAGAGTCAGCGCCCCTCAATTTTCTAACGCCCACAACAGATAGGGACCGAACTGTCTCACGACGTTCTGAACCCAGCTCGCGTGCCACTTTAATCGGCGAACAGCCGAACCCTTGGGACCTTCTCCAGCCCCAGGATGTGACGAGCCGACATCGAGGTGCCAAACCCCCCCGTCGATATGAGCTCTTGGGAGGGATCAGCCTGTTATCCCCAGCGTACCTTTTATCCTATGAGCGATGGCCCTTCCATGCGGAACCACCGGATCACTATATCCTACTTTCGTACCTGCTTGGCTTGTCGGCCTCACAGTCAAGCTCGCTTATGCTATTGCACTCTACGTACGGTTACCAAGCGTACTGAGCGAACCTTTGAAAGCCTCCGATACCCTTTCGGAGGCGACCACCCCAGTCAAACTACCCATCAAACAATGTCCTCTTTGCAGAGTTAGACTTCTAATAAATAAAGGGTGGTATTTCAACATTGGCTCCACAATGGCTAGCGCCACTGCTTCAAAGCCTCCCACCTATCCTACACATCATTTATCCGAAATCAATGTTAAACTATAGTAAAGGTGCATGGGGTCTTTCCGTCCCGTTGCGGGTAATCAGCGTCTTCACTGATACCACAATTTCACCGAGCTCGTGGCTGAGACAGAGCGGAGATCGTTACACCATTCGTGCAGGTCGGAACTTACCCGACAAGGAATTTCGCTACCTTAGGACCGTTATAGTTACGGCCGCCGTTTACTGGGGCTTCGATTCAAAGCTTCTCTTGCGATGACCTCTCCTCTTAACCTTCCAGCACCGGGCAGGTGTCAGGCCTTATACTTCAACTTTCGTTTTTGCAAAGCCCTGTGTTTTTGTTAAACAGTCGCCACCGCCATTTCTCTGCGGCCCCCATTGCTGGGGGCACCCCTTCTCCCGAAGTTACGGGGTTAATTTGCCTAGTTCCTTAGCCACGGATCACTCGAGCGCCTTAGTATACTCTACTTGACTACCTGTGTCGGTTTGCGGTACGGGTAATACTCACCTGAAGCTTAGAAGTTTTTCTCGGAAACATACTTGGATGCATATCCTCTTGTCTGACGACTCAAGGTACTTTCAACTTTCAGAACACTGGCGGATTTGCCTACCAATGTTAACCCTACGGTCTTAAACGCACACTTCCGTCCGTGCGTCGCATTTACGTTTTTTCGTCTCTCCATCGCAGTGGTATTAGTACTGGAATATTAACCAGTTGTCCATCGACTACGCCGTTCGGCTTCGCCTTAGGACCCGACTAACCCTGAACCGATTATCGTTGTTCAGGAAACCTTAGTCTATTGGCGAATAGGTTTCTCGCCTATTTTATCGTTACTTATGCCTACATTTGCTTTTCTAACCGCTCCAATAGCGCTTACGCAACTTCTTCAACGCAGTTAGAATGCTCCCCTACCGATTACATTTATCATGCAATCCCAAAGCTTCGGTACTATACTTGATGCCCGAGTATCATCCACGCCCAATCGCTCGACCAGTGAGCTGTTACGCACTCTTTAAATGAATGGCTGCTTCCAAGCAAACATCCTGGCTGTCAATGCAATCGGACCACGTTATATCAACTTAGTATAGATTTTGGGACCTTAGCTGTTGGTCTGAGTTCTCCCTCTCTCGTCCGTGGGCCTTAGCACCCACGGGCTCACTGCAGAGTATATCTTATAGCATTCGGAGTTTGTCAGGACTTGGTAGGAATCGCTTCCCCCGCATCCAATCAGTAGCTCTACCTCTATAAGACTTAACCTCTACGCTGCCCCTAAAGGCATTTCGGGGAGTACGAGCTATTTCCTAGTTTGATTAGCCTTTCACCCCTACCCACAGTTCATCCGGAAGCTTTTCAACGCTTATCGGTTCGGACCTCCATTCCGGGTTAACGGAACTTCATCCTGACCATGGGTAGATCACAAGGTTTCGCGTCTGCCTCTACTGACTTTGCGCCCTATTCAGACTCGCTTTCGCTTCGGTTCACGCACCTTAAGTGCTTAACCTTGCCAGTAAAGAGCAACTCGTAGGCTCATTATACAAAAGGCACGCCGTCACCCCACTTAAGGGCTCCGACCGCTTGTAAGCGCATGGTTTCAGGTTCTATTTCACTCCGCTGTTCGCGGTTCTTTTCACCTTTCCTTCACAGTACTAGTTCACTATCGGTCTCTTAGGAGTATTTAGCCTTACCGGATGGTGCCGGCAAATTCCTACAGGGCGTCTCCGACCCCGCAGTACTCAGGATACTACTAGGTATATACTTAATTTCGTGTACGGGATTATCACCCTCTTTGATCGGCCTTTCCAAACCTATTCCACTATTAAATATAAGTCCACATTGTAGTCCTATAACCCCAGGGTAACCGTAATTACTCTGGTTTGGGCTGTTCCGCGTTCGCTCGCCACTACTTACGGAATCATTATTTATTTTCTTCTCCTCCTCCTACTTAGATGTTTCAGTTCAGAGGGTTTGCTTTCCTTGCGGAATGACTAGTCTTCAACTAGCCGGGTTGTCCCATTCAGAAATCTAGGGATCAAATCGTATTTGCCAATCCCCCTAGCTTATCGCAGCTTATCACGTCTTTCATCGCCTCTAAGAGCCAAGGCATCCTCCATGCGCCCTTATTTACTTTCTTGTTGGCGCTAATTTAATAACCACCTTTAATAACTTGTTTATAGACTCTATTATTGTAAGTCTGTCTGTTGTCCAACTCTTTATTGTATCTTAGGTAAACCTAGATTTTTTAGAGTATGGAACTCTCGTGTCTTTATCAATATGTCAATGAACGTATTTATCTTTTAGATAAATCTGTGGAGAATATCGGAGTCGAACCGATGACCTCCTGCGTGCAAGGCAGGCGCTCTAGCCAGCTGAGCTAATCCCCCAAAATTAAGCCTTGTAGTCCCGAGCGGATTTGAACCGCTGACCCCTACATTATCAGTGTAGTGCTCTAACCAACTGAGCTACGGGACTATTTATAATGTAGTCGGCAGTTTTTCAGTCTGCAGTTTTTACAGTCTCTTGCTGCTTACTGCCTTCTGAAGACTACTTTTTTCCGCCTCTTTTGGCAAAGCCTTTCACCCAGCTCTTGTTTTGGGTTTTCTTCAATATCTTTAAAAAGATTGATAAACTTAAATAGTAAATAATTCTTGCATTTTCATTAACACACCCTTATTGAGGGATGGCTCCAGAAAGGAGGTGTTCCAGCCGCACCTTCCGGTACGGCTACCTTGTTACGACTTAGCCCCAATTATCGGTTTTACTCTAGGCGGCGCCTTACGGCTACCGACTTTAAATACCCCCAACTTTCATGGCTTGACGGGCGGTGTGTACAAGGCCCGGGAACGTATTCACCGCGCCATTGCTGATGCGCGATTACTAGCGAATCCAGCTTCATGGGGTCGAGTTGCAGACCCCAATCCGAACTGAGACTATTTTTGAAGATTTGCATCATGTTGCCATGTAGCTGCCCTCTGTAATAGCCATTGTAGCACGTGTGTAGCCCAGGACGTAAGGGCCGTGATGACTTGACGTCATCCCCACCTTCCTCACCGCTTGCGCGGGCAGTTCCACTAGAGTCCCCGGCCGAACCGCTGGCAACTAATGGTAGGGGTTGCGCTCGTTGCGGGACTTAACCCAACACCTCACGGCACGAGCTGACGACAGCCATGCAGCACCTAGTTTCGGGTCATTGCTGACTAACTCCTTTCAGAGTTATTCCCTAACTTTCAAGCCCTGGTAAGGTTCCTCGCGTATCATCGAATTAAACCACATGCTCCTCCGCTTGTGCGGGCCCCCGTCAATTCCTTTGAGTTTCACCGTTGCCGGCGTACTCCCCAGGTGGATTACTTATCGCTTTCGCTAAGCCACTAAAAGTTGCCCTCTAGCAGCGAGTAATCATCGTTTACGGTGCGGACTACCAGGGTATCTAATCCTGTTTGATCCCCGCACTTTCGAGCCTCAGTGTCAGTTACAGCTTTGTGAGCTGCCTTCGCAATCGGTGTTCTATGACATCTCTATGTATTTCACCACTACATGTCATATTCCGCCCACAGCAACTGTACTCAAGACCAACAGTATCAATGGCAATTTCTTCGTTAAGCGAAGAGATTTCACCACTGACTTATCAGTCCACCTACGCTCCCTTTAAACCCAATGAATCCGGATAACGCTTGCATCCTTCGTCTTACCGCGGCTGCTGGCACGAAGTTAGCCGATGCTTATTCTCACCATACTATCAGCCCCCTACACGTAGGGGGGTTTTCTCCGGTGTAAAAGCAGTTTACGACCCATAGGGCCTTCTTCCTGCACGCGGCATGGCTGGATCACCCTTGCGGGCATTGTCCAATATTCCTTACTGCTGCCTCCCGTAGGAGTCGGATCCGTGTCTCAGTATCCGTGTGGGGGTTAATCCTCTCAGATCCCCTACTGATCGTTGCCTAGGTGAGCCGTTACCTCACCTACTAGCTAATCAGACGCATACTCATCTTTTACCGTCGGAACTTTCAAATCAACTGGATGCCCAGTCAACTATTATGGGGTATTAATCTCTCTTTCGAAAGGCTATCCCCCTGTAAAAGGCAGATTATATACGTGTTACGCACCCGTGCGCCGGTCGCCAGCGATATTGCTACCCTGCTGCCCCTCGACTTGCATGTATTAGGCCTGCCGCTAGCGTTCATCCTGAGCCAGGATCAAACTCTCCATTGTAAAAAAAAGTTTGTCCCTCAGATTCACTCTATTAATATAAATATCAATAAAGCGAAACTTGCTAATTTAGCTCATTTCATATTTTATTATCTTAAGGACGTTATGTTGTCTTTTGCAACATCCCTCAAGGGCTAGTGTATATCGCTATACTTTAAAGCTTTGTGTGTTAATTCGTAAATACTGACTTTCGAGATTTTATTCTCTCCAGTCGAATCACTTACTATTCTTTGTTTACCAATCTTTTCAATGAACGTCTTTAATATCTTTCTAGTATCTAATTATAACAATTTTATGCTATTATTAATACCCTATATCGCAACTTGAACGTGACCCCTATCTCCTTTTCTTCTTTCTTTTTGTCTTTAAGGGGTCGCAAAAGTACATATCCTTTTCTTATTCTCCAAATATATTTTTATTTATTT
>Ga0214919_10004941_pt1 | contig 19172 bp, 22 predicted proteins | sample LL1503_MetaG_FD_177994 | JGI IMG/M metagenome (GOLD analysis project Ga0214919, IMG submission 177994) | Freshwater microbial communities from Lake Lanier, Atlanta, Georgia, United States - LL-1503 | ecosystem: Environmental > Aquatic > Freshwater > Lake | place: USA: Georgia | collected...
TTGCGGCTCGTGGAGCAGTAGCAAGTGGGCCGCAGAAGAAATGGCTTATTTGCCCGCACATGTTGATAAGAAAACACACATTGCATATAAATGGTTGCAAGAAGGCCGGTGGCCTGAAGAAAGTCCTGAGTTTTGGGCAAACCTAAAAACTCTATTGCCACAAATCAAATACTTTGAGTTTACAGGCGGCGAACCTTGGCTCATTGAAGAACATTGGGACTTGTTGCGCCATGCTGTGGCAACTGGTGATAGTAAGCATATTGACATACACTACAATACCAATGCCACTGTAGATGCATTGGGGTTTGAGAAGTCTTTTTTGTGGAATCATTTTGGTCGTGTTGACATTGCCTTTAGCATTGATAATGTGGGTAATCGTTTTGAGTACGAACGATATGGTGCAAAGTGGGATGAGGCAAATGAAATCATTGATGGTATTCATTTCGCTCGGAATGTAGACACCCCCAATATTACTACACAACTTTGTTTTACTATCAATATACAAAATGTGTACTACTTAGATGAACTATTGGCCTGGGCCGACACCAAGGGATTTGGAAGTATCTACTTTAATATGTTACACAGTCCCAGTCACATGAACATACAACACATGACACCAGCGGCGCAGGAACTGGTACTAAACAAACTTAAAACACATTTTTGGACTACCGGCAAATACCAAGAAGAAATTGATAATGTAATCAAGTTTATTGAAAACGGCGAGGGAAGTGACGGAAAACGTTTCTTGTTTGAAATGCAACGTACCGATGCATACCGTAAACAAGACTTTAGAGTCACACACAAAGAAATAGCGGAGGTGATGGGATATGGCCTGGAAATGGAATAGGACTAGGTATTCGGGAGAATTAAAAAATTATAAGTATCCAAGTGATGTAGAATTTGGAGATCTGTTAACGTTCCTGAAGCAAGTTGATATCAATAAAAAAATACATTTAACAGACGTAATTTTTAATAGGTATCCGCCACCTGGATATGATATGTATATAGTGTGTGCTTTTGGCGAGGCGGTTGATGAAGATTTTATCAATAGGTTAGATGCAGACGAGTCAAGGCCTAACCCTGTATTAATAACTTCTCAGTTATATAACACAACTAATTATAAACGTATAAAGGTATTTCATTTAGAACACATGCATACCATACGAAGATTTTATCAAAAGACAGATTATACTAAACTTTCCAGTAGAACCACTACACACAGTATTCTATCAAGACGCACGGCACTGCATAAAACGTTGTTTACGATTAAATTGTTGGCCAAGTTCCCGACAAATTTAAATTACACATTTAATTCTTGGCAACCGGGCGAGGTATCTGAATATACAGAAAATACAATTGCCCAAGGACTAGATCTTTTTTATCCTGGTGTTCAGCTGACAGATGCCGAACAAGAAACAATCAAACACTTACATCAAAATCCAATTGTTATCCCCGGAGACCATTGGAGTATAGATAACAAAATGTATCAAGATTCTAAATTAGTATGGGCCACAGAAAGTATATTTTTTAGTAAACCACATGCCCCGGTAGCCTACTTAACCGAGAAAACAATAAAGCCCATTATTAGTGGATCTGCATTTGTGTTGGTGTCGCAACAATTAAGCCAGCAACGACTTGATAATTTAGGGTTTAAATCTATTATTGAACTTGATAATGACACACATAATGATCAAGAAAGATTTAGCGAATTGTTTAATCTAATAAACAATTATGACTTCGAAGATTTATTATCTCGTCCCGAAACTCAAGAAATAGTAGACTACAATTATAATTATTTCTGGGGTGCATTTTACAGCCATATTGAATATCGAAACCAAGACAGAATTACAGAAATACTAGATTACATAAATGAAGCCTGACACACTATGCATGGCTCCTTGGACGCACACATACCTTAGTCCACAAACTGAACGACGTATGTGTTGTGCGTCACGTGAGCCTGCACAAAACTTTCAACAGTATATTGACACCACTGCCGGTACAGGCCGATACATACCCATCACTCTGGACGAACATTGGAACGGTGACCACATGCGCTCTGTACGACGTCGTATGATGTCCGGAGAGACACTGCCCGAATGTGCGGTATGCAACGACAAGTTGCTAAACACCAATGTTTACCGTAGTTATTTTAATCAACTGTTTGACCATAAGTACAATGAGGCAATAGCCAGTACAGATGACACAGGTTACACAACTATGAAACCTGTAAGTTGGGACTATCGGTTCAGCAATCTCTGTAATTTCAAATGTCGTATGTGTGGAGATATGTTAAGCAGTGCTTGGGAGAGTGAGCAACGCCAACACAACATGATCGACTTAACAAATCCAAAGAACAATTGGATGCGTCCCGAAGTCAAATATGAAATAGAAAAATTTCAAAACACTCAAGTAGAACAAGAATTTGCTGATGCAGTTGAACAGCATCGTGTCGAGGAAGTCTATTGGGTAGGCGGTGAGCCTCTCATGTACGAACAACATTGGCAGTACATGAAGCGTATAATAGAACTAGGAGACGGCCTGAATGTTTATGCTCGATATAATACTAACCTTTCCCGCGTCACTTATCGTGGTATTGATTTGTACAGTGATATTTTGTCCAAGATCCGAGATTGGCAAATCTGTGCAAGCCTCGACGGCACAGGAGCAATTGGCGAATATATTAGAACAGGCCTTGACTACAATCAGTGGCTTGAGAACTTCCGTAGAGGACTTGAGATTCGAACTAATGCTCGACAGATGCGAATCGATTTCACACTCACGTTGCCAGGTATGTTCGAAATTGGGAGAATGCAAGCTCTTGCCCGAGAATTGGGAGTAGAGTTGTTAGCGAAAGTGGTGTTTGGGTTTAGTCCAGATATTGTCATGTCACCGTTAGCACTACCCAGAGAGTTGTTGGAACCCTGGATAGACGAACATTTAAATGACAATACTTTGTCCTCTGTATTAAGGGACATGCTTATCCAGCTGAGATCCAGACCCACTTTCTCTGAACAATTCCCCGACACCTATGCCAAAGGCATTGCACAAGGCAAACGTCGTGTGTTACAATTAGAACAAATACGTACACAAAGCGTAACAATGACCGATATACTTGGTGTTCGACCCGACGTACTCAAATGGTGGATGTCAATATGATGTATTTAATTGGTATGATAGCAGTTGCAGTGGTGTATGGAATATTAGTATTTCAACAACCGTACGACCCCACTGCTAGGAACGATATACCGCCTCCGGGCCTTTTGTAATGACAGTTAAATTTCTGGATCAAATTGAAATAGTTCTAAGGGGAGATACAGAAGACTCTCTTACAATATACATTGATGTATATAATAATTCATTGAGTTGTAAATGGCTCACGGCATTGAATAATCTAATAGAACAAAACTACCATTTAGAAAAGAACTATTGCTTTTTTGGATTTGCTGATAACAAACGTAATGGCTGGTATCTTTTAGATCAAATAAACAAAAGTATTCAGGCAATTAACAATGCCAACATAGGATATGCTATCAATGATTACTTTTCAATGGAAAATTGTATAACTGATGATCCTGTTGGCGATTACCCGCCGGGACGTAACATTATACATAGTAAATTTAATTCGTTACACCGTTACTTTGAAGATCTACAAGGGGTAAGTGGTAGTATGTCTAATTTGTATAATGTTGCAGACAATACTACTAGATGGCATATCAGACAATTAAATTTATTATGTCATGAATTTGAATCTTGGGTGTTGAGTTATAAAAAGCAAGTCGAAGCCCCGGAATGGCAACGTCCTAGTCAATTGATGTGTTGGCTACATAGTCCTAGATTCATACTTGAAGAAGAGGACTATGAACACTTTGGTATTGATACCATTAATCGTAATCTTGGCGGAGTATATGTAGGAGTTAATAAAGCCATTGGAAAGCATCACTGGGAAGTTTTCAATGATGAAGGTAGAGATAGCAGAGTCAGTGAGCTAACTACAACAACGCTAAGAGCACAAACAGAAGCCGCCGGCGACTTTGATATTGAATGGGCACGTAACCCTGCAAACTACAGTTGGCAAAAGAAAAAGTTACATGATTTTAGAGAATGGTTGGCAGCCAATGATTTTGATCCAGATGATAAAAGTTTAACTATTGGACACCCTCAAGTGGGGCAAGTTGATCTAATACGTAGTTTTGGCACAGACAACTACAAAGAAATTTGGAATAAATTATCTACTAAATTAGATGTGTACAGTATTAAAACTAGTCAATCAACTGCAACATACGACTATAATTGGAATGACGATGATTATATGCAGAGACAAATAAAAGGGTTGTGGACATGATGTTAATAGCCGGGGGTGATAGTTTCGTACATGGCAGCGAACTTGCTGACCAACAAGGCGGTACTCCTAGTCATAGTACCATTCCGGCTTTATTAGCAAAAAGTATCGGTGCAGAGTATCTTTGTACAGCCTGGCCTGGAAATGCCAACAATGCCATTGCTAGGCAAGTAATGACGGCTTGCGAGGCCAATCGAGGACAAGATTTGTCGGTGTTTGTCATGTGGACATTCACACATAGATATGAGTTTAGATTTAACTACAATACCCGAAGACGTAATACCCCTTGGTACAGCATGAACTTATGGGATATTGTAGATGATCCTGCTACCCTTAAAAAAGAGTTTGTAAACTTTGATCCTGCTGTATTTGATGCTCATGTTAAAAACAAGACTGTAATAGATAATGTCGGAATAACGGATTTTGTAAAAACATTTTACAAACACGTAGGTAACAATGAATACTATGAAACATATAGTACCCTAAAAGAGATCTTATTCCTACAACAGTACCTTACGTTAAACAAAATACCGTATCTATTTTGCCCTGCAAACACCTATCTTAAAGATAACGATATTTGCATAAGACACTTACAAGATGATACCATGCGGGCCGTATATACTCAAATTGACTGGGATAGTTGGTACGCTTTCCCGCCGGGTCTGGGCAAACACGAAACTGAGCATGAAAGAGGTTTTTACCAGTGGGCCCTAGAGAATAAATACAAAGTAGGAACTACACATCCGCTCGAAGATGCCCACCGAGATGCCGCAGCATTAATGCAGGAGAAATTCAATGAATTGGTTAAGAAATCTGTACAATAGAATTGTACTAGAAATACGCTACCGTAAAAAACTAAAAGAACTACGTAAACGAGATCCGTTTATTTACAAATGAAATTGTTAACAGTTGGTGATAGTTTTACCTACGGTGAGGAATTAGCAGATAGAAACAGCGCTTGGCCACAGCTATTAGCAACACGGTTAGATTATGAAGTTGTTAATTTAGGTAAGCCTAGCGCCAGCAATGATAAGATATTAAGAAACACATTAGATTACCTAGCAGTAGAATCTGCAGACCTAGTGGTAATTGGATGGAGCAACATAGGACGTAGCGAACATGCTGACGAATTTGGATACTATGATGTATGGCCCGGATATCAGGGTGCTATATTTGATCGAGATGGATTTAACTGGCGCAATGAACTAGTTGACTATGTAAGCAGATATCATAATAGCGAAGCAATACATCGCAAGTGGGTTCAGCAGGTTGTACTGTTACAAAGTTATTTAAAATTGCGTGGTATACGGTATGTGATGTTGAACATTGTGCAAAACGAGTATTATAAGAAAAAACATTTTGACGGACAACAGCAATTTTTTAAACAAGTAGATCGAGAGACATTTTTAGGATTTAATCAAAGTGGCATGATGGAATGGACATTTGGAAAACCTCAAGGACCTAACGGACACTTCTTAGAAGAAGGCCATCAAATAGTAGCAAATCGAATTTATGAACATATTAGGAATCTCGGCTGGCTTTCATGATGCAGCGGCAACGGTGTTAAGCCCGCAAGGCGACATACTGTTTGCTGGACATAGTGAACGTTATAGCAAACGCAAAAACGATGATAATTTTTGTCAAGGCCTACTTGATGACATCTTGCCCTACGGCCCCGAAGTAGTTGCCTACTACGAACGCCCTTGGAACAAACAACTACGTAGACTTTACTCGGGCGAAGGCATCGAGTGGAATAAGTTAACAGTTAACCAAATACTAAAACAACAGTTAGGTGGTCAAATTGAACCTGAGCGTGTACACAGTTACAATCATCATCTGAGTCATGCGGCGGCTGGGTTTCAAACGTCGCCATTTGACCGTGCCACTGTGGTTGTGATTGATGCCATTGGTGAATGGGATACTATCAGCATATGGGGTGCAGAATATGTAGATGGTCGGGCTACGTACAAAAAGTTATGGGGACAACGGTATCCACATAGCATTGGATTGTTTTACAGCGCCATGACACAACGCTGCGGACTAAAGCCCAATGAAGAAGAATATATCACAATGGGCATGGCAGCATACGGTAATAAAGCACCGTCCGTGGCAATGCAAAAGCGATTAATAAGACATGAATATGAAGTTGAGTTCACACAGAATATGCATCTTGGTATACATGACGAATACTTTGATGCATTTTCTAACGAAGACATAGCAGCCAGCGCACAAAATCTAGCAGAGATACTGATCTTAAATGTTATATACAGAGCCAAGAAACTAGCATGGAGTGATAAATTAGTATATATGGGCGGCGTGGCACTTAACTGCAGCGCCAACCGTAATATAGGAGCCTACTTTGAAGAAGTTTGGATTATGCCTAATCCCGGTGATGCTGGTAGCAGCCTCGGTGCTGCCGCTTTGGCTTTTGGATCTAGACTTAACTGGCGAGATAGTTTTCTCGGCCATAGTATTCCAGGTGTTTATCCTGTTAATGACATATTGGATCGGCTTCTTAGTGATAAAATTGTCGGAGTGGCAAGTGGACGAGCCGAGTTCGGCCCCCGCGCACTCGGAAACCGTAGCCTCCTTGCAGACCCTAGAGGCAGCGAGATCAAGGAGAAAGTAAATGCGATCAAACGACGACAAAAATTTAGACCCTTTGCGCCTGTTATTTTGGAGGAGTTGGCTGATCAGTACTTTGATATGCCTAGGGGTTTCAATAGCAGCAGGTATATGCAAGTCATCAGTGATTGTAGGCATCCTGAGTTATTTCCTGCTATCGTTCATGTCGATGGCACTAGTCGTGTACAAACTGTGCCACGAGACGGATCGGGAATACGAGAACTCCTAGAGAAATGGTTCGTAATGACAGGTTGCCCCATGTTGTTGAACACAAGTCTTAACATCCGTGGGGAACCAATGGTCAACGATCGTGCCGATGCCGATCGCTTTGAACAATTATATGGTGTAAAGGTTTGCTCATGACAGAAACACATAAAAGAACTCTTGCAAGAACAATAACATATAGAATCACGGCATTGCTTATTACTGCTGTATGGACGGGACTCAATGACGCAGTCGCGATCCATATTGTATTGGCCATAGTACAATATGTAATGGAAAGAATATGGCTTACAATTAAATGGGGAAAATTATGAAACAAGCACAACGTATTTTAATTATGGGGTTGCCTGGCGCAGGCAAAACATATTTTGCCGAGCGATTGAAGCAGTATCTTGAAGCACATATGAATCCCATTAATGAAAATTCACTACGTCCCATTGCCGATGCACAAGTCACTGTGGCCTGGCTCAATGCCGATGAAGTGCGTAGACACTACAACGATTGGGACTTTACTCAGGAAGGCCGTATTAGACAAAGTCAACGTATGCGCGACCTAGCAGACGAAGCCAACACCGACTATTGTATTGTGGACTTTGTTGCACCATTGCCCGAAATGCGCCACAACTTCAAAGCCAATTGGTGCATTTGGATTGACACTATTGAACGAGGCCGCTTTGAAGACACCAACAAAATATTTGTACCACCAGATGTGTATGATTTCCGTATTACGGAACAAGCGGCAGAAAAGTGGGTAGAATTTGTAGGCGAACACATCATTGAAAATCGACGTAGACCTGTATTTGATTGGCAACGGGAAACAGTACAAATGCTGGGACGTTGGCAACCATGGCATGCAGGACATCGTGCGTTGTTTGATCGTGCCATTGCCAAAACAGGACAGGTAGTTATACAGATACGTGATTGCCAAGGCTGGCAAGGCACAAACCCTTTTGCTATAGAGCAAGTTAAATACTTTATACGTAGAGACTTAGATCCAGTATACCAAGGCCAATATGAAATACAAGTGGTTCCTAATATTGTTAATATTACTTACGGCCGCGACGTGGGTTATAGAATTGAACAAGAGTCCTTTGATGACGCGATTACCGATATCTCTGCGACAAAAATAAGACGGAGCATGGGGCTTGAGTGACACCGCAGTACGCAGTCTGGCCAAGGCTGTCAGTTGGCGTGTGACCGGAACAGTTGATACTTTTCTAATCAGTTGGCTGATTACTGGACAAGTTTTGATTGCCGGTGGTATTGCACTGACTGAAATCGTGACCAAGATATTTTTGTTTTGGTTACACGAACGTGCGTGGAATAGAATTACGTGGGGCCAACAACACTCTTGATATTGTCAAATAGTTCGTTCCAACAGTCATCTACAAAAGTTTGACTATAAAACAAATTGTAATTGTGGTTTAATACCTCTTGCATTTCGCATAGCATTGCTTGTAAATCATCTAAACTGCGATTACTGATATCTAATAATACAATGCCAATGGCATGCATACGTTCTATTGGATCTTCTATAGTATCGTATGTTTCGTCAATCCAGCGGTCAAAAGTTTTAAACCCATAACTGCGTAAATAAGCCAAGTTATGGGCACACCCTACTAATATAAACGGCATACGACTTACGATGGGTTTAAATATTTTTTCAGTTAAATGACATTTACGTTCCCAATAACAAGTTTCTGTAACAACATAAACAAAACTTTCCATACACTCGGGAATAGCACTTAGTACCATGCTGTGATTGGGAATTGATGTTTCGTTTTTATAATCAATTCTTAAGGGTAACGGTGCAGTGGCAATATTTGCGATGGCTTCGTTTGCCACTTCGGGTGTAATTAGCCCAGTGTCTCTAGCATCTAATAAGTTGAATACATAGTTTTGATCGTTATTGGGACAAGTGTCGTTGTAACTTACATATCCTTGATCTAATATTGCTCTCTGTATTAACTCGCTGACAAACAAACTACGATATGCTCGCCCATTACTGGTTAATCTATTAAATGAAATATATTTCTTTTTTAGTTGTCGTTTTTCGGGAGCAATTAATCTAGAGTCAAATCGATATCCCCTATACCAATCATGCGCAGCAAACACATGATGAAAGTAATATACTGTAGGCCAATTGTATCGTTTACTAATAACATCTACAGTATCACTGTTCTTTTCTGTTGTGACAAGTACATATGACCCTATGCGATTATCTCTAATGTAATCAAACAACTGATAATTAAATTCTCCTAAGATAGGTTCTTGATCGTAAAATATCAACAGCGGCCCTTCGTTAATCTTACTAGAAGATCTGCGATCAAGTCCAAGACTATTATTCAATTTTCTCAAATTATCTGTTATGGTTTCAATATTTTCTGGTTGTGTTGCACCATTTGGGGCTAGGTAAAGCACCCTACGATGTGCTATAATACCTTTAAGGGCATGAAAGATATTCTCGTAATGACTATTAAGGTTATACATGTTTGATGTGTTTTATTGGGGAAATAAACCCAATCGGTTTGCGTTTGAAAAGCCAGCTGTAGATTTGGATGATGCCGCACGACAAAGTAAAACATCACACTACTGGTTTATTTATGGTGGCAATGATTACACTGATTTTGATTTTGACATCATACCTGCACCGTGGGAAGCCAATCACATTTACACCTACCCAAGTCAATGGCAACGTGATGGTGGCGTATACCTGGCTAATCGACGCACAGTGGCCAATAGAGAATGGAATTTTAGAACCGACCAAGCAGTAATACGCCTGCCCGACCAAACATTATGGCGCATACCTGCTAATATCGATGCCGATGCATTTGACTATAGTTGGCACCCAGATCCTTTAGAAGCACCATATGAATATCATTTCCCCACACAATGGCAATCGGCTGGCGGCCCAGTATATCTAGGCTCGGCTGGCGTTAAATTAGAATCGAGACAACGTGCTGTGGCTGTACCTAACATGACACCGTGGCGCATACCCGCAGGCATAGATGACACTGAATTTGACTATAGTTGGCATCCTAATCCCTTAGAGCCCGATTACGAATATCAATTTCCCACACAACATCAACGTGATGGCGGGCCTGCGTATCGTGGCACGGCCGGCATTAAGTATGTAACAGCACAACGGATACGTGCCAATGCTACACAGATATTCTATATAGATTTCTTAAATCCTGAAAGCGATGAACAATTCAAACTGCTACAACGAGAGTACCCTGATATTAAGCGCACACGCTATGTAAGTGATCACCTTAATGTGTTTCGGCGCATTATGAACATGGCCACTACCGAGTACGTATGGATCACGAGCAGTATATGTAACTACGACTTCTTTGACTTTACTTGGCATCCTCCTGAAGAGCAACGTGAAATGATACATTGCTTTGCTAGTAACAATGAACGTCGTGGCGACACATTTCGCATTCATGTGCCCAGCTTCACACAGCAAATGGTCGAGCTCGAACTGCTAGACTGGTTCAATGTGATCAACTACGTCAACACATCAGTACCTAGATGGCCTATCCCTAGACATGTGTATGATGGTGATGACTTGATCTCACAGATCAAAGAGTATGATTTTAAAACGCCTTATGTGACTTTTACTAATCAAAAGGACCTGTACCTAAACATTAGCTCTTGTATATGGAGTCAAAAGGACCGTGTGGCCATGCGTATAACACGCAGTGGTGCTACTACTATTGTGCCTAGAGACGCTAAGGAATATATTACGACACAGTTATATGACTATCCTTACTTGGAGAAGCGAGAATACCTAAAGAAGGCTGAATACTACGGTGCCAAGAATACCACAGGACTAGATATTGTTTATATCAGCAACGGAGAACCTGACGAGGCTCGATGGTACGAGCACTTGGTGTATGCTAGTAACTACGATAATATAGCATGGGTGCGTGGAGTTAATGGGCGTACAGCCGCATACCAAGAGGCAGCAAGACACAGTACTACACCCTGGTTCTTTGCTGTTTTTGCTAAACTAGAAGTTGAACTAGACTTTGATTGGAGTTGGCAACCCGACTTCTGGCAAGAGCCCAAGCACTATATCTTTAATGCACGTAATCCCGTAAACGGACTAGAGTACGGACATCAAGGCATGATTGCGTATAATAAGCGTCTAGTGTTGGAGAACAACTCACCCGGAATTGACTTTACGTTGAGCCAACCACACGAGTCGGTGCCCGTACTCAGTGGTACTGCACATTTTAATCAGGATGCTTGGATGACTTGGCGCACTGCTTTTAGAGAGGTTGTAAAGTTAAAGCACTTTATGGCAACTCAACCCACACTAGAAACAGAGCATAGGCTCACGACATGGTGCACCGCGGGCCACGGTGCATTTGCCGACGAGTGTTTAGCAGGTGCTCGTGATGCGGCTAAATACTACAACGAAGTCAATGGTGACTACGAACAACTTAAATTATCATTTGAATGGACCTGGTTAAGGAAACAATATGAAAATAAATGAAATACTAAAAGAAACTATGGCGCTAAATCAACTGGCAACCATTAGTGATGCTGCATTAGACGCCGAATATCATTATGGACGCAGTACTCCAGGGAATACATTTGGTTGGCAAGCAAATTTAAAAAGTGCCGAGTTTGCCGCAAAAATCATCAACGGTGGTGTAACAGACATTGAACAAATTAGTGATGCTATACACAAGGGTTGGAATATGACCGCACGGGCATTTGTACAAAATCCTGATCAGTTCGAGGATACAGAAAAACTACGTGCCGCAGGTAAATTAGATGCTAAACTGGCGCAACGTGAGAAGTTAATGAACATTGAGTATGCTCAATTACCCGAAGATGAGAAAGAAAAAGACCGTGTAGTTGCTAGAGCACTACTACAGGCCATTAACGGAAGTAATCCTTAACCGATTTGGCAATGCGTTCAACTTCGCTGTCGCGTAGTTCAGGATAGATGGGCAAGCTCAAACATTCGCGTGTAAAACGTTCGCTTTCCCATGCATCCATGTACTGCGGCTGGTGCAAATGTCGCGACACAAGTTCTTGATACAAGGGCTTGTTATAAGTTACCTTAGTTTCAATTTCGTTATAGGTAAGATGCTGACGCAGCGTGTTTCTACGTGTGGTACGGATCACATACTTGCTCCAGGCCGGTACAGTACCAGCCGTAACTCCGGGAACATCTACATATTCTGATAACTGTTCAGTGTAGTAGTTGGCAATTTCTGTACGTCGTGCTTGCCATGCGTCAAAGTACTTTAACTTTACAGTCATTTGAGCACAGTCTACTTCTGACATTTTACTGTTAGTACCTGCAGTTTGGTTACCAAACTCTTTACCGTTGTTCTTCAAGTCTAACAAATGATCACGTATGGCTTGGTCATCAGTCAGCACCATACCACCTGAGCCATAGTTGTTTAGATTCTTTGTAGGGTCAAAACTCAGCACACTAACAGTGCCCATTTTGCCACTAGGCACACCACGACTACTGGCGCCAAAACTCTGTGCAGCATCTTCAATGATGTATATGTCGTCTTGTCCAAAGAAGCCACTCATTATTTGGAAGCGTTCCCAGTCTACAGTATTACCAAACAAGTTGGCATACATTATGGCAGTGAACTCTCGACGTGTTAGACTTTCCTCTAATAAACCCAAATCCATTAGGCCATTTGCGTCAACGTCGCACATGTTGACATTATAACGATGATCCAGTAATACAGAGTTAAGTGTAGCAACGAAGCTGATTCCGGGCAACAAAATGCTAGATCTAACCGCCTTTAGGCCACATATTGCCGCAAAAATCAAGCCTTGAGTTGCACTATTTACAGACACAGCATAAGACCTATTGCAACGATGTGCTATCTCGTGTTCAAATATAGTGGTGCGTGTTCCGTCTAACAGTTGTCCGCTACTGAGCACCGAATCGGTTATGTCAAGTATTTCTTTTTTTAACTTTTGGTATTGACGATCAACACCATAAAGACTTATAGTTTTGTTTGCCAATATCTGCTCTCCAGGAACCATTGATGGTAGCGTTTAAAGCCTTCTTTGACATTTACAATGGGATTGAATCCCAAATCTAATTTTGCACGATCTGTGTTAAGTCTACCTCTACTGGGGAATGCCATGTCACGATCCTGTATATCTATTTTGCCTTTGCCGGCAATCTTAATACATAGTGCAGCCGCATCTAACAATGTCATGCTCTTACTGGCATTGCGAGTAATATTAAATATTTTTCCGTTTGCAGCTTCTTTGGTTGCTGCCAATACAATGCCATCTGCGGCATCATCTACGTGCGTAAAATCTAGCGACTCGTGTGCGCCATGCACAGTCAAAGTCCCTCCACGCATCGCGGCAAGGAGGAATTTCGACACGACTCGGTCTTCCACGTCGTATTCACCATATACAGCACTGGGGCGCACAATAGTATAATCAAAAGCGCCACGGTTATGATAGTCTTCAACAAGTTTTTCTCCCATGTATTTCATGATGCCGTATTGCCCAACGGGACGACAGTCATCTGTTTCTCTAACACCATCTCGAAAATCACCGTATACCATACTGCTACTCACGTACACAAACTTTGGTATCTTATAATTTTTACACAATTCCAACAGGTTAATCAGGCCAGTGCCCATTACATCGGCACCCCATATGGGGTTGTTACTAAACACTTTTTGTCTTGGGAAACTGGCCATGTGTATCATTGCGGCAGTGCCGTGTGCAAAGGTACGCATGAAGTCTTCTATTTGTTTATGATCACGTAGGTCCAAGTAGTGTATGTTGGACCGCATACGTTGTTTACGTGCTTGTGTGAGATACTCTAGTTCGGCTTTGTGTACAAATCCATAGTTGGTATTTGAATCTATAATAAAGCACTCGTGTCCACGCTCTTCTAATCGACGTACCACATTGTGCCCAATAAAGCCAGCACCGCCTGTTATGATATATTTCATTGTTTTACTTTTCCTATGTGAGCCAAGCATTGATTTGCAAATAACGTCTGTACTGATTCGTTATCAACGTGAAAGTAAGGTCTATTTTTATTACTGTGGTAGTACCATAAGTTTGTCAATAGTTCTTGTTCTTTAAAGTCTACAATATTATTGTCTATAAAATTTGAATTGATAAATGCAGAGTAATCTTGCTTGTATTCAAACCCGCCTAGACTGAAACAAAAATTTATTTGTTTTTCTTTTAAGGTTTGCAAACAAAACATAATGTAGAAATAGTTTTTAATTTTTTCAAAATTAGTCGACAAGGTTGCAAATATTTTAGGAACTGATTCAAAGTTAGGCGAGTACCTTTCTTTAAGATATGCAGAAATCGACTGGGCACTTAGATCATAAGGCATAGCATCGATTTTATTGTCTCTCTCATATCTGTGTTCGTTTGTAAAGGATAAAACTACAAAGTCTGGGTTGAGTTTTAGCCCTTGCATCAGTTGCATGGTAATTAGTGCATTACTTGAACCACCAATGGACAAATTAGACAATTCAATATCTGATGAACTGTTTAAAATTTTCTCACTCCAGTGCAGACCTGGATAATCGGGATCAGTTACACAAAAACTATCCCCGCATACTAGTATCTTCATACTGCCATCTCTGCCGTAATTGCCGCGTGTGATTGATAGTTGTTTAGTACAATATCATTCATTGTGAATTTGGTAATATCCTTAATGTCAGGATTAAGCCAAAGTTGTGACGCAGGTAAGGGTTCACGTTTCAGTTGTTCATTTACCTGCTGTATGTGATTGAGGTAGATGTGTGCATCACCGAGAACGTGAACGAACTCTCCAACGGCTAAATCGCACACTTGCGCGATCATATGAGTTAGCAAGCTGTAACTTGCCACGTTGAACGGTACACCCAAAAACATATCACAACTTCTTTGATACATCTGACAACTGAGTTCGTCTCGGCCACCAGACACATGTCGTACGCTAAACTGTGCTAGTACATGACATGGTGGCAAGGCCATGCGGTCCAGCTCGGCTACATTCCAGGCACTTAGTATGTGCCTGCGACTGTAGGGATTGTTTTTAATATCATTGATTAATGTAGCAAGTTGATCAACCGCCTCGGGCTCACTCTCGCTATTACTGACCCAACGCTTACGACCTGTGCGCCAGTCGCGCCATTGTACTCCGTATACACGGCCCAAGTCTCCGTCAAATTCGGCTCGATCCTGCCAGTAGGGTGCTGTGGCATTGTCGGTCCAGATGGTGCTCTTGTCCGAGTCCCTGCTACCATGTAATATCTCTCGCAGACGTCGTTCGTCCCCTGAGCCTTCGATGAACCACAGCAACTCGCTGACAACGGCTCGCCATGCCAACTTCTTTGTTGTAACTGCCGGGAAGCTGTTGCGTAAATCATATCGTTGTTGCATACCAAACAGACTTATAGTGCCTGTGCCAGTACGATCTTCGTGTACGGTACCTTGATGTAGTACTTGTTCTAATGCATCTAAATATGGTTTCATAAATTATTGATATGTTTAATTAACTCCCAATGTGTTGGGACTAAGTTTAGTACATCTTGAGCCATTTGGTCTCGATGTTCATAAAACATTTTAGCACGATTTAACAGCGCAGGGTTAATCTTTCGAGTAGGACAATCTTTAAAAATACGCATGGTTGTAATCATCTGTGCCCAATCGTACTTGTTGTATCTTGTGTGTCCAAAGTCTTTTTCTCTACGATAAATGTCACTGTGGTGCAATCCAAACCATCCGTGACACATGCGGATAGCATCATCTCGATTCTTTGCTGCTTCTTTCCAGAATTCTGTATCTGTTCGTTGTGTCAACGAATAATGGGCATATAAGAAATCTCTCGTGTATTTGATTTCCCTGTGCATGAGTCTACTAATAACTTCGCCGTGTTTGTAGTCCCAATGGTTATCGTGTTTTTTTAACACCGCAACAACAAGTTCATTAATTAATGTAGTAAAACTAATCGAAGTTGCCTCTAGTGGTTCTAAGAAATTTGCAGCCAATCCACAAGCAATTACATTTCGGTGGGTTGATCGATCCAATATGCCATTATCAAGTTTTAATCTGACTCGAACATCTACTTCTTTACCTTGTTGTGCCCAATGATCCCGGAACTCTTGTTCGGCCTGGTCATCGGATATAAACCTTGAGTCGTATACATAGCCCGATCCAATGTCGTCACGTAGGCCAATGTTCCAACTCCAACCACTGCTCAGTGCTGTGGCCTTGGTATAGGGATAGCAGAACTGTTCTTGATCATCCTCATAATAAACACGCCCGCCGATGGCACGATCGCAAGGCAGACGATCTTTAAAAGAAATCCACTTGGTAGTAGGTCCGATTAGTAAACGTCTAAAGCCGGTGCAATCAATATACAAGTCTGCTGTATGTGTATCACCGTTGCTGTCTACCAAGCCAACGACTTCTTCGTTGTCATTGAATTTGACTTCTGTAATATGTTTCTCTAAGAGTTTAACACCATTCTTTAATGCCACAAGATTTTTAATTGTATCTCCGACCTTCCAGGCGTTCATATGATACGCATATCCAGGAACACGACTCGTATATTGATGTCCGTCTAATGTTCTGTGAGCACGATTATTGTTTATTAGCCAATATGTATCACTGGCATATTTGTAGTATTCATCTTCCTTGATAATGCCTTGATTAAGCAGTTCCATCCAATAATCTGCTACAAGCACATTGTCATCTTTGGACATGGAAACTTGTTTCCCATATTCGTCCATGCTGTGGCTAATACCTTTTTCAGTAACAAAGTCGCCAAACCCGTGCCAACGAGTATCCGAGCCGGTACGCCAATTATTAAACTGTACCCCATACTTAAAAGTACTCCCGCTGTGCTGCATCCAAACATCTTCAGTGAGTCCCATTCGTTCCATGTGGCTGCGGAATTGTGGCACAGTGGATTCACCAACGCCTATAATAGGTTGTTGGTCACTGGCAATAACTGTAATATCAATGCCAGGCAATTGACTAGACAAAAATCCAGCACTGAGCCATCCGGCAGTACCGCCACCGACTATGATAATTTTTTTGACTTTCATATTAAGTACTTATTTTAGTACGTTTAAATAAAGGCTCGTACTCTACAAATGTACAGTTGTCTTCGGGAGCTGCACTGGCACGCCTAAAGCGACAAGCAGACAATAGGTCTTTCAAGTTGACTCGTGTGTCTATTTTATATGATCCTTTGATGTGTGTCAAGTACAATCTATCAAAAATGCCGTCACATTGTTCGAGCACTTCAGCACCGCCTACGACCCAAATTGTTTGATCTGGATGTCGACTTTCCAGTTTCAATACCTCGTCGGCAATGTTGCCTCGAATAGTTGCAGCCTGGTACACCGGAGTATTAGTGACCACATATACTGTGCGACCTTCTAATGGTTTTGGCATCTTAGTATCGTCCCAAGTACGTCGTCCCATTACAACAACATGTCCTTGCGTGAGTTCACGAAAGTGTTGCATATCACTGGCGTTGTGTGGCCATGGTAAGGTACCCTGAAGACCAATCCCACCAAATTGGTCCACAGCAAATATTGCTTTAATCATAAATTTTTAAGTAAGTCGTCTGTGGCAGGTTGTACAGTCTTTGCCACGTGGTCAATGTTAATATAAAAATTAACATCTGAGATAATATCATCTAAGTCGTGTAACTTTTGATTTATCTCTTTTTCAAGGTCATCAGGATCTATTCCTTCCTGTAGTAGTTCAAGTATGTCTATATCAACTACAGTTCCGTCTTTTAGAACAACCTCAATGTTACGTATAACAGATACCGGGGCTTCGAGTTTCTCAACCTCTCGGAGTATCTGTTTCCATTTATCCTTAGTGGATATGTTTAACTTATGCCGCTTGCTTTTTGCGAGGGGCTTTTTTGGTTGCTGATTTGCCATTTGCAGTAGGTGTAAATGAAGCAGCTTCTGCTTCTAGTCTTGCGGCTTCTGCCAACATAGACTGTGCTTCTAGTTTCATCTTTGCGGCTTGTGCTACCCGTTGTGATGCTAGTTGCTCATCTGTTAGCACATCTGCTACTGCGGCATTTGTACTTTCTACTGCTTGACTGCGTGTATTACTTGGCATGCCTACTTCACGTGGTTCACGACGCTTTGTACTCATGCCAGCGTTCTTGTCCAAGTCGGCCATTTTCTTAATAGCATCTTCGCCCTTGTCCATTTCGTTTAGGATAGTGTTTAACTCATCTAAACGCACACTTGATTTGGCATTAGGAGTAATAATAACTTGGTTAGTATTAACTTTCTTCATGTAGTTGCTCTTGTGCAATACTTCCAAACAGTTACGTCCATCGGCCATGGTCTGGCGATGTAGTGCATCGGCAAGTTCTTTTGAGTTCTGTCCAACTGGACTTTCAAGAACCTTCATTACTTCGTCGTGTACTAACTGTGGCAACATGTCACTGTATAATACAAGACACATGTGCTCGTCTCCGGGAATTTGACGGAATACTAATACGATCCGTTTGTCGTTGTGTTTACCGATGTGTTTAAGCATTTTGCTCTCCTGTTGGGGTATCGCCCCGTTTAATAACACCCTGTGCTTCCAAGAAAGCAAACATACGATCGTATAACCCGCCTACAGTGGTCATTTCGTCGGCTTTGATAGCGCCACGTTGGGCACAGGCTTGGATTGTTTGTAAAGCCAAAACTAAATCTTGTAAAGACAGACCCGGTGCTTCAGGCGGTGTAGTTACTTCGGGTTGTGAAGGGGCTTCGGGTTGCGCTAGAATTGCGTCTTGGATTTGTTCGTCTGACATGTAGTTTCTCCGTTCATTAACTACATTTATTTACCCAATGTAATCGGAACGGAAAAATTTTTACCAATCAAGTTTTCGGTTGATTGTGTCTAGTTGTAGTGCAAAGTAACTGGCTTCACCGGCGATCTCAAATGCCGCACACTTGTGCATTCCAACCTTGCCGTTGAAGCCAGTTACTTT
>Ga0214919_10004942_pt1 | contig 19169 bp, 12 predicted proteins | sample LL1503_MetaG_FD_177994 | JGI IMG/M metagenome (GOLD analysis project Ga0214919, IMG submission 177994) | Freshwater microbial communities from Lake Lanier, Atlanta, Georgia, United States - LL-1503 | ecosystem: Environmental > Aquatic > Freshwater > Lake | place: USA: Georgia | collected...
ATTGAGCACTGAATACATCACATCAATTGCAGTTTCAACAAACCAGGCTCCAGTAGCTGGTTCAAACGGAACTCTTGTTACACACTCTGTGTATTTCAAGACATCAGCTGCTACAACTCGTTCATACAATCCAAAGGTAATTCTTTCAAGTGCTCCTGCAACTTCACTTCTTGCAGAAGGTACTGTTTCAACTACATACTCAGCTGCTTCAACTGCAGCTGCACAAGCTGCTAAGACTTGGCAGTTTGCAACAGCATCTGGTGGACAAACACTTTCATCAGTAACTACTGAATCAGCAGCTGCTAATGAGTCTGCTGGAGTCAACGGCACTAATGCGTTTGGTGCTGAGTACCTTCATGTTCGTTATGATGTTGCTGGTACTTACACATGGACATTCTGGGATGACCTGAATGTTAACGGTCGTGTTGATGGTACTGAATTCTCAACAAACGTTTCTGTAGTTGTTTCAGGTGCAACAGCATCTGCAGCACTTAAAGCAACTGTTTCAGCCTATAACGCTGAGTCATCTACTAAGGGAACTGCTTATGGTTCACTTGTTAAGATCACATTGACAGATGCAGCTGGAAACCCAGCAAACGTTGATACAGCAGGCGGAATCCTTGTAACAGCTTCAAATTCTGCTTACATTTCATACGTAAACGCTGGAAACGTTACAGATTCACAGACTTATACACTCGGAGCATCTGACTTCGATGGTAGCGGTCGTGCCTGGATCAACGTTGTGGATGCAACTGCTGAAACAGCAACAGTTACGCTAAGTGGTGTTGGATCAGCTTCATCATCATTCACAGCACCTGCTGCTACATTCCTAACTTACACAGCAACTTGTGCGACTTCTTGCTCACAAACTCTTGCTGCTAGCGCAACATCAACAGTTAATACTGTTTCTACTGTTCGCTACGTAACATCTGGTGCAAGCGTCACAGCTAGCTTCAAGGATGGAAACTCATCACTAACTGTTCCAACAACAATTCAGTTGGCTGACACAAGCGGAAAAATCTTCGGTAAGTCAACTGCAGCTGCAGACCTAGTACTTTATGGTTCTGCTACAGCAGCTTCTGCTGGAGCTTTCTCAATTGCTTCAGCATTTACAGCCCCAAGCCAAACTTACACATTGACAACAGCATCTTCAACAGGTGTTGCTGCAGGTGGATCAGCACAGACTGTTACAGCAACTGCTGCAACAAATGGTGCAATTACACTTACTCAGTCTGTAATTAAGGCTGCTACTGGTGCAGCTGTAACAATCACGGGAACACTCGCAGACAGCTTTACTGCTGGAGCAAGCAATGTGACTATCACTCCATCAATTAGCGGACGTAACTCAGCACTTGTGTTGAGCACACTCGTTACAGCTTCAGATGGAACTTTCACATTCACTTACACTGATGCTTCAACTTCAACAACATCATTGTCAGACACAATCACGTTCACACCTGCCACAGGTACTGCAGCATCAGCTACAGTAACTCGCACAACTACAGCTAACCTTGGAGTTGCAACAATTCTTGTTTCAACACCAAGCACAAATAGCTACAGTGCAACTACTAACCCAGGTCTACCAACTACTACAAAGTCTTTCTCTGAGATTTCAGCAGCTAAGGCCGGAGCAAGTGGTGGAGCTGTAACAGTTTATGCATTAGTAACAGATGCATCTGCTAACGCAATCGAAGGTGTTCCAGTTACATGGTCTGTAACAGGAACAGGTTGTGCAATTAAGTCAACAATGGGAACTACATACACAGGCAACGACGGTGTAGCTTCAAATGCTGGCCTATACGCATGGGTCTCAGGTGACTGCACAGTTAAGGCAACATACGGAACAGTCTCAGATACAGCTGTTTCATCATGGCGCCAAACTGGTGAAGCTCGCACAATCTCAGCTGCTGTAAGCGGCCAGGTTGTAACAGCAACTGTTAAGGATCGCTACGGTAACCCTGTAGTTGGTTCAGCAGTGTCAGCTACACGCACAGGAACAGGCTACTTCGCTAATGGAACATCTTCCGTTACTAATGCCCTTACAGGCAACGACGGAACTGTTGACATTATTGTTGTCGGCTCTGCTGTTGTAACTGTACTAAACGGTGCAACTACAGACGCTGCTTCATACGGTGATGACATTGCTGTTGCAGGCTATGTTGGAACATCTGCAGTTACAGCTTCAGTTGCTGGAACAGCAACTACAGCTGAAACAGGTGTAGGTGCTTCACTTGCTCCAGCTGGTATTCACTCAGCAACAGCAACAGTCGCAGGAGCAGCTGATGTTGCAGCAGATAATGCTCAAGCAGCAACAGATGCAGCAGCAGAAGCAACTGATGCAGCAAATGCAGCAACTGATGCAGCTAACGCTGCAGCAGAAGCAGCAGATGCAGCAACAGCAGCAGCACAAGATGCTGCAGATGCAGTAGCTGCTCTATCTGCTCAGGTTGCAACACTGATCTCTGGCCTAAAGGCTCAGTTGACAGCGTTGACTAACCTAGTAATCAAGATCCAGAAGAAGGTAAAGGCATAATCTGCCCCCTTTGATCTGATAAAGATCTAGAACCGAAACCCGGTTCCCACTTAGGTGGGGGCCGGGTTTCGGCCTTTTTTCTGAAAAAGATCTAGCTTAATTGGAAATGTGAAGACTATCCGTCGCAAGAGTCTTATTCTTGGAGCATGGATTCAGTATCAAGAGTGGCTAAGACGACCTCATACTTGGCTTTAATAGTTGCACTCGCAATACTTCCATCCGGTATGGATGGATTTAGCACACCGAAATTTACGGTGCTAGTGGCAGGGTCATTTATCGTTTTGGGTCTTCTAATCATAAATTATCTGAATCTGATAGGGCCATTGAAGCGAAATCGTATTCCAATTACTTTGGCATTGATATTCGTGACCATTGGTATGTTCTCTACGATAGCTTCTTCAAATAAATATCAAGCTGTTTTTGGCGCTTTTGGGCGACAGTCGGGTGTATTAACTTATGTTTCGCTTGTAATTCTCTTTATAGCAACGATTCTCACTTTGAGAAGTGTGCACGTTCTCCTTCTGCTCAGGGTCTTCCTGATATCCGGGATGTGGGTTGGCGGGTATGCAGTTTTTCAGTTTATGGGAATTGAGCCTTTTCCATGGGAGCGAATTTATCAAGGATCTTTTTCATTTCTAGGAAATCCTAACTTTGTCGGTGCATACATGGGAACTTTCGGCGCACTGTGCGTGTGGAATTTACTCACCGCGCTAAAAAGCAAGAGATTTTTGTGGTTGAGCGGAATTCTTTTTGCTAGTTTTGCGATCTATACCTCAAGAGCATTGCAAGGTGCGATTTGTTTGATGATTGGTACAGTCAGTGCACTTATCCTCTTTAGCTGGATAAAGAGGATAAAACTTTTGCCGGTTGTGCTGGCCTCTAGTGCCTTGGGCTTTTCTATTTCATTGGCCGGAATGTTGAACTTTGGGCCTTTAAAGATCTTACTTCACAAAGAATCAGTCGAGTATAGGGGAGACTTTTGGCGAGCGGCATTTCGAATGACAAAAGACAATTGGCTATTCGGTGTAGGGATTGATAATTACTCAAACAACTTTCGATTATACAGAGACGAGGTTCAACTTTTTAGGAATGGGTATGAAAATGTTAGCGATAGTGCACATAATGCTCTGCTCCAACTTACTTCTACGGGAGGCGTCTTCTTAGGGTTGTCGTACCTAGTGTTGATGCTTTACATTTTTGTAATAGTGATCCGATCAATATTGGTAGATATGCAGAAAGCATATCTACTCTCACCTCTGTTTGTAGTTTGGCTTAGCCTGCAGGCGCAATCGTTAATTAGCGTTGACTCAGTGTCTCTAACTGTATGGACATGGATCTTTTCTGGTGCACTTATCGCAATTTGTGTTGAGCAGCCAATTGAGGAGAAAAGACTCCGCAAAGACATAAAGACAACATCAAGAGCACCTAGTAAATATGTAAGGGTCTCTGCAGCAACACTCACAATAATTGGTGTGTCGTTATCGGTTTTACCTCCTTTCGGACAGATTGCCTATCGGAGTGCCTTTATTGAAATTTTCGATCCAGCAAGTTCTCAATCAGTAAAACTCAAAGCTGTTTCATTGATTAACTCAGAGAAAAAAGACTCAAGGAATGCAACTTGGCCACGTTACAGTGCACAGCTATTGTATGCGAATGGCGCATATTTGGAAGCATCTCAAGCGGCAAAGAGAGTATTAATCTTAGATAAGAATGATTATGTAGGTTGGTGGTATTTGGCATCGTCTTTAGAAAAATTAAGCCAAAGAAAAGCTGCGCTCCAAGCTAGAGAAATGACAGTTAAGTTGGACCCGCTGAATCCTGCGAATTTGTTAGAGTACTCTCTCGATCTTGCCGAAAATGGAGAAGTGGAACTAAGTCAAGAAATCACTAATCAAATAATTAGGAATTATCCAGGGACAGCTGAGGCCAAGACAATTAGCGATTCTCAAACGAAGTAAGACGGACTACCATTGGCGACATGCGAGTAGTGATTTTGGGCCAAGGCTATGTGGGTCTAACAATCGCTGTTGGCGCAGCTGGGGCGGGTCATGAAGTTCTTGGCTTTGATGTTAATAAAGAGTTAGTAAACCAACTTAACGCTGGCGTTTCACACATTGAAGGCATTTCTGATTCAGAGCTAAAGAGTTTTCTCTCTGCCAACAATTACTCAGCCAGTACCGATGCTTCTGCGCTCAGTGGCTGCGATGTGGTTGTAATTGCCGTTCCAACACCTCTAACTGAAGCTAGAAACCCAGATCTTTCTTTTGTTCATGCAGCAGTTGAGTTAATCCAAAACAATGTGAAAACTCAAACTCTTGTCATCAATGAATCAACTTCATACCCAGGCACATTGCGGAAAGAGATTGCTGGGCGTATTACTGGCATTACCCACCTGTATGCATCCTCACCAGAGCGTGTGGATCCAGGCAACACCCAGTGGGGCACAAAGAACACCCCACGTTTAATTGGTGGGTTAACTCCTGAAGCAGTAATAAAAGCTAAAGAGTTTTACTCATCCTTTTGTGACACGGTCATTGAAGTTTCTTCACCTGAAGTAGCAGAAGCCGCCAAGATATTTGAAAATACCTTTAGACAAGTAAACATTGCTCTCGTTAATGAGTTTGCCCAGATTGCAGATGCGCTAGGAATATCAGGGCGAGAAGTATTAGATGCTGCAGCAACTAAGCCTTATGGATTTATGGAGTTTAATCCTGGACCTGGTGTGGGTGGACACTGCATTCCTGTGGATCCAACGTACTTGGCATATGTTGCAAATGAGGTTGGCGTGCCAGCAACCTTTATTAAGAGAGCAAATGAAGTGAATTTAGCTATGCCGGCATATGTTGTGAATAGAGTGATTGCTGGTGCTGGCGGGTCTGTTAAAGGTAAATCTGTAGTTGTAGTCGGTGTTTCTTACAAAGCCAACGTTGCAGATACTAGAGAGACCCCTGCAGCTTCAATTATTGACCTGCTGCGAGAAGCAGGGGCAACTGTCACCTGGCATGACCCACTTGTGGGTTCATGGCGAGGTGAGAGCAGTGCTGAATTAGGTGCTTCCGATGTAGCCGTAGTTGTTACTAAGCATGATGTGGTTTCAGTGGCCGATATTAAGAAATCTTCTTATGTTTTTGACTGCACAGGCTCAATACCGGGAGCTGATGGGATTTAAATCCCCGCAATATTTTTAATTATTGTCTCTAAATCCTTTGTTGGTACCCACCCAATAGCCTGCTTAATCTTAGAAATATCAGGCACGCGGCGTTGGATATCTTCAAAGCCTGCAGGGTAGGCATCTGTGTAGGGGGTGTAAGTAATTACTGATTGTGACTTAGTTGTAGCAATAACTTTTTCTGCAAGCGCCTTAATGCTTACTTCACCACTACCACCCACATTAAAGACTTCACCAATTGTGGTATTTGTGGCTGCAATTGTTGCGATTGCTTGCACCGCATCATCAACATGGCAAAAGACTCGTGATTGTGTGCCATCACCATAAATAGTCAGCGCTTCGTTCTTTAGCGCAGCCTGTACAAATCGTGGGACAACCATTCCATAGCGACCGCTTTGACGTGGTCCAACTGTATTAAACAAGCGCACAGTTGTTACAGGCAGTTTCTTTTCTAGGTGCAGCGCAAAAGCCATTGCTTCTTCTATTGCTTTTGCATCACTGTATGTCCAGCGAATCTTTTGTGGTGCACCTACTACCCGATCATCAGCCTCATTTAAAGGCTGCTTAGGGTTTTTGCCATAAATCTCTGATGTGCTGGCGATAATGATGCGCTTATTAAATTTAGCCGCAGTATTTAATACAACCTCACTACCGGTGATGTTGGTAGACATTGACTCAAGCGGAGACTCAAGGATTGTATTAACACCAAGAGCTGCGGCCATATGAAGGACTAAATCAGCATCGATAGTTAGCTTTTCAACTAACTCAACGTTTCTGATATCACCATCTACGGTTGTAATTTTGCCTTCAAGGTGAGCAATGTTTTCCCGTGAGCCTGTGGAGAAGTTATCTAGAATCGTTACTTGATCACCCTTTGCCACATAGTGGTCAGCTAAATGAGAGCCTATAAAGCCGGCTCCACCAGTTAAAAGGATGCGCATGAGTAAAGCCTAATTCACAATCGAGTGATAAAGGCTCACATGAGCGTTGACCATTTGATCGATAGAGAAAAGCGCTCTGGCACGCGATGTGGCAAGCGTGCTCATCTGTGTGCGCTTTTGGGTATCAAGAATAAGTGAGTTAACTGCAGCTGCTATTGAGCCCGCATTCTTATTAGTTACAAGGCCTGTCTCGTGGTTAGCAATAACTTCAGATACTCCGCCCACATCAGTTGCCACTACTGGTTTGCCTGCCAATTGAGCCTCAATTAAAGCAATAGGCATACCTTCATTTTCACTTGTTGAAAGGATAATCTCTGATGCACCAAAGAGATCTTCAGCTTTTGCCCAACCCAGAACACTGACATTGCTTGGAGCTGCCTCTTTTACTTCTTCTAGTAAATCGCCCCCGCCAGCCATTACAAAGTGGGCTGTTGGAATTGCGCGCGCTACTTCTAGCGCACGCATGGGGTTCTTTACTCCCGTAACGCGGGCAATCCACCCGATAATCGGGCGTCCGTCATCACTTAGGCCAAGGTTTTTCAACGCCTCCGTTCGCGGGGTAATGCTTAACTCTTTTACACCAGGTGCAATGTTTACATATTGCTCTTTAACTCCAACATTTAATTCAATTAATTCTTCGGCCACACGCTCACCCACGCTGACTAGATTGCTAGTTTTCTTAGCAAGTCTTTTCTCTATCGCAGAAATAACCCTTGACTTAAAGCCAGAGAACTCAGGATCATCTAGTAGGTGGCCGTGGAAAGTGTGAACAACTGGCACAACTTGTTTGCGAGCACGAACTATAAAGCCTGCTTTAAAAGTATGTGTGTGGATGATGTCAGGCTTGAACTCTTTTATCACTGCTCGTAGTTGCCTATGTGCAAAGTGATCTTTAATGGGATTAATTGAACGGCCTAAAGATTTAATGCGCACCAACTTGATAGTGGCTGCACTTGCATCTTCTATCTCTGCGCCTTGCACATAACCAGTTGCGACCAGGGTTTCAATGCCGTGCTTAGGTAGTTCGTTTGCAAGTTGGGTGATGTAGCGGGCTGTGCCGCCAACGTTAAGACGGGCAATGACATGCAAAACACGCATGTTAGTTAGCTTCGTATGCGTCTACGACGTCGCTGGCTTTGCCAGTCATCTTCACATGCCCATTTTCTAACCAGATCGCACGGGTTGCTAACTCTCGAACCGCACTCATGTCATGTGAAACAAGAACAACTGCTGCCCCGCTATTGATTAGCTCATGCATGCGTTTTTTAGATTTTTCCTGAAAGTCAGCATCTCCCACAGACAGGACTTCATCAACTAGAAGTACTTCTGCCTTTTCATCTGTTGCAGTTGCAAAAGCTAAGCGGGCAACCATTCCAGAAGAGAAGGTGCGTAGGGGGAAATCCATGTGGTCTGTGACCCCAGCCCACTCACCAATAGCAGGCGTGCGCTCTTTAACGCTCTTGATATCACGGCCCATAAGAGCGGAATAAAAGAGAACGTTTTCAGCACCAGTCATCTCCGGATGAAAGCCTGCACCTAGTTCAATCATTGGTGCAATCTTTCCGTTGACTTTTGATGAGCCATTTGTTGGAGGTAGTACTCCTGCAAGAACCTTAAGCAGAGTTGATTTACCCGCACCGTTTCGTCCAAGGATTACAACCACTTCACCTGCATCAACGGTAAAAGAGACATCTTGCAAGGCAACGTAGTCGAGTACGCGGGCCTTGCCTTTAATGGCATCGCGGAATAACTCTTTGAGTGAGCTCGATTTATTCATGAGCACGCGATATGTCACATTGACGTTTTTGATCTCAATAACTGGCATCAGAGCATCGCCACCGTTCTTGGCCAGTACTTACGAAAGACGTAGGTGCCAAGCAGTAGTGCAAAGATGGACCAGATACTCATATAGATCCAACTGAAAAGCGTTGGGGTTGCATTGTTAGAAAATGCCCAGCGGAAGATGTCTAGGTAACTTGTTAAAGGGTTCCAGTGGATGATGGTTTGCATCGTGGAGTTCATGACGCTTACTGGATAGAAAATCGGGGTTAGATACATCAAGATCATCAAAAGAACGTTGACAATGTTTCGAGTGTCATCGAATCGGATAAACAAGATGGAGAGTGCAAGGCCAAGGCCTGCTGTTAGAAATGCAAGAGCAACGCCAACGACCACAACCAATGGCAGAGACCAAGCAAGTGCTTGGCCTGAAATAAGACAAACGAGGGCCAACGGAAGCATTCCGATGAAGAAGTTAGCAAGGCCAGCAAGCGCAGAAGAGATTGCAAAGATCTGAGGTGGAACATAGATCTTTGTTAGTACTCCACCATTGCTGGCGATTGAATCTGCCGCTTGAGTTAAAGATTGGTTAAAGAATGTATTCATTAGTATTCCGGCCATGAGATATGGCGCAAACTGCTGACCAGAGGGAAGTTTTGAGGCAAAAACAAAAGAGAAGACATACCAAAGCACTGCACTTGTAAGGATTGGGTTCAAAAGAGTCCAGCCAATGCCGATGACGCTGCGCTTGTAGCGAAGAGTGAGCTCCCTATTTACGAGCAAGCGGATTAATGGCAGATATTTCATGAGGAAACCATTGTATCCCCCGCATACAGGCTCAGATTAACGCCTAGAGCCTGCTAGAAAGTGTTTCGGATTTACCCAAGTGCATGAAAATTACCTCGGTTATCCTTATAACGTGAGAATTAAGCCAATAGTTGCCCTACTGCTTCCCTTTACCCTCCTCATAACTTTGGCTCAACTGCCTATGGCGCAAGCGGAAAGCACTAATCGGTGTCTGCAGTTTTCTGGCAATAATTATGCGGAAATTGGCTCTAAGTTAATTCCAGTCGATAAAGATTTCACGGTGGAGATGTGGGTTTATTCCTTTCCTGCTAATAATGGCAAGTTTGCAGAGTTCATTTCGCAAAACGATCAACCATTTGCTTTTTATATGGGTGTTGATCCCAATGGGTACTTACGTATGGGTGATATCTGGATGGACACAGGCATAAAATTACCTACAAATACTTGGACTCACGTGGCACTTACACACACGGCAACTGACTCACTCTTTCTATATGTTAATGGTGAAATAGTTGCCAAGAAATTAGCAGGAAAAACCGCATATAACACCTCAGGTACAAATACTAGGCTTGGATCATATTATTGGACCAACCCTGGCGAATTCTTCTCAGGTTGCCTAGATGAAGTTCGGATTTGGAGCGTTGTTAGAACTCCAACTGAAATCTTGAACTTTAAAGATATAAATGCAATAGCTATTACTTCAACAGGTTTATTGGCTTCTTACTCTTTCGACATGCTCACCGCGATTTATGATTCGGTATCAAGGCTAACTCATGATTACCAGCCCTTCAGTGCCGTAGATTCACAGGTGTTCTTAGCTAAAAATGGGGCGCTAAAGGTCCCACCGAGAGGGACTCTCATTTCAGATGCAATTTCAAAAGATTGCGCATTACAAAACTCTGCCAGTTCTATAACCCAACAACAAAATCTGCCAAAGGTACTAAAAGTTAACGCCCGTGATTACCGCCAGACTTCACTAGATCTTCTAATTAATGGCTTACCCGAAGGCACATGCGTTGGGATGGATACTTTTGTGGTTGGTACCACCGAACCCATTAGATCCACAGTGGGTATTGTCTCTGCCATCGATTTAGCAGGAAATACCCCGAAATTCCGTATGAATCTAGATACTTCTGCTCACGAGTGTGGTGGTGGGACTAATAACAAAATTGAAGTTAGAGGTTGGTGGGCCTATCAAGGGCGCTTCTCACAGTATGGAGAACCATTTCAGATACCAAACTGTTTTAGCACTATTCCTGCCCAAGGTTCAAGTTTGATTGCACAGCAATCCTCCGTTTCCCTAGTTGGCGAAAACGGTATTCAGTCACCTTGGGCTCTACAAACAGCTCTGCGATTAAAAAATGCAGGTTTGATTCCAGCAGCTATGCGAACAACCAGTATCGTCTCGGATATTGTGAAAGATCTCAATGGGTGTCACGCACCAGTTAAGTTAGCGATTTTACAAAAGATTAGCAGTGGGTCATGGGTTGATGTCGGCAATCTTGATAGTTGGGAAAAGGCGACAAATTGTGATCCTGTCCACCCCACCCGCCCGATCAAAGCTGTTTCTCTTCCTGATACGACAGTACTTCGATGGAAAGTTTCAACAGGAACTGACTGGGAAGTTTATTCTGCACCATTCATACACGTGGCTGGTGCCTCAGCAACAACTGGAACCTCTACAAGCACAAACACAACGAGTGCCGTACTTGAAACCCCAACAAATTTTTCAGTCTCACTTCAAGGTGATGTGCTTCAAATCCGAGTGACTTTGCCGGCAAAGACAAGATCTAAGGTTTCATCGGTTGCCCTAGTTTCAACTGGCTTAGGTTTTCTTGCAAACAATCCATTGATTGGCGCTGCGGAATCAAGCTTTGGAGTTTTTAGACTCCCACTTGCAAAACTAGAGGGTAAAAGTGGATTGCAGAGAGTATTAATTGAGTCACGGGGTCTAGGTATTACTTCATCACCTCAACTTGCAGGTGATATCGATTTATCAAAGTACACAGCTAAAGCCTCTGCCAGCCCTGCACCAAAAGTTACTTCGAAGGCGTCACCAACCCCTAAAGCAACTGTGAAAGCCACATTGAAGCCCAAGGTTACAAAACTGCCAGTTACGCCAAAACCTTCAAAAACAACTGCCGTAAATGCCATCAAGTGTTCCAAAGGTTCTATCGTGCGTACATTTTTAGCCAAGACATGCCCACCGGGCTGGAAGATTTATGGATAGCAGTGTGAAATGGGCATATGAAGCTTCTTCTTGAGTGGGATGGTGGTTCTGTCGTATTAGAGCCAGATCGCGCCTATGTGCTGGGACGTGATTACTCTGCTGACATTCCTATCAATGATTCACGTCTATCTCGTGCTCATATGCAGGTTTCATTTGCTAACAAAGTGTGGCAGCTCAAAGACTTGGATTCTTCTAATGGCTCTTTTATCAACGGCAAAAGAATTGAAAACCACTCCCTAACCAAAGTAGTTACAGTTGAATTGGGTGGAGTAGGCAATTTCTCAGTCGTATTTACACCCCTAACTAGTTCAACAGTTAAAACTGCCAAAGGTAGTTTCCAGATTCAGGATAAAGAAGCAACCCGTATGACCAAAATGCGTGGAGATGAGTATTTATCTAATGAAGGTGGCCCAAAGCGCGTGCGCTTGCAGCAAAAAATTCGAATTGGCCGTGCTCAAGAGAGTGATTGGCATATCGATGATATCAATGTCTCACGTACTCACGCCGAGATTGTCCAAAATGGTGCCGGGGGATTTGAAATTGTTGACTTGAAGTCAACCAATGGAACATTTCTTAACGGGACCCGTATTAAGCGTGAAGTCCTAAAGACTGGTGATGTGATTTCAGTAGCAGGCTTTGCCCGAAGGTTTACTCAAGACGGTCTACAGATTCTTGAAGGTATTGATGGAACACCGGTAGTTGCAAAGGAAATTTGCTTTGATATCGGTGATCGATTACTTCTAAATGATGTTTCTTTCTCACTTGGTCCCCGTACATTAACGGCCATTGTTGGACCATCTGGTGCCGGTAAATCAACGTTGTTAGGCGTATTAACTGGGCGCACTAAACCAACAAGCGGGCAGATATTTATTGGCGGCGTTGATCTACACACCCAATTTCAATCCTTAAGCCGACAAATAGGTTCAGTTCCACAAGCTGATATTTTGCACACCCGATTAACAGTGCGCCAAGCCCTCAATTACGGCGCTCAACTGCGTCTGCCCAATGACACAACTAAAGCCGAGCGCGATGCACGCGTAGCTGATGTCATGGAGAAGTTAGAACTAACTGAGCGGGCAGATCTTAGAATTGATCGGTTATCAGGCGGCCAACGAAAGCGTGCAAGTATTGGCCTTGAGTTACTCACTTCACCACAGCTATTGGTTTTAGACGAACCGACTTCAGGTTTAGACCCGGGTTTAGATGCCCATGTTATGGAGACTTTGCGCAACCTTGCCGATGACGGGCAAACAGTAGTTTTAGTAACACACTCGGTAGATAACTTAGATTTTTGTGACAATGTCATTTTGTTAGCATCTGGGGGCAAAGTCGCCTATGCCGGACCTTCTTCAACAGTGTTTTCAAAGCTAGGTAAGAAATCCTGGGCGGACGTTTTTAGATTCTTAGCAACACCAGATGCCTTATTACTTGCTGTTCCTAAGCATGAGGATGCGATATCCACTGAAATTCAAGATGGCCATGTGCTTGCGCGCAGACAGTCAACAATCAAACAGATTGCAACTTTGGCTTCACGATATATAAGGGTGATTGCATCCGATAGGTTCTATCTTGCGTTACTAACTTTAATTCCAGTAATTATTGGAGTCATTTCCTATGCCGCCGGCAGTAGCTACGGATTTGGTCCAGGAACTGTCACTAAATCAGGATTTAATTACAACCCATTTGCTCAAGGAACAATCCTTGTCTTGATTTTGGGCTCAATATTTGTTGGCTTATCAACAAGCATCCAAGAGATAGTCAAAGAAGGTGCCGTTAGAAAGCGTGAACAGAGTGTTGGGATTAGATCTAGGACTTATGTAGTTTCTAAAGTCCTAGTTTTAGGTGTTATCGTTTTTGCACAAATTCTAGTTTTCACGGCAATTGTTCTCTTTAATCGGCCAATGCCAGATGCTGGCTTACTGCTTTCATCCAGTCGAATAGAAATAACTCTTATCTGCATGTCTTTGGGCTTGTGCTCAATGCTTTTAGGTCTAGTCATTTCAGCTTTTTTAAGTTCTAGTGAGCAGGCAATGCCAACCTTGGTTGGTATGACTATGGTGCAGGTGGTCTTATCAGGTGCACTACCACTTGAAACAAAGGGAATAATCAATCAGATTTCAATGGCAGTACCTAGTTATTGGGCGACAAATGCCTTATCCGCATCGGTAGATATTGTGCAACTGAACCTAACAAGTGATCCAGATTTACAAGATCGATGGGTGTCAACAGCTAGTAATGCGACGCATTCCTTAGTAGTTGTTGGTCTATTTGCTCTACTTTTCATGGGGATAACCTTGGCAAAGGTTCGACGTAGTCGTTAAGCGCTCTTCCACCCCGGCGGGCAACTCTTTGCCGCAAATGTTCGCGTCTGTGAGCCCTTCACACAAAAGATTGTCTTAGGTGCTTTTGTTTGTGTTGGCAGCTTGATAGTTCCTGATGGAATTTTAGGAGCAGAAGGAACGATGATTGTTGTTTGTACAGGTTGTGAATCCCCGACCTCATTAGATAGATAGATCGTGACTGAAAGTTTTTTGCCGGCCATAGAGGTTTTCAAGGGAACTTCCAAAAGAACCTTGTTTCCCACGATGTCACCGGTGATTGCATTTGCCTTTGATAGGCCAATAGATGGCCCAAAGACATAGGCCTGTGTTGCTAGAGCTCCAGTTTTAACAGTTGCCTCTGCTGAAATAAGTGCAGAGGTGCCAACAATCCTAGATTTCACATTCTTAGGTGCTAGCGGGGCTAGTTTATTTGTGAGCAACTTTTCCACTGCTGCTGGAGCATTGAAATCTTGTTCCAGGGGATCAGATTCAACCCCATTTTTAACACCAACAACCTTAAGAGGAATTGCAGTTCCAGATAAGAGTTTGTCGAAATCAATACTCCAAGATGCTTTGGAACCAGACACTTTGCCAAAGAGTTTATTGGAATCAAGAATTCCCAGTTTTGGCGCTACAAGATAGACAGAGTCTGGCTTGCTTGTTCCGGCAGAGCCAAGGTTGACGCTTATATTGAGTTTATTCCCGACGATATTGATTAGGGAGAAAGATGGTTTGTTAACGATAGTTTTTTTGGTCGTTGTTGAACTGCTAGTTGTTGAACCATTTAAACTGGTATCTGATCCAGTTACAGGAGTGAAGTTCGTTTTACCGTAGTCGCGCTGACAGTCTTTGAGAGAATTGCCTACACGAAGCTGAGCTTTTTCATAACCTAAATCTCCAACAAATACGTAGTCCATGCCCCAGTTTGTGCATGGCCCAGGAGTTGAGTGCCAGAATAAAGATTTATAGTCAGTTTGGAAATCTGTAAAACCCGGTGCTTGAAATTCAAGTTTGAATACTGAAACATCAATTGCATTTCCGTACATAATTCTGAAAGGATAAATTTGATCTTTGACGAGATCGATAGTTGCAGTTTTTGTTGTTGCGACATGTGTGCCGGCAAGATCTATAAGTGCAGCATGAATATCTCTTGCATAACCTAAAACAGCGTTCGATCCAATGTACAGGTAAGCAGCATCGTCAGAAGTCATTCTGAAGTTCCATGTACCTGAATAATCGGGAATAAAATAACCGGTCCAGTGCAATGAATAAACATCTTTGGGACCACTTGTAGCAGTGTATTCCGGGAGCGTTTCTACTATTTGAGAAGATGTGGATGGTGGAACATCAAAGGCAGAAGTCGTATCAGCGAAGTAAGTTGAGTATCTGTTTTGAATTAGACCGGGGCTAATTTCGGCTGGGTGAGGGACAGATGCTGTCAGTCTGGGGACTCGGAGTTTATTGCTTAACGTGTTCAAGGCGGCAGTTGCTTCTAAGTTTCTAGCTGCAGGATTAGTTCCTCCGAACTTAATAACGTTTCCACCAAGGGAGTATTTATTAGGAACGATTACAGCATTTACGCATGACCCAATCGATTGCGAGGCAAGAGTTGAAAGAGTGCTATTTCCACTTTTTACACTGGAAATGATTGTGTCGTTGATTCCAACTCTGGAACAATCTGGATTTGAATCAATGCCACCCATTCCATATTGCACATATTGCAAAGGATCTGAGAAGTTTTTATTACCGATGTTGATGCTTCCAACTTCTAGATGCGTTTTGCTAGTTAAATCATCAAAAGATGCATTAAACCAAGTGGGACCAAGAGCTGCATTGTTGTATACACGCAACCGAAAAGTGTGGCCAGGAGCCATCGTATAAGGAGTCCAGCAAACAGCTTGAAAGTATGTCTGAGCATTTAAATCGTAAGGATTACGCTTATCGCAAGTTACAGAGTTTCCAGCAACGCTTATCACTTGCTCATCTACCGCACCATAAAAAGATAAAACAAAATTATGTTGGGTTCCTGATGAGTAAACATCCACACCAACTTGAGCCCCGTAATTATGAGTCTGATCATTCTTTGACCATGCAAAATTAAGGTATCTCCAGGTATCTGAATTATTAGCCAATGGAGTTATATCAATTTCTAAGTCTCGTGTGGTATCTAAATATGCTGTGCCCGCAAAATTAACATTTGCATAAGTGATTGATTGATCTGCAAGTGCAATTTGTGTTGAAAAAACAGTAAGGGCGGCGATCAGCGAGGTAATACCCACAGTAATGAAATATTTAAATCGAATCATGCGATACACCGTCCTGGAAGGCAACTCTTTGCAGTAATTGCTCGAGACTGAGATCCCTCAATACAGAAGAATGTCTTTGGGGTATTAGTTTGTGTTTGTTGCATAACACTAATTGCGGCGATGAGTTGTCTTTTTACCATTTGCATCGAATCTATTTCTTTGTAATATCAAATTCGTATTGGATAAGAAATCCTGCACGTGTCGAGCCAGCTAATACATAACTCCGTTTATCTTTATCAAAGTTAACTGGACCAGTTACCACTATTGTGTCGAACTCACTACCGCACCGAACATCTCCAGAAATAACCTTTGCAGTCGGTGCTGGTGTGGCAGGCGGGTTTGTTAGCTCTTTTAATTTTAGCGAAGTATCAATAACTGCTTGATCGCATAGGTAAAATGAGAAGGTTTTTCCAGTGCCTGTTTGTGGAGTTGGATCGCCCACAATATATGCAGCCCACATGGGATCTGGAGTCACAGTTGGTGATGGCGCAGCCACCGGTGTCGAAGACTCACTATTGCCAGAAATTTGAGTAAAGGCAAAAGCTCCTAGAGCAATCACAACAGCTGCTGCAATAGCAATTTTCTTCTTTAAACCACTTATGCCTTGTGCGTTTTGAACATGAGTTAGTCCAGCCGATTCGCGAATACCCTCAATCAGCCCTGCACAATCCTGGGCACTGATTCGGTTCTTAGGGTTCTTATCAAGTAGTTGGCCAATGATTATTCGTTGGTTTTCAGTTAAAAGTTTTAGGTCTGGATCCTTATTTAAAATCTGATTCATTGTGTTTGCAACCGATGTATCTTCATTACCCCATGGACTGGTACCGGTTGCCGCGAAAAAGAGGATTGAGCCTGCAGCGAAATTATCAACTGCTGTTGTGATTTTAGTATTTTGAAATTGTTCAGGAGCAAACCAGGTTGGGGTTCCTGCAACCATTCCTGTGCGAGTAAGCGCAGTTGCATCAGAAGAGAATGAGATTCCAAAGTCAATTAAACGAGGACCCGTTGCTGACATTAAAACATTGGAAGGTTTCACATCGCGGTGGATTACTCCAACAGAGTGGACGCCGGCCAAACCAGACATTAAACCTGTAGCTAGCTCGAACCATTGCAATTCACTTAAGGGGCCTTCATTTTCTATGAGGGTTTTTAAACTTGGACCATCTACATAATTTGTCGCAATCCAGGCTGGACTTGCATCAATATCAGCACCAACAATTTCAGCAACATATTTGCTTTTCACCTTTTTTAAAGATGTAACTTCTCGTGCTAAGCGCGTGCGTGACGAGGGATCTTCTAAGAGAAAATCACGAACTATTTTAATTGCAGCAGCACGCGTGCCATTTGTTCCCATATAGACAATGCCCATGCCACCTGCACCAAGGCGATTAACAATCTGCCATGGCCCAATTTGCTCGGGGTCGCCTGCGCGTAGCCGTTCCATGCAGGCAATTCTGTCAGAGGAACCGGGTTAGAACCCAGCCTGTATACAGGCAGTTCTCAGCAATTAGGGGTCTAATAAGCCCTATGACCCAGCCAACGCGCATCTACAAGCACTCATCTGCTGGCACTGACTGGGCAGCGCTGTTGCTTGGTGCAGGTCTTGGTTTAACTCTGGCGCTGCAGTTAACGACAGTGCGCAAAAGTGATTTCACTTCTCTTTATGCATCCCTTGCATCTTTCTCTCGTCTGTCTGCGTTAGTAGGCACATATCTTGCAATCGTTGGCATCTTTTTAGTGGCACGCATTCCCTGGGTGGAGCGGGGTGTGGGCCATGATCGATTGGTTACATGGCATCGCAACTTAGGCCCTTGGTCTTTATATGGCATTGGTACGCATGTTTTATTAATTATTTTATCTTTTGCAGGACAAGATTCAATCCCGCTCTATAAAGAGCTCTGGAGAATGCTCAATCAATTTGAGTGGATGTGGTTTGCGCTCGCCGGTTTTATCTTAATGATTTTAGCTGGGGTTACTTCTTACAAAAAAGCTCGAGCAAAGATGAGTTATGAGACATGGTGGATCATCCATGTTTACACATACATAGCTGTTGCAGCATCCTTTATGCATCAAGTTGTTAATGGACAGATGTTTATTGGTCATCCACTCAACCGTGCTTACTGGACTGCGCTCTATGTCTTGATGGCATTTGCCATTGTGTATTGGCGCTTTGGTGTGCCACTGGTGAGATCACTTAAAGTAAACCTGAGAGTAGAAAAAGTTATTGTTGAGGGCCCTGGGGTTATCTCAGTGATCATGAAGGGCCGCAATGTGCACAAACTTGGAGCACAAGGTGGTCAGTTCTTTGGATGGCGCTTTTTAGCACGTGGACATTTCTTAATGTCACATCCTTATTCTTTATCTGCTGCTCCTACGGAGCATCTGATGCGTATTACTGTTAAAGATCTAGGTGACCATTCACGCTCACTTGCCTTTATGAAGCCTGGCACAAGGGTTTTTGTTGAAGGACCCTATGGTGCTTTCACTGCAGGGCGCTCAACGCGCCCTCATGTGGTTTTAGTAGGTGGTGGTGTTGGTATTACGCCTATTAGAGCGATTATGGAAGAGCTCAGCGGTGGCGTGCAGATGGATGTAATTTTTAGAGCATCTAAAGAGGAAGATTTAGTACTAAGAGAAGAGTTAGATTACTTAGCCTTTAATAGCTGTGGATCTATTCGTATTCACTATCTTGTAGGACCAAGAAAGAACCATCCAATGGATGCACGTTCAATGAAGCGCCTTGTGCCCCAGTTTGCAGACTCAGATGTTTACATCTGTGGTCCAGAGCCGCTGGTGAGCGCAGTGCGAGAAGCTTTTGAAGATGTGGGTGGACCTAAAAATAGATTCCATGATGAGGCTTTCGCTTTCCACCGGGAATAGGTTTTGCACTTATCCACAGAACACCCTATAATTATGGGGTACACAATTATGGCTGTCGGTGGTATCCTTTAGATTCCCGAAATGGAAATTCGGTTTGCACAATCGGCGCGTAAGCATCGAATTGGTAAGGCGCGAGTGAATTATGTGATGGAAAATAATTCCCACATAGTCATTAGTAGCCAAGACGGTGGAAAAGTTCAATG
>Ga0214919_10004944_pt1 | contig 19169 bp, 22 predicted proteins | sample LL1503_MetaG_FD_177994 | JGI IMG/M metagenome (GOLD analysis project Ga0214919, IMG submission 177994) | Freshwater microbial communities from Lake Lanier, Atlanta, Georgia, United States - LL-1503 | ecosystem: Environmental > Aquatic > Freshwater > Lake | place: USA: Georgia | collected...
ACTTTTTCGTCGAACTTTTTGTGATTCTAAATTTTTTGAAACGCACGTACATCTAGGTACGCTTACCTTTCAAAAAATTTAGAATCACAAAAATTTCTTAGAAAAACTTGATTTACGCGACAGCGCCATAATTCATATTTGCTCGTTATTGGGAAAAACTATAAAATTATTTTGAAGAAACCAAAAATACGATGCAATGAAAAGGGTTGGTTATTAACCTAAATCAATAATTAAAATTTTCATAAATCAATATATGACCAAAAAATTTCTCGCATTTGCTATATTAACTTTTGTCGCATTTTTAACTTCGCTGCAAGTAAGCATAGCTTCAGACTGGAATTTCTTTAAATCAAAAAGAGATCATTTGCTCACCGTTGGTTCTTCAACGATTTCACCTTTAATGGCTGCGGTTTCGGAAGAATTTGCCCGAAATCAAGATTTGAAAAAATCGCCGATAAAAACTCCAGTTGTTGAATCAACAGGAACGCGCAATGGTTTTAGAATTTTTTGTGGTGGTGTCGGATATGAATTTCCTGATTTTGTAAATGCTTCGCGTCCAATCAATCAAAATGAAATTGAAGATTGTGCTAGTAAAAATGTGAAAGAAATTGGTGAAATCAAGATTGGCTATGATGGCATTGTAATTGGTAACGCAATTGGTGGTAAAAAAATCTCTTTAACAATGGAGCAAATATTTTTGTCGTTAGCACAAAAAGTTGTTGATCACAAAAGTGGAAAATTAATTGAAAATCCTTATAAAAAATGGAGCCAAATTAACCCAGCTTTGCCGGATCGCGAAATCATGATTTATGGTCCACCTTTAACTTCGGGAACGCGCGATGTTTTTGTTGATATTGTGATAGAAAATTACTGCTTCATGAAAAAAGAATTTATCGATGCCTTCCCTGACGATCACTTGCGTCGTCAGCAATGTCGTACTTTTAGAAGCGATGGTAAGTTTTTGGAATCAGGGGAAAATGATAATTTGATAATTCAAAATTTAAAAAAAGATCCAAACGCATTTGGAATTTTTGGTTTTGATTTTTTAATTGCTAATAAAGATGCGATTCAAGCGGTAAAAGTTGATAATGTTGAACCGAATTTTTCTTCAATTTCTTCTAAAAAATATAAACTTTCTCGCCCGCTTTTTGTTTATTTCAAAAAAGAGCATTTGAAATTAATGCCACAAATGCGTGGTTTTATCGAAGAGATTATCAGTGTTGATACTATTGGTCGCAAAGGCTATTTGCTTAATAGTGGTTTGATTGCTTTGAGTGATTTTGAACTTGACCAAATCAGAAAAAATATTCTCTCTCAATTATGAAAAACAAAATTCTAATAAATTTTCTGCTTTGTGCTTCGCTCCTTTTTTCAACTTCTTGCATCACGAAAGCAATTTGGGGTGATAAAAGCTACGATGAAAATGTTGAACAGTTTTATGTAGGTTCAGATGGTCGTTATGTAGTATTAATTGGTGAAAAATATCACTATATTTTTACTGATGATTCTGGGCTTTTTAAAACAGTTTTAATGTTGCGTCAAAAAGGAATTTTAACTCTCGATACAAAGAAATCACATCTCAAAGTTGATGGTTATAATAATATTAATGGAAATTTTGTAATCTCTGGACCTTACAGTATTCTGCCCCCGGGAGATATTAGAATTTTAAGAAGTTTAGGATTTTCAGGAGATAAAAATGATGAAGTATCGATTAAAATCAAATTATCGGGTCGTCGTTATGCGGCAAAATATATAGGTCAGAATGCAGCGGTGACAAGCATTGCCTACACAATTCCGATTTATTACAATGATTCAGGTGCAATTAAAGATGTAGGAAAGGCTGCGATTACACCAGTTGCGGTGACACTTGATGCAGTATTGTTGATCGGGAAAATTGTGATTTATCCGTTGATGTTGTAATCGATTTCTAAAAATTGAAGCAATATACCGACCAAAATCTAAATCTGATTTTTAGTAGCAATCACAACCAATATTTGACCGTATCCTAAAGACAATTTCAGAATAAAACCTAAAGAGATGTGTTATCCTGAACTTATTTTAGGATTAAATTAAACCGCAAAACTTTCCATCGCAAAGCCATCAATCAAGCTTAATTCTTGTGCTGCTACGAAAGCGCAATCATTATTTACAATTTGCACATTTCGCATTTCTTCAATATCGAAGTATTTCCAAGAAGGACTTGATTTGCTGTTCATATTGCTTTCATCAATCATGATGGTTTTTTTTCCTAAGCGGGTGGTTGTAATTAAAATTACACGAGCATTTTCTATTTTTATTGTCTGAACTTTACCGATTTTGTTATATTGAAATGAGATCGGTTTTCTATTTAGCATTGCTTTTTCTAAAGTTTTCTCAGTGCTCATAAATTTATTTTTTAAAATTATAAAAAATTAAAACTGCTTAAAAGAAATTTGTCAAAAAACTCGATGTCACTCTGAGTTTGTCGAAGAGTGATTTTTGATCTCGTACTTGAATCACATATCACACAAGCTCAGGGTGACATTTATCCTGTATTAAGGGGATAAAAAATAACCAAGAGATTTGTCAAAAGAGATTTGCCAAAAGAAATTTGCCAAAAGAAATTTGCCAAAAGAAATTTGACTTTGACTTTTAAACATTTTTAATAGATTTATATGTCGTGTTCTAAAAAAACTAGAACAAGAAAATAACAATGCAAACTATTTTTTAAAATGTCTGAAAAACACCTGCATCAAGTTCAGCAGAAATTAATTGAGATTCTTTCAAAAAATGTGGAAGAGCCTTTAACTATAAGAGAAATGCAAGAAATGGTCGGCGCTTCTTCAACCAGCGTTGTGGTTCATCATATGGCGCAATTGGAGAAAAAAGGTTACCTGAAAAAAAATCCTTATAATTCGCGTGATTACCAAGTTTTAAAAAAACCAGATAAGGAAATTGCTTATTTGAATTTATACGGTTTGGCAACTTGCGGGCCGGAAGGTTCAATTCTTGATGGTAGTCCGGTTGATCGAGTTGCGGTTTCAACAAAATTTTTAAGCTTTTCTTCCGACAAGGCTTTTATGGTTAAGGCAAAAGGGGATTCAATGTTGCCAAAAATCAGCAATGGCGATTTTGTGATTATTGAAAAAACCAATAAATCTGAAAATGGTGCGATGGTTTTATGTGTGAATGATGAGCAGGTTTTGATTAAGAAAATCAAGCAGCAGAATAAAAAAGATAAAGTGATTTTGGTTTCTTTAAATAGTGAGTTTGAGCCTTTTCTAGCGGCTGATGATTTTAGAGTTGAAGGAGTGGTGAGAGGAGTGATTAGTAATAAGATGTTTTGAATTGCAAAAAAAAGCCCCATCGAAATTTCCAATGGGGCTTTAGCGGAGATTAAATTTCTCTAGTCCTCAGCATTTACATTCGCTGCTTCTAAACCTTTTTTACCTTGCGCGATTTCAAAAGACACTTTTTGTCCTTCGCGCAATGTGCGACGTCCGCCGCCGTTAGCATTGATTGCACTATGATGGGTGAAAATGTCTTTACCGCCTTCTTGCTCGATAAATCCAAAACCCTTTTCATCATTAAACCACTTCACTGTACCGCTTACCGTATTTGCTTCCATAACGTCCCCTTGTAGTATTAAGAACTTGATTGAATTGTGTTTCCTAAAGCAGTCCTGACGACAGAGAGTTACTTTAGTAACTATTTGTTTCAACATGCTCGCATTATTTTATTCTCTTTTAAAAGTTGTGTTATTTGGGGACGGTTACTTAGCTGATTATAGTAATTAAAAAGCTGGCAGTTCAATCTGCTACGTAAGAAATTTTACAATACTTATCAACAATCAAAGAGGTGTCTAATGTTACAAAAGAAATTAGTTCTTATTCTAGCTCTGGCAGCATCTGCTTGTTGTTCCGCGAAGAATCAGGAAAAAGAAGTTTTGAATACGACTAGCTCTACTGTAGTGGTTGTTGAAGAATTTATCCCAATACAACAAGGTGATAAAGTTGTATTTTTTAAATATGACAGTTACGCCTTGAGTGATGATGCAACCGCGCTTTTAGATAAACAAGTTGTGACTTGGATGGAAAATAATCCAACTCGCAAAGTTACCATCGTTGGAAATACCGACGAAAGAGGAACTCAAGAATATAATTTAAAACTTGGTCAAAGAAGAGCCGATGCGGTTAAAAAATATCTAACTTTAAGTGGAATTTCAGGTTCTCGAATTACTACAAAAAGCGATGGAAAATCAAACCCAGTTGATTCGAATCATAATGAAGAAGCTTGGGCAAAAAATCGTCGTACTGTGACAATTTCAATTGATAGAAATTAATCCCTCAAGCTGAAATTTAAGCATAAAAAACCCCGTACTTCGAAAGAAATGCGGGGTTTAATTTTGTCTTCTTTAAATGGCAGGTTGTCTTTTTGGAATTATACCAAACAAGCTATCTCTTGATTAGTTAATTTGGCATAGAAACTGTTAGCTAATTATTTAAAAAGATGTCTTCGTTATTCGCCTTCAACTTAACTTCAATATTGTTTCTAGTTGCTTTGGAGTAAGGACATAATTGATGCGCGTCCTCAACCATTGTTTTTGCAACTTTTTGATCAATATTTGGTAAAATCGCATTTAATGTAACCGCGAGAAAATATCCGCCAGCGTCATCTTCATTCAAAGAAACGTCGGCATTAATTTTTACCTCGCCTAAAATTATTTAAAGTTTGCTGCCTTGAGTTAAGTAAGCCAAATAGCAGATAGCTGAAACTGAGATGATGTTGATCAAAATTCCTGGAATATAAAAAGGTACGATCGGGTTAAATAAAATTGTCAGAGCTAAAGCTGTGTAAAAAACGCGATCATTTCTTTTAGTTTGGCGATATTCATAAAATAAAACATAACCCAAACAGGTGAAAATCACGAGTCTGATAATCTGCAACATTATTTCCGGCATTGGAATGAATGCGAGTAAAATAAGGATTACCGGAAAAGCGAAAATCAGATAATTATATTCAGGTGGTTTTCTAAAAGATTTGCTGATTAATTTTGATTCGTTTTCGATGGTTCTGTTTAAATTTCCAGTCTCGCTTCTTAAAGTTTTGCTTCCGTCTTTTAGTGATTTATTTAGCGCTTGGGATTGGTTTTTTATTGTTTCTCCAGAATTTTTGATTGAGCTGGAAAGTTTCTTTTTAAGATTATTAATCATAGGATTCTCAACATTGGGTTATTAAAAAACGCTTGTGGCACTGTCGCAAATCAACTTTTTCGTCGAATTTTTCGCAATTCAAAATTTTTTGGAACGCACGTACATCAAGGTACGCTTACCTTCCAAAAAATTTTGAATCACAAAAACTTCTTAGAAAAACTTGATTTGCGACAGCGCCCTTGTAAAAAATTGGGGAAAAAATTTTTTTAAAAAACAAAAAATTCTTAACAGATTTATGTTCGCAATCCTTTTGCAAAGCCAATCAAAGTTGGTTTTAAATGATGATTCTCGGCACATTGAATCAAAACGGGAAGTAAAAATTTTCACTCAACACATGCTTTGGATTGGTTGACTTAACCTGCAATTTTAAAAAATCTTGATTCCAGATTTTAAAACTTGTTCATTATTTTTTATATCAAAAATACTGAATTTAATCGAAGAGCTGCTGCAATTTATGATTAAAATATTCATGATTTATTAATTTTTAGATTAGTTTTATGTCCAAAGCGTTAGCTCTATCAAATCCTCTATCGCAAAAAACACCGTCTCAGTCTTTAAAACTAGAATTTCCGCGATTTAATCCAGTTGGATCAGAAGATGATCTGGGTTTTAACGAGCTTGATCAGAAAATTGCTTATATGAAAAGACGAGCCTCTACATTGGCTCGCGATGAAGGTAGAGATCTTTTTAATTCGCAGCAATATCAAGAAGCGATTAAACAATTTTCGGTTGCGATTGATTTTGATCCTGAGAATCTTTGGCAACACTATGATCGTGGCTTGGCGCGCAATCAATTGGGTCTTTATGAAGAAGCAGTAAGTGATTTTAGTCGAGAAATAGCAATAAATTCTGAGCCTATCGCACAAGCCAGGTCGTTTTATGAAAGAGCTGTGGCTTTTGATGCTTTGGGAAAAAGAGAAGAGGCTTTTTCTGACTGGCGAAAAGTTGCGGAGTTTGGTCGGGAAGGTGATATAGTTTTTAAGAATTCAAAAAAAGGGATTATAAATTTATATAGAAAAATTGAATTCGAATTACAAAAAGAAGGAAGATGGGAAGAATCTATTAGATGTCTTGATGAGGCGATAGAAAATTTTCCTAATGAACCAGAATTATATTATAGAAGAGCAATTTCTCATGAGAAAACTAACCAATTTGAAAAAGTAATTCTTGATTTAAGCAGTGGAATTAGGGTTTACCCATCAGCTTATTTTTTTTATAGTTTTAGAGGTTTTACTTATAGCAAATTAGGAGATTCAGAAAATGCCATCAAGGATTTCGATAAATTTTTTGAACTAAGTAAATTAGGTTATGAGGAAGAATTAAACCAAGAAGTAAGAAAAAAATATAAAGAGATTGCTGGTCATGAGCCACAGCAGCAGAATGATTATAATCTTTTTGATATCTTTATGTTAGCAAAAAATACTGGCAAACTACTGTTTTTATTAGTGCCAGCAATTATAAAGATTTTTAATGATCTTGATAAAAAACCGTCATTCAGAGAAAATCCAGAAGAGGGTTATAATGCAATTCGACACCTTGCCGAAACAGCGGTTAACCAAATTATGCAATTTGAAACTTTAGATGAGAATGAAATAAAAGGGTTGTTGGCAATAGACGGCAATCAATCTGTAAAATTATTTAATAAACTAATGGAATCGCCTATTACTGAGAAAGTAGATAAGATATTGAATGAAGATTTGGTTTCAATCGAAGATGAAGAAAAAAGAAATAATTTGCAGGAACTTCTTAAACTCGCAATTGAAAATTGCATTGCTTATTTAAAGCCTCAAGTTGTGAACGGCAGGTTAAAAAGTCACCTCTATGACAATATGCTTCTGGATGGAAAATCAGAGCTTTATCCGATGAATCCGGAGATTTTAAAAAAATGCGTTACAGTTTTTAGTGAAGAAGTAATCAGGCTATTGCGCGAAGTTCATAGTCGTACTCATGAAAATGCAATGATGGCAAGTTTTGATGTGCGTCCTTCTTCAGCGGTTAGCCTTTATCAGACAGAAAAAAATGCTAATTTAGAAGGCAATGAAAAATGAAAAGCGTAACAATTTTCGTCGATGTACAAAACATCTATTACACTACAAAACAAAGCTTCGGGCGCAATTTTAATTACAACGCATTTTGGGCAAAAGCCACTGCCAACCGCAAAGTAGTCGGAGCTTATGCTTACGCAATTGGTCGTGGTGATGAAAAGCAAAAACAATTTCAAAATATTTTACGTGCCATTGGTTTTGAGATAAAATTAAAACCTTTTATTCAACGCGCTGATGGCTCAGCAAAAGGAGATTGGGATGTTGGAATTACGCTTGATGTGATGGAATATGCTAAAAAATCTGACGTGGTAATTTTACTTTCCGGAGATGGTGATTTCGATTTGCTAGTTCATAAAATCAAAAAAGATTTTAACAATATAGTTGAAGTTTACGGCGTTGCCGATCTTACAGCCGATTCACTTGTCAACGCAGCATCCAAATTTATCCCAATTGAAGAAGATCTACTTTTATAAATTTTTTCTTCTGGTTTTTATTTATCATCCCCCAAATCATTTATTTTTTCTCAATCTAGTAATTTCCTCAAATGCTTCTCGAAGCTCTTCTCATTGGTCTTGTTCTAAGTGCCGATTCATTTTCCGCCGCAGTCGCGATGGGTATGCGCCCATTTACCACCAAAGATGCAATAAAATTTGCTCTCGCATCCGGCGCTGCCGAAGCTCTTGTTGCTTGGTTTGGCGCTTTTGCTGGAGAAAATATTGTCAGCAGTTTTAAATCATACGACCATTGGATTGCTTTTGCTTTATTAATGGGAGTGGCGCTAAACATGGCTTTTGAAGGTTTAAGAGATTTTAGAAGTAAGGAAATAAAAGAAGAGCAACTCAAATTTCACGGCTTCACCAAAATTTTAATCATTTCTTTTGCCACAAGCCTTGATGCATTTGGCGTGGGAATCGGACTCGGCGTTGCTGGGGAACCAATTTTTCCATATATAATTTCAATCGGAATCTGGGCTTTTATTGCAACAATTATGGGGCTAAATTTAGCTAAAAAACTTTCCCAAAAATTCGGATCTATCATCACTTTATTTGGTGCTACAGTGTTGATGATTATAGCTTTTCAGATGTTGAAGATTTGAGAAAATTTTCTCAAATTCAAACCATCATAATTTAAATCACCAAATCATGTTTGAACAATCATTTAAAAATATCGACGACATTCTGCATAAAGACGCTGGGGCTTCTAGCGAGCTTAGTTATGTTGAATGTTCTTCAGTGCGGACCAATTAAAAGGATCATTTAATTCATAGGGGAAGATAAACTGATATAATAGTGGAAAGAATTTTTCTGCTCCATTGAGACTTTTTAAGATAGCAACGGTGATTTAGAATTTTGGAGTGAATGTCATTTTAGTCAGAATTTGATAACATTTTTCTAAAAGTTAAATTAATTCTCGGTTCTTTGATTTTCATAGCTTTAGGCAAACTATGAAGCCAATTTTGCTGTGTTTTTCCTTGCATTAAAAGCAGGCTCCCATTTTGTAAATTTAGTGAAAATGTTTCTTTGCTAATTTTATGTTTAAAAGAAAATTTACGCTCAGAACCCAAGCTAAGTGATGCAATAGTAGAATTTTTCACGATTGAACTCTCGTTGTCACAATGCCATCCCATTCCTTCTGCACCATTGTGATAAAGATTTAGCAAACATGAGTTGAATTTTTCCCCACTTACTTTTTCAACAAGATTTTTTACAATTTTTAAAATTGGATTCCATGATAGAGCAGATCTATTAATTTTAGAATATTGATAGATAAATTCCTGATCGCCATACCAAGCAGTTTTGCGCGAAGTGATAATTTTTTTACCAAAAATAATTACTTCATCATTGCGCCAATCAATTTCCTTGAGCAGTCTTTGATAAAATTCTAGTGCTACCAAATCTTCTAAAACACTTCCTAGATAAATTACTTGACCATCCTTGGGTAAAATATTTTTGTTCACTATTTTCAGAATTTGAGTCATTTTATTGGTTAAAAACTTCTGAATATAATTCGCAACTCATCAAGTTAGTGATGCCATATCAATCACGAAACGATATTTCACATCACCTTTTACTGTGCGATCATAAGCTTCGTTTATTTCTTCGACGTTAATTTTTTCGATGTCGCAAACTATGTTATGTTCACCGCAAAAATTAAGCATTTCCTGAGTTTCTGCCAAGCCACCAATTAATGATCCCGCCATGCTGCGACGACGAAAAATGAAAGGTATGCCGTTCACTTTTTTTAATTGTTCGATTGCGCCAACAATAATCATGGTGCCGTCGCGCTTTAGCAAATTCATATATTGATCAACATCGTGACCAACCGGAATTGTGTTAAGCAAAAAATCAAAACTATTTTGCGCGGCTTTCATTGCAATTTCGTCTTTTGATATCAACACTTCATCAGCGCTAAGTTTTTTAGCATCTTCTGTTTTTTCCGGTGAAGTTGTGATCACAACAACTTTTGCTTTCATCGCATGCGCCAATTTCACACCCATATGACCAAGGCCACCCAAACCAATAATTCCAATTTTGTGACCCTCTCCAACTTTCCAATGCTTTAATGGTGAATAAGTGGTAATGCCCGCGCAAAGTAAAGGTGCGGCGGCAGCGGGATCAAGGTTTTGTGGAATTTTTAAAACGAAATGTTCATCAACGGTAATCACGTTAGAATATCCACCAAAAGTAAATTTATTCGCAGTTCCGCCAATTTTATCTGCGCCGTTATAAGTGCCAACAAACCCATTTTCGCAATATTGCTCAAGACCTTCATCGCATGAATTGCATTTGCGACAACTATCAACCAAACAACCAACTCCAACCAAATCTCCAATTTTAAATTTACTGATTTTATTTCCCACTTTGCTAACGCGCCCAACAATTTCATGCCCCGGCACAAATGGATAATGAGTCCCGCCCCATTCATTGCGAGCTGAGTGAATGTCAGAATGACAAACACCGCAAAATAAAATATCAATTACCACATCATTTTCCCGTGGCTCTCTTCTTTCAAAAGAAAATGGAGAAAGTTTTTCTGTTGCACCTTGAGTAGCGATTCCTTTGGCTTTAATCATGTTTTCTCCGGTTAATTTTTAAAACAAATATTGGAAAATATTATCACCTTTTTTAAGAAACACTTAATAAACAATAGCGCCTAACTAGATAGGATTATTGTTTTAAAATCAGTTAGCTTGAGTAATCAGAATTTTAATTTCGATTTAAAAAATTCTAAACTCATCAAAAAAATTTGCACAAAACTACTTGAAATACAAGTAAGAGTATTTTTAATTGCCTAAAATCAACTTTTAAACAATTTATGAGCATTACTAATTTCAAATCAGGCAAGTTGGTTCAGCGTTTTCAGTATAAAAGTTTTGAGCCGAATTTAATAAATACTGAATGGTTGGTTGATAACGCGGAGTTGCAACTTATCTTGAGTCAGGCGGATATTAAACTTGGCGAACTAAATGCTTTTTCACAGTTAATTCCTGATGTCGACTTCTTCATCAAAATGCACATTTTAAAAGAAGTAACGAAGAGCAGCAGAATTGAAGGAACGCAGACCAACATTGATGATGCAGTGCAAAAAGCAGAATATATCGAAGCGGAAAAGAAGGATGATTGGCTTGAAGTACACAATTATGTCGACTCGATGAACGGTTCAATTAAATCTTTGGATAAAATTCCGCTAAGTAACAGATTACTAAAACAAGCGCATAAAACCTTGATGCAAGGAGTTCGTGGAAATCGTAAAACACCAGGTGAGTTTCGTAAAAGCCAAAACTGGATTGGTGGCGCTAGTTTGCGTGATGCGGTTTTTATTCCGCCGCACGAGTCTTCGGTTAATGATTTAATGGCCGATTTAGAAAAATTTTTGCACAACGAAAATTTAGCAATTCCGCAACTAATAAAAATTGGCATCGCTCATTATCAATTCGAAACCATTCACCCTTTTCTTGACGGTAACGGCCGAATTGGGCGCTTGTTGATTACGCTTTATTTGGTAAGCAATGATTTACTAACAAAGCCAACACTTTATTTGTCGGACTTTTTTGAAAAGCACCGCTCGCTTTATTACGACAATTTGACGCGCGTTCGAACTCATAATGATTTGGTTCAGTGGCTTAAATTCTTTGTCGAAGGCGTGCGAGCAACTTCGGAAAACTCGATTCAAACTTTCAAAAATATTATCAAATTACGAAGTGATGCGGAAGCAAAAATTGCTAAACTTGGGAAAAAACAAGAAATGGCGAGAGAGTTTTTGCAACATCTTTATTCAAACCCGATGGTTGATAGTTCTGATGTGGTGAAGCTTTTCAAAATTAACATCTCAACCGCTTTGCGTTTGATTGATGATTTTGTGAAGTTGAGAATTTTGAAAGAAATTACAGGACAAAAACGCAATCGTAACTTTGTGTTTGAAGGATATGTGAAATTGTTTAGGTAAATAAATTTTGATTACAAAAATGAATGAAAAAACCTTCTTGAAATAACTAAAAAAGAATTTCTACAGCAAATATCTTTGGCTAAAGAAACTGGAAATTATGAAGGACAACTTCCGCTTCTTCAAAAATTTCTAAACATTTTAGAAGTCATGCCAGACAACGTTTTTGAATTTGAAAAAACTTGGTACGTAAAACCAGACCCAGATTTAGAAAAACAATTTACGGAAATTTGTAATTTCTTAGCTGATCCAAAAATTAGAGATAAAAATTTAACAGAGCTTTCTAAGACAATAAGAGACTTATACTAGTCATGCTGAGCTTGTCGAAGCATGATTCTAAGCTCGAAGCCCTATAATCATGCTTCGACAAGCTCAGCATGACTACGATTTTTACTTAAACAGAAAATTGCAGTTATGAATTTTTTCTCAACCATTTTTGTAATAAAAAAGCTGAACTAGTTAGAAGAAAAAACCCGCAAAATATTGGTGTTAAAGTGTTATTGTAAGATTGACCAATTGCAATTCCTATAATTACAGAAATTCCAGAAGATAAGCAGCCGTTAACTGCTGCTGCAACGCCAGCAACATGTCCCATTTGCTCCATCGCCATAGCATTGAGATTTCCAAACAACATTCCCAAAGCAAAAAAAGTAATTACGGCAAAAATCATAAATTGCCAAATCAGCAATTGATGATTTTGTAAAATTGACACTAGAAAAAAAGAAATCGACATCGCCATCATCAAAAGCAGCGCGTAATGGCAGATTAATTTCATGCCATATTTTTTTACAATCATTGAATTAACAATCGAAGAAACTCCAACTGAAAGTGCGGAAATGCCAAAATAAATTGGGAATAATTCTCCCACTTGAAAATAATCCTGAAAAATCTGGCGGCTTGAAGATAAATAGCCAACCAAAGCGCCAAAAACCAGACCATTGCAAATTGTGTAACCTAAAGCAAATTTATTGCCGAGAACTAGCAAAAGATCTTTCCAAATTGTCGGCAAATTAAAGGGGCGAACATCTTGTTTTTTTAAAGTTTCAGGAAGGCGAATAAATGTCCAAACCGTTGCGATAATTGCTGTTGTTAAAAAAATTACAAAAAGAAAACGCCAACTCATAAAAAACAGCAAAGCCTGACCAATGCTTGGTGCGATTACAGGAATGATGATAAAAATTGTCATAACAAATGACATTACACGCGCCATATCTCGCCCTTTGTAAAGATCGCGAATGATGGCAATGCTTACAATTCTAGGTGATGCAGCGCCAAAGCCTTGCAAAAATCGACCCAGCAACATCATTGAATAATCCTGAGCCGTGATGCTCAAAATATTGCCTGCTACGAAAATTATCAGCCCTAAATAAACTGTCGGTTTGCGGCCAAAACTATCAGCTATTGGTCCGTAAACTATTTGCCCAAAAGTAAAACCCAAAAACAAAATCCCGATAACATATTGCATCTGGTTTTGATCGATAATTCCAAAATCTTTTCCCATTAAAAAAAGTGCTGGCAAAATCATGTCAATCGACATCGCCATCAGCGACACATAAAGCGCCATTAAGGTTACAAATTCTACGAAAGAGGATTTTTTCTGATGATTAATCATAGTTGAAATATTGGTGATTAGAGATTTTTAAGCAGCTTTATAACAAATCACTTTATCACTTGAAATTAAAAGGGCGGTTGGCACAAGTTCAATTTGGTGAATTGGAATAAGCGCAATAATCATCAGGTTTGTTATAAGTTTTTTTCACATATTTGCAGTAAGAACGTATTGCTTCATCATAAGAAGCCACGCTGCTTCTTTGTGCTTCTTTCAAATCCATAATTCTTGTTTCTCTTAGCGGCATATTATTAAACAACAATCTATAGCCTGTTGTCATCAAACCAGTTCTATCACGTCCTGAATTGCAATGTATGTAAACAATAACTGTCTTATTTGTTTGCTTTGAGGCTAATTCGTAAATTTGTTTTAACCTATCACTTACCCATAAATTGTAGTCGTTTAATGATTTATTAACGATGTTGGAATGAGGAAATTTTCCAAGTAACAAACTAATTGACAGAGTTGAAAAATTGATCAATTCACCATTTTTTGGATGTTGGGCAAAAAATTCTTCTTCTTTTTTTATTACAAAATATTGATCGATATCCAGCAAACTCACATCGATCAAATAATAATCATCAAGTGGCTTTTCACCTTTTTTCGTTAATATTTTGTTAAAATATGAAGTAATTTCATCATAAGCAAAAATCATTTTACCATCTTTTATGATAAAAGGATTATTACCGCGAAACACGTAATTATTCCCAATTTTATCAATTAAAGCCACTCTTGTTTCGTTTAATATTTTGACATCTTTTTGTAGCAATAAAAACGCCACAATTAAAACCAGCGATATTACTAAAATCCAAAGACAAAATTTTGCTGTGACCGAGTTAATTTTTTTCATTTATTTTTTTAATAAAACTTTTGTCTTTGTCATAAACATTTGTCACAATTGAAAATAGATCGAGAATGCTATCAAAAACATCTTGTTGACCATATTCCTGACGTTTTTTGATTGATATTGGAATTGAAGATTTAACTATAAGTGGAATATGCGCTTGTTCCGGTGGCAATGCTATTCCTGGTGGCATTCCATGAAATATTTTTCCATCTTCCATCAATGATTCACCGTGATCTGACAAATAAATAAAAACGTAAGGTTTTTTCGATTTATCAAGAGTATTAATTATTTTCCCCAGCACATGATCAACATATAATATTGTGTTATCATAAGAATTATAAAGCTGCTCCAAAGAACATTGATTAACAACATCGGCATCATAACACATTGGTTGGAAACGCTGAAATTCTGCCGGATATCTTTCATTATAACTAGGTCCGTGACTTCCGCCGCCGAGATGCAAAACAATTAATCTATATCCAGAATTATATGATTTGAGGTTATTGCTTAACAACGGAACCACATCTTCATCGTAGCAAACTCCATCATGTCCACAATTGGAAACCTTAACTTCACCAACAGAATTGCAATTATCGTAAAGAGTATAATTAACATAGCATGAAGTATTAATGCCAAGCTTGGAAGTGATTGCTGTCAAAGGCACGTCATGTTTTACTAAAATCTCCGGCAATGCATATAATGTTGATCCAACGCGCGCAATTCCGTTTAACAAATGAAGATTTTTTTCCTTTGATAAAACTGGGTTGGTATTTTGTCTTTTATATCCATACAGGCTGAAATTTTGCTGCCTTGATGTTTCGCCAATTGCCAGCACAACTACTAAATTATCTTGCGTGGTTATCTGCCCGGAAATCTCAATATTTTTCTTCTTCTTAGAAAAATATGGCGCGACCGCATGTTGAGTAATGCTGCCAATGCTTTGGAAATAATTTAACGGAATTACAGTGTGCAATATATATTTCTTCGAAAGATTAGAAGCGCGATGAACGCTGTCAAACTTTACATATAGTAAACCAATACCGACAACAAGTGCAATGACGCATAATTTAAGTGATGCCAACAAATATTTGGTAGTCGGTTTAAAAGTGACCTCAACAAATAATATCGCCAGAATCGGCAGTATCATCAAAAATATAAAATAAGGAATCATCTGAAAAGACAGCAAACTGTGGACTTCTGAAGCATCAGTATTGATTGCGTTCATGATCATAGTTCTATCAATTACAACATTATATTTAGCAGTAAAATATGTTGATATCGCGCCCAAAATTATAAAAATAATGGCAATAGGTTTTGCTATTCGGCGATGAAAAAGAAGAGAAAAAACTGTAACAGAAGCACAAAAACCAATTATTATAAAAGCCGTCAAACCACTATAATCAACTTTATCTTTTATATAAAACCACTTAGCAATTTTATCAAAATTCAAGGCGTTATATATCGCATAAAGCAAAATTGTATATGCTATACAAAAATAAGTGTGCGGGATTTTGTATTTCTTGTGAAAAAAATATCTTTTCATTGTGGTAACAACTTCCATAAATTGGTGTTGAATGGCTCTATACAGAAAACCATCGAAGAATAACTAATTCTATCGAGAGATAGTTTGTTGGGTATAGCCTTTTATTTGAAGGATTTGCTAAATATGAAAATTTATTAAATTAATTGGCTGTTTTCAAATCGTAGAATAAAAACTTATTAAAGCATCATCAAAAACCATCTAATATTTAAAATTATTTTTTCTTAAAAAATGAAAACTTCTTATAAAATTATTGCTGCCATTATTGCAGTATTATCTTTATCTACCGTTGCAGTTGCTGATTCTAATGCTAAATCACATCAGAAAAAACATCATTTATCAAAGGTTAAAAAAGCTCATAAATCTGAACATCATGCTAAAAAACAACATGCCAAAAAAAATACAAAAGCGACAAAAGAATCTCCAAAAGCAGAAGAGGTAAAACCAGTTGAAAATAATAATGTTGGCGGCGAAATGAAAACTCGTATTATTCAGTAAATTTTAATATAAAATTCTCAAAATTTTAAAAAAGCTCCTTTCAAAAAATTATCGAAAGGAGCTTTTTTTTGCTTAAAATTTTAAATTACGGCATAATTAAAAAAATAGTGGGCTATTTCTCAAAAATTTTCAAACTAACTCATAGTCATGCTGAGCTTGTCGAAGCATGATTCTAGGCTTTGATCCCTAAAATCATGCTTCGACAAGCTCAGCATGACTATGTCGTTTTTTGCTAGTTTCTAATCTGCTCAATTAGAGAATTTTTTGGAAAGTCTTGAGAATAAAAAGAAGAAAGCTGATTTTTAGCCCCCAATTTTTTAATTATACCTAAATTACCGATGTCCCCAAAATCCAGCTCTGCGCTTCTTCTATTCGATTATATTTAAACATTTTTACTTCCGGGTGAATACGACCTTTCGCAATTTGCACTACAATTTTAGTAAAAAATCCTCCCATCACCAGCGCGGCTTTTTTGAATTTGAAATGATTAGTCTGGGCAAAATTCAAATATTGCGAACGATTTTCTGGACTAGTCCAATAAGGAAATTTCTTTGAATTAATTATTATTCCCATAAGCTCGCCATGTGCTTCATAATAAGGATCAACCAATCTTGAAATAGCTTTAAAATCTTCAGCGGTGAATGAATTTTTAACATCGAGCAAAATCACACCGTGATGATCATCAAACTGACAAAATAACTGATTTGATGTAGTAATTTCTTTGAAGGTGAGTTCTAAAATATTTTTGTCAGCCATGTTTTTAAGTTTATTTTGTTAATTCAGTTTTGAAAACTTGGTATATTAAGGTGTCGCAAATCAACTAAAAGTATCTAAAACTTTCCCCTAAAAGTGGAATCAAAAATCTTTCTTTTTCAATTCCCGCTTCATCAAGCGCTGTTTTAAGATCAGATATTGGTTGATCCAAAGTCTCATCAGTCAAATTCGTGAAAGTGCCGAAATGAATTGCGATCGCTTTTTTAGCATTTAATTCTTCCATTATTTTCACTGCTTCCTGCGGATTAACATGATAATTTTTCATAAACCATCTTGGCTCATAACCGCCAATTGCTATTGCAGCGAGATCGAGTTTTTTTAAACGATCGGCAATATCAGAAATATCTTTAGAATAACCCAAATCTCCCGAAAACCAGAAACGGAATTTTGGCGATAAAACCGCAAAACTTCCCCATAAAGTCTCATTGCGATCACTAGTTGAGCGCGCACTCCAATGTTGTACTGCTAAAAATTCAATTTTTACTGGCGCAGTTTTCCCGACAATTTCGCAAGAATCATCCCAATCCATCGCAAAAATATTTTGCTCTTCACCTTGTAAAATCGTGCCTTCAATATTTTTTAAAAACCAATATTGTACACCAAGCGGCACAAAAAATTTCGGTGCGCCGTTTTTTTGTTTCATCAATTTTTGAACCGTCGCCAAATCAAGATGGTCGTAATGATTATGCGAAATTAAAACCGCATCAATATGCGGCAAATCTGCAATATTTATATTAAGCGGCGCAAAACGTTTTGGCCCCAGAAAACTAATTGGAGATGCGCGATCACTGAATTGTGGGTCGGTTAAAATATTTAAGCCCTCAATTTGTAATAAAATTGTGGAATGCCCAATCCAAGTTGCAGCGGTTTCATCGCGATTATTTTGAATGAAATTTAAATCAGGTTTTTTGGCAGAAATTTGTTGGCGAAATTCCGCAGAAGTTTTTTTCGGAAAACCTTTGGTTAATTTTTCTGATTGCCATTTCAAGAAGCTTCCTTGTGGCATCTCCAACAAATAACGATTCACAAAACCATCGATACGATGATGTTTTTTTGCAGGATTATAATCAGGATTTTTGTAATTACTTGCCGGCGCTTGCGAGTTAAAAATCATAAAAAAACCAAAAATTAAAAAAATTCTTCCCAAAAAATTCATAACAAAATACCAAGAATTTAACAATTTATTTAAGAACCAAAGGAATCAGATGGAGTGGCTAACATTTCTCGGACAGTTTTTTAAAAACAAAATAGAAAATTATCATGTCCAAGGATCAGAAGAACAATTATCCATTAGAATTTAAGATACCATCGGCTCATTTGGCTGTTGAGTCAGGCAAGTCAGTTGCTCAAACTGCCAGAGATTTAGGTATTAATCACAATACCCTTCATGGCTGGATAGAAAAATATTCAGATCCTAACCAATTGGCGCTGTCGCGTAAATCAACTTTTTCGTCGAACTTTTTGCAATTCTAAATTTTTTGAAACGCACGTACATCTAGGTACGCTTACCTTTCAAAAAATTTAGAATCACAAAAATTTCTTAGAAAAACTTGATTTACGCGACAGCGCCATTAATCGGAAGTAATATGAGTAGCAGCAATAAAGCTGTTTATTTCGAGGAGAATAAACGCCTTAAGAAAGAATTAGCTTTAGTTAAGCAGGAGCGTGATTTGCTAAAAAAGGCTGCCGCATACTTTGCAAAGGAGTCGCGGTAAGGTACGCTTGGATAAAAGAGAATAGAAACGACTTTCCGATTTTTGTTTTGTGTAACTTTATGAAAGTTTCTCGCAGTGGCTATTATGATTGGTTAGATCGTTTGGAAAGCAGCAGAAGCTTTGAGAATAAGAAATTAACCAAATTGATCAGAGAAATATTTACCAAAAGTCGCAATATTTATGGAACTCGCAGAATTGCTGATCAATTAGCAAAAAGAGATATTTTTATCGTCGCAATCGAATTGTTAAACTAATAGCTTTAGTGTGTCTTTCCTGTAAAACTAAGCGTAAATTTAGGGCTACAACTGATTCAAAACATAATAAGTTAATATAACCTAATTTGCTCAACAGAGAATTTAGGGTTATTAGACCTGATACTTATTGGGTTGGTGACATAACTTATATTCCAACCAAAGAAGGCTGGCTTTATTTAGCAACAGTAATTGATCTTTATTCAAGGCAAATCATTGGCTGGTCTATGGCTAACAACATGAAAACAAAATTAG
>Ga0214919_10004945_pt1 | contig 19163 bp, 17 predicted proteins | sample LL1503_MetaG_FD_177994 | JGI IMG/M metagenome (GOLD analysis project Ga0214919, IMG submission 177994) | Freshwater microbial communities from Lake Lanier, Atlanta, Georgia, United States - LL-1503 | ecosystem: Environmental > Aquatic > Freshwater > Lake | place: USA: Georgia | collected...
ACCCTATAATACAATAGGTTTTTTCGTTGCACTGATTCAATAAAAAATCATAGGCTTTAACAAAGGCATCAGCACCATAATAATCATCTGCATTGATTACAGCAAAAGGCTCGTTAACCTTGCCTTTACAACATAAAACAGCGTGTGCAGTACCCCAAGGCTTAGTTCTATCTGCAGGAATAACTCTATCTCCTACAAAAGCATTTAAATGCTGATAAACATAGTCTGTTTTAATTTTTCCGGCTAATTTAGGTTCAAATATTGTTTTAAAATTCTCTGCAAAATCTTCACGAATAATAAAAACTACTTTTTCGAAACCTGCACTGATGGCATCATAAATAGAGTAATCCATAATGGTTTCGCCGCTAGGTCCAAAAGAAGCTGTTTGCTTTTGACTTCCGTATCGGCTAGCCATTCCTGCGGCTAAAATGACAAGTGTTGGTTTCATATTCAGAATATTGTACTTTGAGGAAATTTGAAATTTTTACAAAGAAAAACAAAAAAGTGCAAACAAGCATACAATCGGCAAAGATTCAAACACTTAAATATTATACTAATGCCAATTTGCAGGTTGATGTACTTCGATTAGATGAAATACATCCAATAGTAAATGGCAATAAATGGTTTAAGCTACAATATTATTTAGCCGATGCCATTCAAAAAAACAAAACAGAAATTGCCAGTTTTGGTGGAGCTTACTCTAATCATATTGTGGCACTTGCATTTGCCTGCAAGGCATTGAATTTAAATTGTATAGGATTTATACGTGGCGAAAAATCGAGTACTCCTTCTGCAACACTTGTAGCTGCTAGCAATTACGGAATGGATTTGCAATTTGTAAATAGAACTGACTACAACAATAAAGAAGCATTAATAAGTTTACACAATCACCCAAATAGATATTGGATTACAGAAGGGGGATATGGCGTATTGGGGGCTCAAGGAGCTAGTACAATTCTACATCAATTGCCATCTAACAACTATACGCATATTTTATGTTCTGTAGGATCTGGCACAATGGCAGCAGGTATTGTAAATGCAACAAAAGATGGTCAACAAGTAATAGGAATCAGTTCATTGAAAAACAATACTGACCTAGAAAGTCAAGTACTAAATTTAGTAACCACTAATAAAAAAAATGCCTTCACATTACTGCAACAATACCATTTTGGGGGATATGCCAAACACCCTGCCAAACTAATAGCATTCATGAATGAATTTTACAATAAAACAGGTATCCCAACAGATATTGTTTATACCGGCAAGCTCTTTTTTGCCATGGATAACCTGATTAAAGAAAACTATTTTGGTAGACAAACAAAATTATTGGTTATTCATTGTGGCGGATTACAAGGGAACCTTTCATTAGCAAAAGGGCTATTATCTTTTTAATACGATTCAAGTTTCTATATTTGTATAGCATGAGAAAAAAAGTCTTTTTAATAATCATTACAATTTTTGCTACATTCTTTAATAGGATAATTGCGCAAGAACAATTGTTTGATTTTACTATCAAACAAATAGAAAGAAATAGCATAGAAATCAGTTGGACTAACCCTTATAGCAACACCATACAATTATCTATTCAACGCTCACTTGACAATAAAAACTTTAGAACTATATTGTCGGCACAAAATCCTGCACTTTTAAACAATAAAACAATTGACCCACAATTACCTGTTGGCACAAAATTTTACTACAGAATTTATTACGCACTAACAGGAGGTAGTTTCTATTTTTCAAATACACTCAATACAGCCGACGATCTATTAAAAACAGATAGTAAACAAGCATTGAGTATTGACAATAAAATTGCAAATGATATTAATACTAAGTTGACAAATAAAAAATCAACTCCCATTGAAAGTCGATTGCCAAATATCGATAAAACAAATACCCTTAATCAACAAATTCCTACGTTTAAAAATTTAACGAATACCACATCTAGTAGCAATAGCAATAATATTTCTACCGATAAAATACAGCTTCCTAATAAAGATTTAATTAATGAAAAAGACAGCTCTTCAAATAATGCAAGTTTTATTTCAAAAGCTATAAAGAATGAAACACTTGCAGAAAAAGAATCAGTTATTGAATACTATTATCACACCCCAATAAAAAATAGAGAAATTGTAAAACTTAATTTAAACCTTGGTTTCGAGAATAAAAATGTAATCCGAATAAAAAACATAAAATCCAATATCAAACCCATTGAATATATTTTTATTTACGAAAAAGACAGCTTGATAACCAGACTAGATCCAAATGGTTTTTTAAAGTACAAAGATTCGTTACGTTTAAGAACAAAAGACACTTTATACCTTGTTAACAAAGGTTATGCTTCGATTCATACTTATATTCCAGTGTATGTATGGAAGCCCTCATTATTTGTTTTTAATACAAAAAAGGGGGAACCAACCATACAAATTGCTACAGCTAAAAAGCACAATTACCAACTAATTTTTAAAGATGAAAAAGGCGTATTTCTTTTTCAGCTGTCTCCTATTAAAGAAGAACAATTGTTCTTAGACAAGTCGAATTTTTTACATGCTGGCTGGTTTGAATTTGAACTTTACGAAGACGAAAAATTATTGGAAAAGAATAAAATTTTTATTCAATAGTATTTGGTTAAATCATCAACGATTATTAAAAGCACAATCAAATACTATTTCAAAATTCTTTTTTACTTTATACTTCACTTCATCCATAGAAATTTCACGGCCCAACTCTTTGGCCAAAGAAGTGACTTGTTTGTTTTGAATACCGCAGGGTAAAATAAAATTAAAATAGTTCAGGTCTGTATTGATATTAATGGCAAATCCATGCATGGTAATCCAACGGCTGCATTTAATACCCATCGCACAAATTTTTCTTTCCTTACCTGGTATTTGTGGATCTAACCAAACGCCTGTTTCTCCAGGGCTACGGTCGGCTTTTAAGCCATATTCTGCCAAAGTTAAAATAATTACTTCCTCTAAACTTCTTAAAAACCATCCAAGGTCTGGTTTGAATTTTTCTAAATCTAAAATAGGATAGCCTACTAATTGACCTGGTCCATGAAAAGTAATATCTCCTCCCCGATTAATATGAAAGTATTCTATTTCACGCGCTGCACACTCTTTTTCGTTAATTAATAAATGTTCATATTTACCACTCTTGCCTAATGTATAAACCGGGTTGTGTTCTAAAAATAATAAATGGTGCTGCGTTGGAACCATCTGGGGTAGAATGGTTTCAGTCGATTGCCTGCAAGTAGCTTTGATAGATGCGTTCTCTTTCAAGAGTAATTCTTGGTAGTCCCAAACCTCTTGATACCGCCTTAATCCTAGGTCTTGAAATTCAATCTGCTGTTGCATAAAGTGAAATTACACAATTCAACGCAAATGATTGAATAGACATGACTTTCGGTATCTGCTCTAACAAGCTTATTTTTACAAAATGGAACCAGCGTTAGACAATATAGATGAAGCGTCCGAAGAACTCTTTGAACGAAAATCCTTTCATGTAAATAAAGGACAAGAACCGCTTCGTATTGACAAATTTGTGAAAATGCATATTGAAGGGGCCACCCGCAACAAGGTTCAAAATGGCATTGAAGCAGGATTTGTTACCGTGAATGGAAAAATTGTTAAGTCTAATTACAAGGTAAAGCCAGACGATGAAATTGTATTTCTGAGTTATATTAATCCAGAGCATACCGAGCTTAAACTAGAAAATATTCCATTAAATATTGTGTATGAAGACGATGCCCTAATGGTTATTAATAAGCCGCCAAATATGGTGGTGCATCCTGGAGTTGGCAATTATTCAGGTACTTTGTTAAATGGCGTTGCATACTACTTAAAACAACAACAACCCAATATTGACGAAGACAGTTTGCCGCGTTTTGGATTGGTACACAGAATTGATAAAAATACAACCGGTTTAATTGTGTTAGCAAAAACAGGAGAAGCAGCAGCGCATCTTGCTAAACAGTTTTTTAACCATACTGTTTCTAGAAAATATCTAGCACTAGTTTGGGGAGATGTAAAAGAAGATTCTGGAACCATTACCGGACATATTGCACGACACAAACAAAACAGAAAAATGTTTGACGTGTTTCCAGAAGGCGAAATTGGTAAACATGCCATTACTCATTACAATGTAATTGAAAGATTCAACTATGTAACACTAGTAGAATGTATTTTAGAAACTGGTCGTACCCACCAAATCCGGGTACACATGAAACATATTGGCCACACACTTTTTAATGATTTCGAATATGGTGGGGATAGAATTTTAAAAGGCACGATATATACCAAATACAAACAGTTTGCAGATAATTGTTTTGAAGCCTGCCCTAGGTGTGCTTTGCATGCAAAAACACTCGGCTTTATCCATCCAACAACTGGCAAAGAAATTTTCTTAGAATCTAATATTCCAACAGATATGCAAAATGCCATTGCAAAATGGAGAAGCTATATTAGCAACCGTAAAGAAGAAGAATAGATGCTAAGCCATTTAAAAAAAATTGCAAAAAAAATTCACAGTACCTCTCCTATTTCTTTTAGTAGAAATGAAACCTACGACCGTCTTACCAAAAAAATAATACAACGTATAGCAACAAACAATGGCGTTTGCATTGATATTGGTGCACACGAAGGAAAAATATTACAATGGATGGTAAGCTATATACCAAATGCAACACATTATGCATTTGAACCAATTCCTGTTTTATATGACCGATTAAATATAAAATTTGCAGACAAAGCTATTATTTCAGCAACTGCTATTGGCAATGAAAATAGTACAAGCAATTTCAACTTAGTGTTAACCAATATGGCTTATAGTGGTTTAAATAAAAGGGCTTACGATAAAACTGAAACAGACACTACTATTCAAGTGCAAACAGCCAAATTAGATAGCATCATTCCAATATCAGAAAAAATTAGTTTGATAAAAATAGATGTAGAAGGTGCTGAGTTATTGGTTTTAAAAGGCGCAAAAAATATAATCAATAAGTGCAAACCCCTAATTTTATTTGAATGTGGAAAAGCGGGTGGTGATGCCTATCATTTTTCCGCAAATGAAGTATACGATTTATTAAGTAATGACTACGAGTATACTATTTATACTTTAAATAACTGGCTTCAAAATAAAGAAAGCACCAACAAAAACCAATTCAATAACTATTTTGATACAGGAAAAGAATTCTTTTTTTTAGCAGCACCCAATCAACTATAACTTACTACCCTTTAAGTTGAAATTTAAAGAAAATTGGTGGAATAAATTTTGTTGGTAAAACCCTGTTGCATATTGAATATGTAATTTATTTAAATGCAAGCCGAATCCTAGCGTAAATCCATTCAAGCCATTGGTCATGTTATAAGCATTTAAGCTTTGCCTTCTCATTAAATTCAATCCCGTATTAATTTGTAGCTGATCACTTAAAATTAATTCTGAAGAAAAAACCAAATGGGTAAATATTTTTTGAGCCGTATTTTTTTGATTAAATCGAGTATCACCTTCTAAATTATTAAATATTGGATCGTTATATAATATATTAAATTGTTGTAAATGGTGCGCAGTTAATGAAAATTGAAAAGGTGCATTTTCTAACTTTTTTGTGATGCCCAATTGCAAGTCAAAAGGAAGTTCTTCTTTTGGTGCTGCAGGAACATAGGTGCTTAATTGTGTGCCCATATTTTTTGCCAAAAAACTTACTTGCAATAATTTGTTCGAATTTAAATAGGCTATCCCCCAATCAAACGCCAAGCCTGTTGCATGGTATTGGCCATAACTTGAATTGATATATTTTGTAGTTAATCCTACCCACCAATTTGATTTATATACATGCGAAAGCATGAATTGTATGGTGTAATCTGCAGGCTTAAATACCCCTAAAATATTCCCCGAAGGATCTGTTTGAGTAATGGATCCATAACTTAAATATTGAACACCTAAAGCAATATTTGTATTTGATTTTTGATGGTGATAAGCGTTCACAAACCCCAACTGTTGTACCCCTTCTGCAAAACTATAAAAGCTGGTACTAATTTGTTGGTGCATATCATCTCGTAACAATGCTGGATTATTATAAGCCATGCCTAGGTCGTTACCAATACTACTAATATTAACCCCCCCTAGGGAAGAAAGTTTGGCGGCATTGGGTTGTAACAAATAACTAAATACCGCATTGCCACCCAATGTTTGAGCAGAAGCGCTTGTTACACACATGAATAATATCATTCCAAAAAAGCGAACCATCATTTTATTTGAACAACCAAATCTAAGCAGAAACTGATTGGATTATAAAAAAAATCCCCCATTAAAAAAACAGGGGATTTGAATGTATTTTAAATGTTCTGAATTATACCAAGGCTAACTCCAACACCTGTTGCATATTTTTTACATAATGAAATTGTAAGCCTTTAATAAAACTACTATCAATTTCATTTACATCTTTTTCGTTCATTGCGCAAACAATAATTTCTTTAAGCCCAGCCCTTTTTGCCGCCAATACTTTTTCTTTAATTCCTCCAACGGGCAATACTTGACCACGTAAAGTAATTTCGCCTGTCATGGCTAAATAAGGCTTAACCTTTCTACCTGTAAAAGCAGAAGTTAAAGCAGTAAGCATTGTTACCCCAGCGCTAGGACCATCCTTTGGCACAGCACCTTCTGGCACATGAATATGAATGCTTTTTTTAGCGAATACATCTGGATCAATTCCATTTTTTCTCGCATTTGCTTGTAAAAAACTCAAGGCAGTACTAGCACTTTCCTTCATTACATTACCTAGGTTTCCTGTTAGTTTCATTTCGGGTTTCCCGTCGCCAACAATGGCTTCAATAAATAAAATATCACCTCCAACATAAGTCCAAGCAAGGCCTACAGCCACACCGGCCATATTGGATGTTTTATAAATTTCATTACTATATCGGTACTGCCCTAATATTTTTTCAATATCAGCAGCAGTAACAACCGATTTTACTTTGTTTTTGATGGCCAGCTCTTTTGCTTGATAACGCATAATAGACGCCAACTGACGGTCTAGTTCACGCACCCCACTTTCCCTGGTATAACTTTCAATAATTTTTTCTAAAACCTTATCACTGATTTTAAAATTCACTTTATTTAAACCATGCGCTTCTTGTTGCTTAGGTAGTAAATGCCTTTTTGCAATTTCTACTTTTTCTTCTACTGCGTATCCACTTAAATCAATGATCTCCATTCTATCACGCAAAGCAGGTTGAATGTTTTGAATATTGTTAGCAGTTGCAATAAACAACACCTTGCTTAAATCGTATTCAAGTTCTAAATAATTATCGTAAAAAGTATGGTTCTGCTCTGGATCTAACACTTCTAATAATGAAGAGGATGGATCACTTCTTCCATCGGTTCCAATTTTATCAATCTCGTCTAAAATCATTACGGGGTTAGACGATTTGCACTTGCGTATTTGTTGTATAATTCGCCCAGGCATAGCACCTATATAGGTTTTGCGGTGTCCACGAATTTCACTTTCGTCGTGTAAACCACCCAAACTTACGCGTACATATTTTCTGCCAATAGCGTGTGCAATGGATCGGCCCAAAGAAGTTTTACCAATACCCGGAGGTCCTAAAAAGCACAATATGGGGCTTTTCATATCTCCTTTTAATTTGAGCACTGCTAAATATTCAATTATTCGGCTTTTAATTTTAGACATCCCATAATGGTCTTTATCCAACACTTTTTGGGCATTTTTAAGGTTGTAATTATCTGCAGAATACTCATCCCAAGGAAGGTCGAGCATTAGGTCTAGGTGATTATACACAATAGAGTAATCAGGAGTAGACGCATGCATCCTTTCTAATTTCTCAATACCTTTTTTAAACAATAATTTAGCAGCTTCAGGCCATTTTTTAGCCTCCGATTTTAATTTCATGTCGGCAATTTCTCGCTCATTACTATCGCCGCCTAATTCTTCTTTAATGCTTTTTAATTGTTGCTGTAAAAAGTATTCACGCTGTTGTTTGTCGAGTTCTGTACGCGTTTTATTGGTTACTTTGTCTTTTAGTTCAGCAAACTGTAGCTCTCTATTGAGAATATGAATTAAATGCTCAGCTCTTTTGTAGATATCATTTATTTCTAACAAACTTTGTTTTTCGGCTAAGTCTGAATTTAAATTACTACTTACAAAATGGATTAAAAAAGAAGGGTTCTCAATGTTTTTTAAAATGATGGCAGCTTCGGTAGGTAAATTAGGTGATAGCTGAATTATTTGTGAAGCAAGGTCTTTAATACTACTTACATACACTTTAAAATCATCTGCAACTGGCAGTTCGTCGTCTGCCAATAATTTCACACTTGCTTTAAAATAAGGATCATCACTTTGCATTTCTACCAATTCAAAGCGTTTTTTTCCTTGAATGATTATGGTTGTTCCACCATCAGGCATTTTAATCAACTTTACAATCTTAGCAACAGTGCCTATTTTACACAAATCATCGGCACCAGGTTCTTCTATATTGGCGTCTTTTTGGGCAACTACCCCAATTAGCTTATCATGTTTATAGGCTTCATTAACTGCTTTGATACTTTTATCCCTTCCAACAGTAATGGGTAATACAACACCAGGAAAAAGTACCGTGTTACGCAAAGGCAATATCGGTAGCACTTCTGGAATGACCATGCCATTATCCAAATCCCCATCATTTTCACTAATAGGTATAATTGGCATAAAGTCTGAATCATCCTCAGTGCGAAAAAACAAATTCTCTTTCAACATAAATTAAATCTTTGGTCAAATTGTCACAAATCTCCCCTCTTGTAAATTATTAAGAAGTGAACGAATTTATTACAATATTGATGCCATGCCAATTTTAAAGCAGATTTATGCACAAACTGGCACAAAAAAGTCCTCTCGGAGAACCGAGAGGACTTTTTTGTAAGAAGTAATATTAGAAATACCAAAAGTACTTCTACAATTTTTACTACTATTTTTTAGTAGAATCAACCTTTTTTGCAGTTGAATCAACTTTAACAGCTGAAGAATCAACTTTTACAGTAGAATCAACTTTTGCAGTTGAATCAGCTTTAACTTCTGGAGCAGCAGCATTGTTACAAGCTGTCATTAAACCAGCTACAGCTAAAATTGCGAATACTTTTTTCATTGTAATTGTTTTTAATTTTAAATTTTAACAAATATAATGTTTCACAATAATATACCAAATATAATTACATATATTTTTTTATTAACATACAATTACTTTTTTCTAAAGAATATCCTGATGGGAACCCCTGTTAATTTGAATTTCGTACGAAGCTGATTTTCAAGGTAATTTTTATAAGCTACCTTAATATCATCGGGGTAATTGGTAAAAAAGGCAAAAGATGGCACCACTGTTGGCAATTGAGTAACATACTTGATTTTCACAGAATTACCACGAACTACTGGTGCATGGTATGCTTCAACAGCTTTTAGCATGATATCGTTCAACTGCGAAGTTGGTATTTTTCTAGAGCGGTTTTCGTAAACCTCTAAGGCTAATTCAATCGCTTTAAAAATCCGCGTTTTTTCTGTTACGGATATGAACAGAATGGGTACATCGGTGAATGGAGCGAATTTGGTTTTTAACGCTTTTTCGTAGTCACGAGCGGTATTGGTTTCTTTTTCAATTAAATCCCATTTGTTTACCAATACAACAATGCCTTTCCCTTTGCGCGTAGCCAAACTAAAAATGCTTACATCTTGTGCCGTGATTCCTTTGTGGGCATCAATTAGCAACATACAAACATCGGCATCATCCATTGCTTTAATGGCACGAATAATGGAATAGAATTCTAAGTCGTCTTTCTCTTTACTTTTTTTACGGATTCCCGCAGTATCAATTAAAATAAATTCTTTTTGAAATAATTTATAGTGCGTATGAATGGTATCACGTGTGGTACCCGCTATATCACTTACAATGGTGCGCTCTTCTCCTACCAAGGCATTTAGCAAGGAGGATTTCCCTACATTGGGTTGACCAATGATGGCAAATTTTGGTAAGTTATTATCGCGTAAAGTTTCGTCTGAATCTTCTGCTGTCATTCCATTGGCAACTGCATCTAATACTTCACCTGTTCCACTACCAGTAATACTACTTACAAAAAAGATGTGCTCAAAACCCAAACTATAAAATTCAGCCGCTTCTAATTGGCGGGCACTATTGTCAACTTTGTTTACCACTAAATAAACAGGCTTAGTAGTTCTGCGCAACAAATCGGCCATAGTGTCGTCTAGGTCGGTAATGCCTGTAACAACATCTACCATAAATACAATGGCATTGGCTTCTTCAATGGCAATTTTTACTTGCTTGCGGATTTCTCTTTCAAAAATATCATCGGTATGTGGTACAAAACCACCGGTATCAATTACATTGAATGTTTTTCCATTCCAATCTGTTACACCATATTGGCGATCGCGTGTTACGCCGCTAATATCGTCTACAATGGCTTTACGCTCTTCTAATAAACGATTGAAAAAAGTACTTTTTCCAACATTTGGTCTTCCTACAATGGCTACTGTATAACTCATAAAAACTCCCCTCTTTAAATATAATCGCAAACTAGTTGGCGCGCCACCTAGCGCGAAACCTGCTTACTTAAATAGACTATTTGTATCCGTATTCTTTTAACTGCAAGTCGTTGTCGCGCCATTTAGGACGCACTTTTACAAACAGTTCTAAAAATATTTTCTTACTAATAAATTGTTCAATATCCGTACGTGCAAGTGTGCCAATCTGCTTAATCATTTTCCCTTTGTCTCCAATAATAATTGACTTCTGCGTATCGCGTTGCACAATAATATCTGCCTGTATTTTAACAATATCTTCCCGCTCTTTAAACTCATTAATTAATACCGCTGTGTGATATGGAATTTCATCGCCAAATAATAAATAAATTTTTTCGCGAATCATTTCAGACACAAAAAATTTAGTAGGCAAATCACTCAAATCATCTTCACTATAAAAAGCAGGTGCTTCTGGTAATAAAGAAAGTATGGCGTCTAATAATTTGTTTAGGTGTATTTTTTGTAGTGCAGAAATTTTTACGATTTTCTTGCAGTAAGTTTTATCTGCAAAAAATGTTTCTGCTAGAGCAAGTCTTCCATTACCTGCTGTATCAATTTTATTTAACACTACTACTCCGGGAACCTTTAAACGAAGGCGTTGAAATATGCCATCAATTTCTTCTAAATTATCATTTGCATCAACTATTAACAAGGCAATATCGGCATCTTCCAAAGCGCTTTTTACCGACGACATCATGTGCTCGTGTAACTTATACTGCGGATCAATAATGCCAGGTGTATCAGAAAAAATTACTTGGTATTCATTTGGCTTATTTAAAAACGCTTTAATTCTGTGTCGGGTGGTTTGTGCTTTTGGAGATACAATAGCCATTTTTTCGCCCACCAATGCATTAATTAGTGTGCTCTTTCCGGCATTCGGCTTTCCAAATATGTTTACAAACCCTGATTTCATTGTTTTACCTTGTTCTTACGGCTTATTTAGCTAAGCGTTGTTTTAAAGTTAACCCATTTTACACCCTTTGTTTGTTAAAGGTACAAAATAACAAAGGCCTCCATAGAGGCCTTTTGAGTTGCGAGAGGAGGGATCGAACCTCCGACCTTCGGGTTATGAGCCCGACGAGCTACCGCTGCTCTATCTCGCGATATAAGATTAATCTAATTATCGCACAAATCATTAAGCTTTTCTTCTACACTTTTCGCTCACCTTCAATCTTAATGGGCTGCAAATGTAAGCCGAAGGCCCTTACCAACCAAATGTATTTGAAGGGTTATTGGATTTTTTTAATAGATGAAGCCCCTGTTTTAATCATTTTTTTAAGCTCCGCAGCACCTTTGTAAGTAATACTGCTGCTCCCGCTGGCTGTAGCAGATAGTTCTGAATTAACTGTTACATGAACACTTGAAGCACCTGATGCACCAATCGTTGCCATATTTGAAACCAAGTCGAATGCCCTAACACTACTTGCACCAGACACGCCTACCATTATTTGATTCACTTTACCAGTAAGGGTTAATTTGGTAGCGCCTGAAACATTAAGATCTAATTTTTCAATGGCTAGATCCCCTGTAAAATCACTTGCACCCGATAGCGATACTGCAAGGTTATTTCCATTTAATGTGCCAATTAATTTTATATTACAGGTCCCCGAAGATTCAATATGGTTTAGTTGTTTGAAAGTGATGTATGCTTTCATTTTTGTATTTCCCCATCCATTCCAGTTCATCCCCTTTCCTTCAAAAGAAATATGCAAAATGCCATTTCTAACTTCGGTTTTTATCTTTTTTACAATTTCTGCAGAACTTGCACTAATTGCTACTGCATCTTCCGTTCCTTGCGACAAATAAACACTGATAGCACCAGAAACTTCTATTCCCATAAAATCCTTTACTAACCTAGGTTCTGCATTTGGATCGAACACTAAATTTTTATCGGTTTGCGCATGTGAATTTAATATGCTTATAAAGAAACATAGTACTAAAATGATGCGTTTCATAATAATGATTTTTTTGTAAAACGTACAAGAGATGGTAAAGTTACAGTTGTAGTATATAAATTTATTACTAGTTTTGTATTCGAACATTCCTCGGGGTGCTAAACAGATAAACACTGTAAGGCTGAGATAATACCCGTTGAACCTGAACAGGGTAATGCCTGCGAAGGGAAGGTGTACTGTTTTACAGATCCTCTCCATTAGCTATTCCCTGTTCCCATTAATAACTTTTAAAACAAAAAAATGAAAAAGTTTTTGGGAACAATCACATGCGTCATGCTTACGCTTATTGTTTTTGCACAATCAACAAAAGTACCGGTTAAGGGTATCATTAAAGATGCTACAACCCACGCACCTCTTGCAGGTGCACTCATTCAATTAGGAAAAGTTTCAACACTAAGTGATGAATCTGGCCAATTTATTTTTGGCAAAATTAGTAGTGGTAATTACAATTTAAGTGTTAGTAATTTGGGATTTAAAACACATTCATCAAAAATCACTGTTACCAATGCTAGTTTTGATGTAACAGTTGAATTAGAAACTAGTTCCTTGTTTTTGCAACCCTTAGAAGTAAAATCTATTCGGGCTTCTATTACTGCACCTTTTGCAAAAACAAATTTAAACAAGCAAGAAATTGCGGCTATTAATTTAGGACAAGACCTGCCACTATTGCTTAACCAAACACCGTCTGTAGTAGTTAATTCAGATGCCGGAAATGGTGTTGGATATACAGGCATTAGAATAAGAGGAACAGACGCCACACGTATTAATGTTACGCTAAATGGCATTCCTTATAATGATGCAGAAAGCATGGGTACTTATTTTGTGGATTTACCCGATTTTAGTTCGTCGGTAAATAGTATTCAAATTCAAAGAGGCGTAGGAACATCGTCGAACGGAGCAAGTGCATTTGGTGCTACCATTAATTTATCTACTAATGAATTTAATGAGAAGACTTATGCAGAAATTAATAATAGTTTTGGATCTTTTAATACTTTTAAAAATACCGTTAAAGTTGGTAGCGGATTAATCAACAATCATTTTACGATTGATGCAAGATTAAGTAGCATTAAAAGTGATGGATATATTGATCGGGCCAATTCTAATTTACAATCTTTTTATGTAAGTGGTGCGTACATTAATAAAAAATCATCGCTACGTTTTAATATATTCTCTGGAAAAGAAAAAACCTATCAAGCATGGTATGGCGTACCAGAAGATATGCTAAGCACAAATCGTACTTATAACCCTGCTGGTGGTGAAAAACCTGGTACACCTTATACTAATCAAACTGATAATTACACACAAACGCATTACCAATTATTTTTTAATCATGCTATTAGCACTAGATGGTCTTTAAACACCGCCGTATTTTTAACCAAGGGGAAAGGTTATTACGAAGAATATAAAGCAGATGCAGATTTAACTAATTATGGACTTCCCTCTATGGTTATTAGTGGTCAAACTATTTCAAAAACTGATATTGTAAGACAGCGTTGGTTAGACAATAGTTTTGTAGGACAAATTGCTTCTTTGCAATACAAAACAACTACCGATGAAATGAGTTTTGGTGGCAGTTGGACCAATTACCAGGGGCAGCATTTTGGAAAAGTTATTTGGATGAAACAAGGCGCTGTTAATGCAGATAGAAAATATTATGATTACCCAGCTACCAAAACAGATGCTAATATTTATGCAAAATGGCAACACAAATTAAATGAACACTGGCAGAGTTTTGTTGACTTGCAATATCGCCAAGTCAACCATAATATGCAAGGGTTTGAGGGGACGCCAAAATTAACTATTAATAGAAATTTTAGCTTTGTAAATCCTAAAGCAGGTATCACCTATACCAAAAATAGCTGGCAAGGATTTTTAAGTTATGCTATTGGAAATAAAGAACCCAATAGAGACGATTTTCAAGCTAGTTTAATTCGTCAGCCAAAGGCAGAAACCTTGTATGATGTAGAATTAGGGATTGAAAAGAAGCATACTAATTTTCATTATGGTGCCACATTATATTTTATGAATTATACTAACCAATTGGTTTTAACTGGTGAGATAAATGATGTAGGATCTTATACACGTACCAATATTCCAAAAAGCTATAGACTAGGCTTAGAACTACAAGCCGAACTTAAATTATCTAATTGGTTTAATTTTTCATCGAACTTTTCAGTGAGTCAAAATAAAATAAACGCTTTCACAGAATTTATTGATAATTACGATACTGGTTTGCAAGATGCATTTGTACACAATAATACCAATATTGCATTTTCTCCAAATATGGTGGGAGGTATAAGTTTTAACTTTCAACCTTATCAATATTTTGAACTCAGTTTGCTAAGCAAGTATGTTGCCAAGCAATACATGGACAATACCCAAAATGAAAACAGAAAATTAGATGGCTATTTTACTCAAGACCTTAGAATGACCATTCCCGTAAAAAATAAATTGTTTAAAGAATGGAAAATCATTGGCCAAATCAATAATTTATTTAATGCCAAATATCAGCCAAATGGTTATACTTATAATTATATTTATAACAAACAACTAACAAGCGAAAATGGCTACTACCCAATGGCAGGAACCAATTTCATGCTGGCGTTGAATATTAATTTTTAAAGTTCCAATAACTGCAAAAAAATAGGCTGTCTCATTATTATGAGTCAGCCTATTTTTTTCAGATACATGATTTGTAATATATTCATTTACGCAATGAACGGAGCCGTCTTTAGTATTGCGAATTTTTTATTTTATGCGGTTTGTTTATTTTGTAATTCTATCTTGCCAAGCCAACATACCGCCCGATACATTTACCAAATTTGTGAAACCCATTTGTTCTAGAATCATACAGGCTTGTCCACTCCTATTACCACTACGGCAATAAAAAAATACTTCTTTATCTTTTAAGTCTTCAATTTCATCTATTTGCATTGTTTGAACCAAACCAAGTGGCAATAATATTCCACCAATATTAAAGTCTGCATGCTCATGGGGTTCTCTAACATCTACTAAATTAATAGATTCTCCTGCAACTAATTTTTCATTTAAAGCTTCTACGCTAATGGTTTGCATATTCAAATTTTTGGTTAAATTAATGTTGTACGGGTGTAGCTGGAGCGGTCATACTAGTATCTCTTGCAGGTGGTGCAATGGCACTAATATAGAGGTCTATTAACTGGCCTGTTTTTATTTTATTGGCAGTTCTAACACCTGGTGTTGTTTCTAAAAATATATCTGGATTTTGTTTCACCACAAAAGATGCGGCAGAATCTGTAATGGTTCCGATTGATATGATGGATCCAGCATTTAAACTAAGTGTTGCTAAAAAAGATTTGGTTTGATCAAGCGTAAGACCTACTAAATTGGGTACATCAATTTCTGCACCGCCTATTCCACTTCCTAGTATAAAACTTACAGAAGAGCCTAGGGCTATTTTTGTTCCTGGCTTTATGGCTATATCATTGATTAATTGCTCTAGCACTGCATTTCGAGCCATGTCTGGTTTGTAAGAAATTTCACCCAAACGTAAACCCAAACTTTGCAAATACATTTCTGCACTACGAACAGAGAATCCAATAAGATTAGGCATTTCAACTAGTGGAGGTAAACTTCTATTGATGGTTAAATAAATAGTTCTGCCAGATTTTACAAGTGCATCTGCTTCGGGCGATTGTTTAACAACTGCCAGTTTTGCTACGCTGTCTACATATACCGAATCTTGTAAGGCAACCTGAAAGCCTTTGTCTTCTAATATTTTTTGTGCGGCTATTGCATTTTGGCCAACTACGCTTGGTACTTTTTCTGTTTTACCATAGCCAGTTATCCATTGTAATGACAAAAAGAAAATGATTATCAGTACTAATAATAATCCTAATGCCGCTAAAAAATTTGCCCAAAGGGGTTTATGTGTGATGAATTTAAACACAGCTAGGTTTTAATAAATATGAGTATGGTAAATTGCAATTTTTAGTTGGATTTACCAATTTAAGCATGGTTAATTAACAATATTCACTACTAATTACTAAGCGCCTCTTCAATTATAGCAGCGTAAAAATCAGTTAAACTCCACCCCATAGCACGAACTTGTTGGGGTATTACACTTGCATCACTTTGGCCTGGCACTGTGTTAACCTCTAACATATATGGCTGCGCCTTTTGGGCATTATAAATAAAATCAATTCTCACAACACCTCTGCAATTCATTACTTCATATACTTTTTTTGCAGCATCGGTTAGTTGTATTTGCATTTCACTAGTAATAATAGCGGGTGTAATCTCTTCGCTTTTTCCTTGGTATTTCGCTTCAAAATCAAAGAAAGCATTACCCGTTTTTATTTCTGTAATTGGCAATACAGTGGTAATTCCTTTTACTTTAAAAACACCAATTGTAAATTCTCTTCCGCTAATAAACTCTTCAATTAACACTTGGTCATCTTCTTTGAAAGCCTTCTCCAGCGCAGCATCTAACAAACTAGTTTCGTCTACCCTACTCATGCCAATGCTACTTCCTCCGTTATTTGGTTTTACAAATAATGGCAATGATAATTGCGCTAAAATTGCAGTACTTGCTATGGGTGTATGTTTAAATAAATGTAAAGACTTAGCTACATGAATTCCTGCAAAAGCGGCAACAGCAACAGCATAGCGCTTATTAAAAGTTAATGCAGAAGTTGCTGCATCACAACTAGTATAAGGCAAATGAAGCATATCAAAATAACCTTGCAGTTTTCCATCTTCTCCTGGGGTTCCATGAATACACATTAAAACAGCATCGAAATTGATTTTTACTCCATTATCCATTATAGAAAAATCAGTCCTATCAACAGACAGCTTATCGCCATTAATTGCTTCATACCACCATCCCGTTGGATTGATATCAATTTTGTAAACGTCAAATTTTTCTTTATCGGTATGATTGGCTACCGTAATAGCACTTTTATAACTGATTTGCGCTTCGCCACTTAAACCTCCAGTTATCAATGCAATCTTTTTTTTCATTCCTTTATAATTAGTTAAACAAATATAGCTTCGATTCAGAGAAAGGCAAAATTGCGCATTTTGAACATAAAAAAAGCTGAAGAAACCTTTGTCTCTTCAGCCCTATTAAACGAGAATAAACCGTTTATTAACTATGTAAAAGATCCTTTTTTGCTAATAAGCTTTCAACTGTTTCTACATATAATTCGTCCGAAACACAACAGTCAACAGGACAAACTGAAGCGCACTGAGGCTCTTCGTGGAATCCCTGACATTCTGTACACTTGTTGTGCGTGATATAATATGTGTCGGAACTAACCGGCGCAAAACGCTGATCGGCAGCGGCAACTGACCCATCCATTAAAGTAAAAGATCCTTTTACAGTGGTACCATCGGCAAGGGCCCATTCAACACCACCTTCATAGATTGCATTATTAGGACACTCGGGTTCGCATGCCCCACAATTGATACATTCTTCTGTTATTTTGATAGCCATACAAAATTGGTTTGATAAGTTAGTAAGTACATTTGCAGTTCAAAATTAAGGCTGACTGATGACTTTACAAACTAGAATTCGATTATTTACAAGATTAGGGGAATATATTTTGGGAGATAATGCCGATTGGCAAGATTGCAAAGAGCGTGCATACCGCGAAAACCCTTGGTTTATTACAGAATTTATAGAATTATCGGTAAAAAAAATTGCCGAGAAATTTTTACAAGAAAAAGCCCTTACCGATTGGACATTGGCTTATTCTGTACCCGATTACCAAAATCAACCCCAAAATATTGGGATTGTCATGGCAGGAAATATTCCATTAGTGGGCTTTCACGACCTGCTTTGTAGCTTTATTTCGGGGCATAAAACCACCGCAAAAGTCTCTTCTAAGGATTGTGTTTTAATTAAGCACCTAGTAGGGAAACTAGCCGAATGGAACCCAATAGTGTTGGATAAAATTGTTTTTGCCGAGAATTTAAAAGGATGCGACGCCTATATTGCTACTGGCAGTAATAATACCAGCCGATATTTTGAATACTATTTTGGTAAATATCCCAATATCATTCGCAAAAATCGCAGTTCTGTAGCCATTTTAGATGGTTCAGAAACTCCATTAGAACTATTGGCTTTGGCTGATGATATTCAATTTTACTTTGGTTTGGGTTGTAGAAATATTACCAAAATATTCGTTCCTAAAGGCTATGATTTTATACCCTTATTAGATGCCTTGCGCAAGTACGAGCATTTTATGGAATTTCATAAATACAAACATAATTACGATTACCATCTGGCTATATTAATTATGAGTAACCGGTATTATATGAATAATGACTCCGCTATTTTAACTGAAAATATTGCAGTTTTTTCGCCCGTAAGCCAGGTGCACTATGCCTTTTATTCAGATGCAAGTGCTGTATTAACTGAATTAGCTTCAAACGAAGAAGTCCAATGCATTATAGGTCATGGACAGGTTCCATTTGGCATGGCCCAGAGCCCGTTATTAACCGATTATGCCGATGGGGTAGATACAATGGCTTTTTTAACTAATTTGTAAGCCATTTAAGTAACGAATAAAGATTTGAAACCGATTTAACAGATTAGTTGAAAATTCTCAACACAAACTGCTGTACTTTCAATTACAAATCAATTA
>Ga0214919_10004946_pt1 | contig 19162 bp, 17 predicted proteins | sample LL1503_MetaG_FD_177994 | JGI IMG/M metagenome (GOLD analysis project Ga0214919, IMG submission 177994) | Freshwater microbial communities from Lake Lanier, Atlanta, Georgia, United States - LL-1503 | ecosystem: Environmental > Aquatic > Freshwater > Lake | place: USA: Georgia | collected...
GTACTAAGTAGAGTCCTGACAAGATCATCAACAGGATAAGAGCCAGGGATATTATGACCAAGGTAAGCATTATGCCAATGCAGCCTTTTACCATACGCCAAGGCAGCGGCGCCAAGGCTTGAACCGGCGTCGCCAGGACAGGGCATGATCCAGATGTTGTCAAAGTATTCTCCTAGTTTTCTATTGGCTAAACAGTTGAGTGCAACGCCACCCTGATACACAAGATTTGTTGACCATCCAAAGTCTTTAGCACGTTGCATGACATTACCAATCAGTCGTTCCAACAATGTTTGCGCACTGGCAGCAATGTCTTCGTTACTGAGGCTGCCCATAAACTCGCTGTCAATTCCAGCATGTAAATTTACACCAAACTCTATTTCATCAGCATCACGTATCAACACTGATTCCATGACATGATTGTAACCATCGCTACCATAAGCAGCCATGCCCATGGTGATGTATTCTTCGTCTAGTGGGTGTAGGCCCACACGCTGAGTAATTGCACTATAAAACAGCCCCAGGCTGTGAGGGTATCGTTGTCCCCACAGTCGCTTGTATTGTGCTCGTCCTTTTCTGTCATACTCTGCTCCCCAGATTGATATTGTGTCCCACTCACCAATGGCATCGATTACCACAACAGTGGCACGGTCGTACGGTGATGTTTGAAAACCTCCGGCTGCGTGGCTGAGGTGATGATTGTAACTATGATAATGACGAACATCCCACCAGTTGGCATGACCTATTTGTTCATGTATCACACTTTTCAACCGCAGTTTATTCCATTCAATGCCTTGTCCTGCATACAGTTGACGCAGTTGTTTGGCCCAAGGACGTTCGTAGTAGGCCACAGTGTTTATGGGATTGTACTTTTCTAATTCACGTACAAATGCACTGTTAAAGTCAGCGTCATTTTTGCGTCGGCTGTAGCGTTCTGCATGGCCAGCAAACAAGATGTCGCCTGAACGATTGACCACTGTGGCTGCGGCATCATGAAATCCAGCACTGATACCTAAGATATTCATTTGTAGATAAACGGATCTCGTTTGCGAAGTTCTCGTAATTTTTTTCTATAGCGTATTTCCAATGTGATTCTGTCCCAAAGTCGGCGTATCCAGTTCATCCCAGTCTCCTTATTTGCTGTTCAGCGTAGTCTGTATCACTCCAGTGATACTCATATGTAGCCTCTGCATCACCAGTACGAATTTTATGTACATCAAGACGTGTTGAAATCTGTTGCCAAATTTGATTATAATCCAGTGTTCCAAATGATTTTGCTAAATTTACCTGTGCCACTTTAGGGTGCCCTATGGTCAATGACTTGTCTTCTGGATCAAAACCGTTGGCCACAAGCCAAGCTCTGAACTCAGCAAGTTTTTTAATTTGCCAATGATATGCGCCAGGATCTCTAGCCCACTCTATGTCAAAATCGCCAGCAGCTTCTGTTTGGTTGCGTAGGCCAGTTGTCACTAGTTCGCTTACGCTGCGGCCTTCGTCATTGAACACTTCCCAATGTGCTTTACCAACAGCTTTGTTTACGCCTACATAAACTCCGCCCATTTGTCTGTTGATTGTTTCTACTCCAAACAGTTCGTAGTCTTCTGTATCCAATGCAAAACGTGGTGCATTGAGCCAGCACATGAGTTGGCTGGGTCTGCGCCATTCGGGTGCTTGTATGACCTTGCGCATGCTGAGTACAAGGCTTTCATATTCGTGACACAACAAGTTCAGTTGGCGTATGTGCCAGCGTGTGGCTGCATCTGCCTTGAGCCAATGCGGACTCATATGTCCCGAATGTCCCTGTAGATCTTCAAAGTAACGATGCAGCCAATTCATGCGAGCATGGTCAACATCCAAGTCATCTTGTATAGTGCCTTCTACAGTGAAATAATCATCAATAACGTAACCAATGTTGGCTGCATTGATTGCAGAGATGTTGGCATTGATTTGATTGATAATGTATTCTGCTGTGCGCTTGCTTTCGGTCCAGCCCAACCAGCAGTAGTTTTTTTCTAAATGCAAGTCGTTGCGCAAGATATTGTTCAAGGCACCGAGCCATTTACGACTGAGGCTGTTGTCTGCCACATCAATATACAGTGTCAAATTATCTGCACCGCGTAAGTCTATTTCAATTCTATCAAGCAATGTTGTTCCACCATTCTAGCACCGCAGGTCTTTCAGCCAGGATTTCACTCATTGTGATCTTCTGTGTGCGTATGCTTTCTAATTGTAACACACGATCTCGTCCACTTACAAGACCTTGACGATAAGAATCTGGCCATTGTTCTTCAAAAGTCTGGCGTGTTTTTAACTGTGTTAGCATGTCACGCAAGGCACCATCTGTTTCGGGTATCAATTCATCTATCCAAGGTTCCAACAGTGTTCTAGGCAAGGCCAGTGGGCTCATTACAATGTTGGGCGAGAACGAGAACATTACTTTAGCAAGGACTTCGACTCCGAATTCGTGGGCAAGTTGTCTAATGCGTGTAACTTCGAACATTCCGGGCAAAGTGAGCGTAAAGTCAATTCTGACTTGACGTCTGTGACGTTGGATCGCAACTGCCTGACCAAAATGCTCAAGCCAGCGATCATACTCAAGGCCTGTTCTAATGTATTCACCAATTGCGCCTGTGCCGTCGAGGCTCGCACATATCTGCCAATCCCTAAGCCCACTAAGAATATCACGATATAGATTAATACCTCGATAATCAATTCTGGATAAATTTGTATTGTATCTAGCATATACTTTCGGACCATCCCCTAATTCAACTATGCGACGCATGTAACGCCAATGTTGTTCGTACATCAAGGGTTCGCCACCTACCCAATATACTTCTTCAACACGATGCTGTTCCACTGCTTCAGCAAACTCCTGCTCGATCTGACTGTCTTGAAAAGCTGTGATAGCCGATCTAACTTCGGGACGCATCCAATTGTTGTTGGGATCCGTCCACTCAATCATATTGTGTTGTCGTTGTTCGCTTTCCCAACTGCTACTCAACATGTCGCCACAGGTTCTACATTTGAAATTGCACAAGTTGGAGAATCTATAATCCCAACTCACAGGCTGCATTGTAGTACGGCCTGCTGTGTCAGTGGTTTCCCAGATGTCAGGATACTTATGTTTGAACAACTGCCAAAAATATGTACGGTAAACGTCAGTGTTCAACAGTTTGTCATTACATACTTCGCACTCAGGCAAGGTTTCACCTGCCATCATTCTACTACGCACACTCATCATGTGTGGAGAGTTCCAATGTTCGTCCAGCGTGATAGGAATATATCGATTGCTTCCTGATTCAGTGTCTATATATTGTCGAAAGTTTTGTGCAGGTTCTCTTGACGCACAACACATGCGCCGTTCTGTCAGTGGACTCAAGTAAGTATGCACCCAGGGTGCCATGCATAAACTCATACTATAAGATATCCAAATAATTCTCTCCAATTTGTACCGCGTCGGCGATCCAACTCGTCAAGATATACATGTAATTTTTTAATTTCATTGTGTTTGTGAACAACATTTTGTTGCAAATATTTTTGTAGTCCAATCATCCTCGGAATTACTTCACGTTGTTCTATAGTATTAGTTGGCATAGTTGCTAGTATGTTTTCAAAATCTTTCTCCCACATACTGTAAGCAAATATATTTGGATGCTGAAACATCTGAGTTCCTGTATAGAATTGAAAATAATGCCCAATGTGTCTATGCTTGCTGTAGTGTTTGATTTTTTCAATCAACCCTGGCATGGTTTTCACAGTCATTCCAGTCACTGTTTGATTTACATTTAATCTTAACCAAGCAGGATCTTGACTGGCAGCCCAAGCAAACCTTTGTTCAAATTTTTTAAGATCAAGTCCACTACGAACATACTCTTGTTCTGGCCCCCAACAGTCAATACTGGCAGTCAAATCAAAATATTTTATATGCCCTTGTTGTTGTAGATTTTGAATACGAGGAATGTATCGATTCCAAGCACTGTCGGGTACATTTAAATTGCTAAACACACAAAACTCTAAGTTAGGACTTGGTTGGCGTTCTAATATATCTAGCACTGAGGTCATTAATTCGTGTTGAATAAATGTCTCGCCGCCCAGCAAGTGTAATCTAACCAGAGTGGTTACATTACAATCCAACCACAAAATAAAACGATCAAAATAGTCTTTTTTGGCCTGTGTGGGTTTTGTGATAATTGGTATGCGTACACCGCCAGTGTTAAACTCGCCATATTTGATATTTTCTTGTTCAATTTGGCTGCTTAAACTACCATTGCAATAAATGCATGACAAGTTACAGGTATTTTGTGCAAATATTTCTACTATGCGAGGACTTACATTGATTGCAGTAAAATCAGTTTCTAATTCTGGCGGAGTCAACCCGCGTATTTCTAAGTTGTGTTGACGATCGCTGTGTCCGCCGGCTTCTTCAATTACTTGACAATATTCACACCCGCCTTTGGGCCATTGACCCTGTAACATCAATTCACGATCCTGCAGTTTTTTTGGTATGTTATGAAAGTTATTAAAATCTTCTAATTCAAAAGGAACTGGATTGACTCTGTGGCAACTTGCAGTTGCTAATTGATTTAAATAAATTGTGCTCCAAGTCCATTTACTTTGGCATGCTGTAGCGGTATTGATAGGAAACTTAATACCGTCTTTACGGAACATGTCTATGTAGTCATCTATTTCTTTTTGTATGTGGGAATCTTTTGCTACTACTCCAGCACATATTGACTCATAACTGGGCCAATCAGGACCTGCTAGATTATTATAATCTTCGTTGGTAAAATATAATTTAAGATTCATAACCAATTAAATCAGCAAACTCGGGCTCAACTGTGCGTAAATTTTGATTGCGTTTGCGATCCAGGTCAGCAACTTTCATGCGCAACATAAATCCATCTGTGCTTGCGCCAGTGTTCATAAAAGCCAAGATACGATCAAACTCCGCACGATACTGAGGTGGTACATCTGCTGAGCACAAATGCTCTGTGATACCTGCCTTGGCAGCATCAGGTAGTGTGGCAATGCTGAAGTACCAAGCATCGTGCATCATGTTCCAGTATACAAAGTCAAAACTTTGTAGCACAATCCAGCGAGCCAGTTCATCAATGTAGCGCACATTGAACACGTTTACTGTTGAACAGCATTGTAACTGCAAGTTGGGCATTTGAGTTTTTAGATATTGAAAACTTGTGATGTTATCTAATACCACAGCCCAGTCTGCATTGGTGCGTTGATATTCAAATCTCTCTCCAATGTCATCAATGCTGAATGCAACTTCCACAGTTTTAAAATGCTGCCAAATTTCTTGGCCTCTAGCAGGATAGTGTGTGCCATTGGTGTTGTAGTGTATTTCAACTTGGTGTGCAATGCCGCGATCAACGATGCCTTGCAACATGTCAAAGTGTTCGTCAATCATAAACGGCTCGCCGCCGGTGAATTCAATATAACGAATATCTGTTAGTACTGAGTCAATCTGTTGCCAGAACTGTGTATTTTCTCTGGGCCATGCGCCAGCACGTAACATTTGGTATGCATGGCTGCTTTTTTGGTGTTCTCTTGGTAACTGATTAATTTCTTCTGTGGCAAACTGACTGCTGGACCATGACCCACAGATGCGACATTTCAAGTTGCAGATATTGCCTAGTTTTAAATCCAAAAACATCAACGGCTTGGCATCTGCGGTCCACTCTGTGTCCGCAATCGTGTGCTTGAGTCTGTCTAGCGTATGCATGCGTTTGCTGACTCGGCCACCACGTTCTTCATTCCAGCACTTGCGACAAGTTTGTGGACGTTCGCCAGCAAGAAATTGCTCACGTAACTTTTGCATGTGATTTGAATTCTGTATGTCAGTGAAGTTGGCAGTACTCAACTCAAACTTGTTGCCTGCATTGTCTAGTATTTCATCATCGGCTAGACAACAAGGACGTACTGTGCCAACAGGCGAGGCTTCGATGCTGATCCAGGGCAGTACGCAAAACTTATCGTGTGGTATGTTCATTTTAATGCTACCAATTCTGGAATTATATCCAAGATGTTTTCTTTTCTGATTTTATCTAATTTAGATGTTTCTTGCCAAAAAGTTTTCAATAAATGAGTGTTGTCTACTGCTGTTATAAAATCAATAGCACTTTGAAATCCACCAGTTGAAATTCGTAATGGATCTTTGTCTGCTAACCAGTGAATATGATTTTGATATTTTTCTTTGAGACGTTCTTTATATTCTGCTGGTGCAATATCAATTCTGTAATGCAATGGTTCTTGTAACACATGCGGATGAAAATCTTGTGGTCTTATGAAACCTTGTTCTACACAATATCGATGGAAATCTGGTAAATTCCATGCATTCAATATACTCAAAGTCGGTTTAATATAAAAGCCTACGTTTGGACAAACTTCCATCATTTCTTTACGATTTTTTTCAATTTGGGACCATACTGTGCCTTTTCTTATATATTCTGCTCTGTGCCCAAGATCGTCTAAACTAGCAGAAACTTCTATTGATTTGAATTTATTCCAATAATCAAAAACTGATCTAGTAGTCAATTTTGTTTGTGTAAAATTAGTAGAATAATATAATTTTACATCAAATTTACCACGCTGAACTAATTCATCAAGAATATTATAGTGCTCTTCCATCAGCAATGGCTCGCCTCCTGCAAAAATAATTTCTTCAACAAATTCTAAATGTGGTTCTAGTTGTTCCCACATGTCTGTTTCAGTACGTCCTGCAAAAGTTAAAACCGTGTTTTTTTCTTTCCACTCATTACCAGCAAGTTGTGCTTGATCTTGGTACCAATTGCTGCTGAATATGTGTCCACAACTACGACATTTTAAATTGCACAAATTACTGAAACGAATATCCCAATGAACTATTTCAAAAGGAGTCTCCTCTAATTTTTTTATGTGGTGACCGTATTTTTTGTTTGCACTTATTCTTGGGCTAATAAATTTATTTTCTTCAAGTTCGTAACACCGCCTGCATGCAGGATTAAATTTTTCTAACAACATATCTTGTCGAAGTTTTTGCATTGGATAATCGTACCAGATTTCTTTAAGAGTTTGTGTTTTGCAATTTCCCATTGGATAATTTGCGTCAGAATTACAGCAAGGATACGCATCACCTGCAGGATAGGCATGCAATTGTGTCCAGGGATACATGCAAAATGTTTTACTTTGCATAAGCAAAAACTTTTCTTTATCGGACAGATCATTTACAGATATGTTGTTAAATTCAACAATATCTTGTTGATAATAAAACTTTTGTGCTTTGGAAATTATTTTTTTATGTGCAGTGACACAAGCGTCACTGACACTGACTATTGTGATATCGACTGGATCTTTACTGAGTTGTTTTAAAGTGTGTTTGATTTGATCAATCTCTGGCTCATTGGTTAACACAATTACAAAATAGTTGCTGATGTCAATTTGATTTAACCAAAATTGTAAACTTTTTAACACAACACCTAAAGTTGCTGATTCTTTTTCATAAAAATCTCCAGCAATTAAAGTAAACACCAGTCGTTGATTATTTTCGTATGCAGGACAATAACATGATTTTAATTGAGTCAATAACCATTGTTCTCGAAAATCAATATGTTGGTTACCCCACTGATCAAGATCACATACATTTAGAACATCATACTTTTCTTTTAACTCCAATAAAGTTTCATTCAAATTCATTTCAATACGTCCAATTCTGGAATAACTTCCATGATATTTTCTTTTCTAATTTCATCGAGTTCATGAGTTTTGCGCCAGAATGTATCTATCAAGTGAGTGTTGTCTGTGGCATTCATAAAGGTAATGGCCGATTCAAACCCTTGTGTGGCACGACCCAGCGGGTCTTGATCACGCAACCACATGATATGATTCAAGTATCTTGTGCTGAGTTCCTCTTTGTATTCTGCAGGTGCAATGTCTATTCTATAGTGTGCAGGATCTTGCAATATGTTTACATTCAAGTCTTGAGGTTGGATCAATCCTCGTTCTACCCAGTTACGATGAAACTCAGGTAAATGGCGGGCGTTGAGAATACTCAAAGTGGGACTGATGTAAAAATCAACCTGTGGACAAATTTTCAGCATTTCAACACGATTGCGTTCTACTTGATGCCAGTTTGTGCCCTTGCGTATGTATTCAGCATAGTCTTCAGCGCCATCTAAACTGGCTCCCACTGCTACACTGTCAAACAACTTCCAGTATTCAAAAACACTTTTTCCTTTGAGATCAGTGTGAGTGAAATTTGTGTTGTAGATCAATCGCACATGAAACAGGCTGCGCCGGACCAGCTCGTCAAGAATACGATAGTGTTCTTCCATTAACAATGGCTCACCGCCGGCAAAATAAATTTGCTCCACATAATCCAAATGTGGCTCTAGTTGTTCCCACATATCTAACTCAGTACGCCCTGCATAATTTAGCACAGTGTTGCGATCCTTCCAGTCGCCACCGGCCAGCCGGGCTTGGTCTTGATACCATTGACTGCTGAAGATATGCCCACAACTGCGACATTTCAAATTGCATAAGTTTGAAAAACGAATATCCCAGTAAGTCATTTCAAAAGGGGTTTCATCCAACTTTTTAATATGATGTCCGTGATGTTTGTTTGCACTTCGCCGACCACTAAAGAATCCATTTGCTTCTTGCTCGTAACAACGACCGCATGTGCTGTTTGATGTTTCATTCAGCATGTCTTGACGCAGTTGTTGCATGGGCGCATCTTGCCAGATTTCTGCCAGGGTGTTGGTGCGGCAATTACCCACTTGACCTACACCCATTTCAGCATGGCAGCAAGGATATGCTTCGCCTGTGGGATAGGCATGCAAGTGTATCCAAGGATATATGCAAAATGTTTTCGATTCTGTCAACAAAAACTGCTCACGTTCAGTTAACTCTGTAGAACGAACTAGATCAGTACTATTATACTTGTATTGAGTCATACCATTCCATCAAATTAGGAAATGCCCTGGCAAACACTTTGTGTCTGCGTTGATCGTATTGTGTGTAAAACTGTTTGAAGTCGTTCAACAACTTGGGCTGATCAAATGCTTCCGAGTGCGGAGTCTTTACTACATCCAAGTAATCGATCAAGCGTTGTATATGATTTACTTCATGTTCATGTAGACAAGGGTTTTTACGATTATGGAATAACCATGCTTCTAACTGCAGACGATAACGATTACGTATGTGATCAGGCAATACCAATGCGCTTTGAAAACTAGGAAAACGCAAAATGTTCAATGTAAAGTTGACCTGATCACGCCCGTATCGTTGTTTCAAACTCAACATCATGTTGAGATGGTCTACTAGGCTGTCTAGGCACAAGGCATTGATAGTACACATTATGTGCAATGCTTTGACCAAACGGCTTTCCAACAAGTACAACACATTGTTTAGCCATTGATCGTAGTCTAGTCCGTCACGTATATACTCAGCCTGCAGCCATGTGGCTTCCATTGACGTGTACAATTCCACATCAGGCAATGTTTGAATGGCTGCACCAAATTCCATCATTTTTTTCAATTCAATACCCAAGTTTGAATTGATTGCAAGCCGTGTGGTACTACGTCCTTGGTTGGCTTTGAACCACTCTATTAATTGCCAGGTATAACCTGACATCAGTGGCTCACCGCCGGTTATTCGGAGTTCTTGGAGGGACCTGTGGAGGTCTCGTTCCCACCAGTCAAAGAAGGCTTCCACGTACGGATTAGTCTCACCGAATTTATAAAGTTGACTACTATCATGAGTGTGAGTAAAATGGTTCCTACCATCGCTAACCAACCCGACATAGGGTCCATGCTTGCGTATATCATTGACCCAAGTGGAACTAAAAGCAGGATTACAATAAGAGCAAGCAAATTGACAAGTACGATCGAAACTGATTTCGAGAGTTCTAAGATTGACATCATCTTGGATGGGAGTTTTAACTGCTTCATGCAAGGCCTCTATAGGATAAATTTTACTTTTGTACACACGGTCACTCACAGCATCAGTGTGCATGTCTTCAATCTTCCAGCAGTATTCACAGCCTGCTGGACGTTCACCTGCCAACATCTGGCGTCGGTCCGCTTTCTTTTGGTCAGAATTGTGCAGCAGCCTAGAGTTGGTCCTGACTTTATCAGCGTCGATCAAATGGGCTGGCGGGTGATGGCAACTTGTTGTCTGCCCACTTCCTAACCAAATGGTAGCGTTATACCATTTCGCTGCACAAAAACTACTGGACACAGGATCTAACACCTGTTGTTTAAATTCTAAATCATTCATAAGGGATTGTATTTACAGATAACTCTTGCATGCATGTAATTCAGGAACAAAGTCTTCCAGTTTTACATTTCGAGATTGATCCAACTGATCATTATATTCAAAGAATTTTCTCAACGAGTTTAGGTCAATTCTACGAGTTTTCATTTTTGATAAAAAGTAATCCACTTTGTTTTTGAAATGATTTTCAGTTTGGTACGATGCACAATTTTTTAATCTTTCTAAGTCAGCAAGCACAATGTCCTGGTCTGGTCGGTTAAATGGGCTTATGTTTGCTCTACCATTTGGCACAGCTTCATTTAAAAATATCAAAGGTTTGTTAAATTCTTTTTCTAAAAACAAAACTAATTTGCTTAGATTGCCAATATTCCACATGCTTACTGTGACATTGAATGACACACGGTCAGTTATCTCATACAACCTATGTATGTTTGCGATCAATGTTTCCCAATCACTTGGCCATCGGATATACCGATTGATTAAATCATAGCCATCTATGCTGACTATGAATTCTTTGTCTGAGAATGCATTTAACAGAGTTTGATAAGACAGGTTAATGTTGGTAGCATTTGTTATAATTTTTAACGCTATATCAGTTCGATTTTGGGCAATGGCGTTTTCTAAAAATTCTTTAAATTCAGGCATGATTGTTGGTTCTCCACCAGCAATCTGTAGTTGCTGTATGGTATCTAAATCAACAATTTCAGTCAGTTTGTATTTTCTCGAAGTTGGATTGATGGGCCAGTTTAGTTTTTTGTATTCTTTTTCCAATTGACTGCTTGCACCAGGATGGCATATACGACAACTCAAGTTGCAAGTATTGTCATTGCGTATGTCATAGTAGATCAGTTGCGGTTCAAACGTATCTAAATCTTGAATTTTTAATTTTTGTTGCCATTCTTCGGTGTCTCTTATTCTAAAACTTTCACCGCCGGCTTGTTCTATCTTGTAGCAAGATTCGCATTGCCTTACCGGTAGTCCTTGCTGTAGTCGACTTCTTACCTGTTGATACTCTTCATTGTTTACATAATCAAACTCAGCATTGTATTGTGTTAGTTCATTTGAATAACAGCACAACTTGACTTGGTCTTTTTCATTTATGTGTAAATGAATAAAAGGTAAAATGCAATAATGAGCATTCATATATTGTTGATGTATTGGGCCAGTCGTTGAGGGAGTTCTGCACGTTCGCGACGATTGTGTTCGCGAAGTTGTTGATAGTTGTATTTACAAACTGACTTGGCAGCTGCCAAAAACTCAGCAGCGCCATTGTAACATATATCTGCTACAACGTCAACTATTCTGTTAGCACGATCAGTGGGGTCATCTATTTGATCAAAACTCTCATCAACCAGTTTCCCAAATGTTTGGAATCCTGCATTGTGTAAATCTCTGTAGTAGCCGCGGTTGGCTGCTGCCACAAACGGATGCCCCATGATCATGGGCTTCCAGATCTTTTCTGTGCGAAATGTATACGGATAATCAAATATGGTTTCTGTTACCACACTAAAGTAAGTGTCAATATATGGCGCGGGGTTGACTTCAGCATCGCCCCAGGTGTTGCCAAACAAATGGTGCTTTATGAATCCCTCAGGCACATTTGCCATGTTGGGCAATGCGCGATCAATTTCATATTGTTGAGGTAGTAATCGTATGGGCTCCGAGTCTCCGGTTTGTAGTTGACTGCTCCAGGCCATTTCCACACGATCATTGAGATTGGTCCATAGTGCTCGATCCAATAACTTTCTATCACGCATAGCATCTATCAAGTACTTGCGATGTGGTCTTAGTCGTCCGTTTAGAAACAGGAAGTCATAAGGTTTGTTTTGTTTGTGATACACTTGTGGGTAGGACTCGTGCGCACGTAAGTTTTCCAAATACTCTACAATGTTAGAAAAGTAACAGTCTGTTTTACAGTATTTCCAGCCTGGTTCTAAGTCACCAGACGTCAGCAACAAAATTTCACCTTGGTGAACTTGTTCTTTGATACGCAGGCGTGTGAGTTGTAGCAGTATAGTTTCGCTGCCTTCTGCAGGATTTGAAAACACAATACGCCCTGGATATTGTCGTGCCCACTCTGTTATCTCTGTCCAGTTGTCTTTTAATATCACCCGCCCAATAATGTAAATATTATCCGGATCAAGCACAACGTCTGACCACTGCCAAAAACTCTCATCAGCATAGGGCTTTAACAAATCCCATACTTCAGCCCACTCATCCACAATGATTTTACGATTGCCTAGCATGATATGCACACTCCGCCCACCAGCCTTTCATCTCTGGAAATGTCTTTAAAAAGTCTGTGCCACGACGTCGATCATGTTCACTGAAGAAGCGATAAAAGTCTGCTTTGGCTTGATGATGATTTTCAATCTGTGCCGACCGCATCCAGGCAATGTCACGATCCAATCGGTGCAGTTCATAGTCTTTGAATCCTTTAAACGGTGCCTCTTCTGTTTCAAGTTGCCGTATCATCCAGGCCCATAACAATTCCAGTTTGTCTACATAACTTTCAGGCAATATTTGTAGACTCTGCCATGCAGGTTCACGCAACACGGGTGTGTCAAACCACACACGTTGATAGGTTGTGCTGTATACCTTGCGCAGTCCTAGTATGCCGGCAAACAATTTGTCCAAGCTGGTCACACTCAAGTTGTTCATTGTAATGATAAATGTAAGACTGCTGTAGTTGGGCACTTCAGTTAGGAATTGATTTACCCTGTCCCACAGCAGATCAAAGTCTAGGCCATGCCGCATGTATTCGGCTTGAGCGCCCCATCCATCCAGGCTCACATACTGCATGAAGTGTTCGATACGTCCATCACAAATGCGTTTGACGTAATCTAAATACTTTTGCCATGACTTTTCATCTACACTGAAGTTGCTTGTGACATTCAAATGCAATTTGGGACTGGGGTTCTCCAGCACATAGTCAAACACACGATAGGTATTCTTGTCCAGCAGTGGCTCACCACCAGTCATGCGAAAATGTTCTAAGTGAGGGTACAGGTCTGGCCACCATTGCCAGAAGGCTTCAACATAAGGATTTGATTCTCTGACTGGTATCGGTCTACGTTGACCCATAAAATGCTCAGGAGAGTTGTGTGGACTGCTAGTAGGAAAAGCGCCCAGTCGTGCGACCTCGTCTGCCCATGAGCTCGAAAACTGAGGGCTACAATAACTACACTTGAGATTACAAGCGTGATTAAAATTAACTTCAACATAACTGGGGATAACATTTTCTTCTCCTGTACTCGTCTTTATTGATTCAAAATCTACTGCGGCCCAGGGTTCGCCTGAACGATAGTGTCTGTCACTGAGCTTGCCTTCGTTCTCCATGTTCCAGCAGTACTGGCATTCGCCAGGCTTTTCGCCTGATAACATCATCTGACGTGCAGTTTTCTTCCACTGTGTATTGTGTAATGCCGACACATCTACAGCAATTTCTGCAGGGTTGATTGGGTGTAGTGGAGGATGATAGCATGAGTTATTCATGCCCGTGGTAAGATGTAGGCTGACCTGCTTCCACTTTGCTAAACAAAGTGCAGGGCCTAAATTTTCTTTCATCTGCTCAGCAGAAGTTAAGAATTTGCTCTTACTATCTACTGACTCGTCACCTTTGTTCATTACCAGCCTTCTTGCTGACGAATAACATCAATTTCTCTGACCATGACGCCACGGTTGGACCAGTTGCTACGGTAGTGCTGTTTGAAAAACTTGCTTTGCTCACCTTCGAATATGGCCATGGGCAAGTCCAACTGGCTATACAAATCATCTGCTACACGGCCGCCCAGCAATCTAGGATCTGAATCTTTGACTGTGTCCCAGATTTCAGCAAGTGCGTCAAAGTCTTGCACCAGTCTATGATCCCAGTTTGTGAGCATGGTCATGTATGTGCCTTGTCTGGCACCGGCCATGGCCCACTGTCCGTTGTTGACGTCTGCACCAATGTTGTGCCATATGGTCAAGTGATCCAAGTTGCGTTGATGCACCTGTTGTTGAAACTGTTCCACTGTGGGTTTGGCACCTTTGTTCAGGCACATTTTAACACCTTCACGGAATCCTGCACGCCATGCTTGAAAAGGAGATCCATTGGGATATGTGGTTGAGTAACAGTCGTGCATGGCCCAATACAAAGGATCAAAACAAAACTCTACTTCGGTTTCCGCACGTCCATCTGTGGCTTCGTGTGTGCGCATGTTAAACACAAACTCACGTGTCCATGAACTCAGCCCACCGTTGCCATACATGAGTCCATTAACATGATTTCTAGCACGCCAACGAAAAACTGCCTGTTCCCATTCGGGTGTGTCAAATGTCAGTGTTTGATTGAAGAAAGCAGCGTCAGGAATGTTGTCTCCGTCAATCAAGATAAAGCGTTCAGTTGTGCTGGCACTGGCCGCTGCCTTGTGTGCGGCATCTGATCCTTTGATGCCATCGATTCGAGTGGCCCAGGGCACCATGTTTTTGATCCGGACCCAAAACTCTTCTTTTTCAGGTTCGTCATAACTCAAGTATATGCAGTCCAAATCTGCAATGTCAATTTGATTCATATGTTCTTTTACTCCAGCGGATATGGGGTTGGTCCTCGGCAACGATTACAGCGACATTGTCAGGATGACAAGGGGATCCAGAGTTGCCAGGGACCAGTTTTACAGTTGTTGACCAAGTAACTTCTATTAGTTTTCCGTCACGCACACGCACATTGGTAGCATTACGAGCAAAAGTCTCTTGGTCAATCTCAATGTATGTACCAGGTCGATCCTCCATGCTGTAGAATAGCGGGTGTCCTTGATCATTGTAATACAGTCGATACAGCACCGGCTGGGGTTCTGGCATGTTGTGCAGTACGGACCAAAATTCTTCAGGTGTCATGCTCGCCACTGTTTGACATTGTAATGGAACGCACCTGTCTGTGCCACTGTTTGAATACGCAGTCGGCAATCCTGATATTCCCAAACCAGTTCCTTGGTCCAAGATTCTGTTGCAGTTCCTGCTATGTGTCGTTTCATATGCACAATCTTGGGGTATGTGCTGAATGGCAAGGTCACACGTTCTCGGCCCATGATTTCTGCTGCCATGGCATACACAAGATCGGTTGACGGCATTTCATCAGGAAACTTTATGAGCTTCTTGAACTCTGACCAGTTGGCAAATATATTGCCCACCCAACCAAAAAATTCCTTGGCAGTTTCACTACGACGCCAGTATGTGATGGCATTGTATACGTCAGGCAAGTTGTTGGCATCAAACACTCTGCGATAGTGTCTTGCTGTGCTGACGTTGTCTTGCCAATCTCTACATCCTGTAGATATCACAACGTCCCTGTGTCTAAACTGTGTCCACCAATGAGAGATAGGACTTACAACAAACATGTCTGCTTCTAGTTTAATGGTTTCACGAAATGGTGTAAGTCTAAACAGTTGTGCATCGTTGGCGTAAGGATTGGCATCAGGCACAAGTTGTCTGTGGTAATCGTATATAGGATCAGTATAAGAACTATCCGTGACTAGGCAAATCCGTGCTGACGGATCCCAGTAGCGTATAGTCTTGGCTAACGTTCTAGCACAATCCAAGTAGTCCACTGTGTCGCTGTTGACAGCAACAATCACATAACCTTGTTCATCAATGGGCTGCAACTATGGCCTCCAAGTGCTTTTTACACATAGCATGAAAGTCTAACCCAGCCCAACTCAAAGTTTTTAATCTACCTTCGGTGTTGGTGTATGTAATTTCATAATGATCCTGTTCCACACAAGTCAATCCGTGTTCTGGCATAACGTTGAGCAAGGGGAAGAATATCTCATGCACTGATTGTTCAGCACCTGCTACCAGCCCCAAGGCAATGCTCAGGGCATAGTCATTGCGATAGTTGCTTTGGTGGATGCCATACAAGTCTCGATAGTGTTGCCAGTTGTTGCGTATCATTTGCATTGAATCAAATATGTATTGGCTAATGTTGCCACGACGGAACATCATCACAGTGGCCCACCACATGGGCATATTATACGCACCAAATGTTTCAAGGTTGGTCATACTGCTGGGATCAAACCCATCCTTGAAGGCTGCAAATTGCTGTGGTATTGTTAGTACTTCTAATAGCCTATTACTGGCTATCACATAGTCAGCATCCAGTACCAAGGTTTGATCAAACGGTGACAGTTCGTAGGCATTGATGCGCCCAGCATTGTGCCAAGTCACGTTGGCATTGTAGTCAGCAAAATATCGTGAGCCGCCAGTGTCTGGCACAGTGGCAATGATGTGTTCAAATTTGTGTTTTGCGGCTGCTTCAGGATCATCTGTGACCACAGCCACAGGCAAGTTCAAATGCCTGCGAATATTTTTTGCACTCCATGCAGCCATAGCAATGTAATCTGTTTGTTCATTATTGAACGCAAAGATTAACACACCTTGACTCAGCGTTTTTTGTTTAACTCGTCCCATTCCACTTTCCATGCGTTCATTTGTTCTTGCCAACGTTCATGTGCTCGAGCAAACAAATCTGTTACTGTGATGCGTACTGGAGTTTCGTACAAGTCTAATATCACAACGTCCTTGTCTTGTGCGCAGGCCAACAGTGTGGTCAGCAGTTCTGGTCCAGCACGCCACATTCCGCCAGCGTAGGCAAACACCATTTTTGCTTCGTATTTTTCTTTTAGCACCCGTCGAGCGGCTGCATGATCAAATCTTGCTCGTGCGTGAGCAACTAGGGCATCAGTATTCATAATGCATTATACAGGAGAAGCGGATAAAAGTAAAGGGGCTATCGCCCCTTTTGGTTAGACAGTAGAGGCGGTCACTGCGGGTGTGCCCCAGGTATTGGAAAGATTGGTTGTTTCTGGTGGGAAGTATGTGACAATAGTACAAGGTGCTGTACCAGGAGTCGCACCACTTGCGGCTGTACCACCAGAGATTGGATCAGTCCCGCCCACCGGAGGTACGTTGCTATCACTTGCACTCCAAAGGGTAGTAATAGTCAATACAGAAGATGTTGCATCTTTAGCAATAGTGTGCTGAATAAAATTGGCAGTGTAGGGGGCAGTGTCTGCAAACTGTTTGTAAACAATAGTACCGGCAGCACCAGCAACCAGTGCGTCCCATCCAGTGCCAGTACTCAATGTATTTGGTGTACCGGTTCCGCCAATTTTGGTTGTACCAGTATATGCTGTACCAGCAATAGTATGACTAGTTGCTAGACCACTGATCCAGATAGCACCACACAAAGTAGTGGCCAGGTCATTCCATTCGGGATCGCCGGTAAGGCCGGTTGATGTTTTAGACGTTTGAATTTTAATCAGCCCGCCAGCATTGAAAAAATAACTGGCAGCAGCGGCACTAGCAAACGACACAGTGTTTGTAAATGTAATGGTCCATGCAGAACCGCCTGAAGTGCCAGTTTGGCTGGTTTTTGAATTTGTTCCTGACCAGGCGGTGTATTGACTACCAACTGCATAGGCATTGTATCGATTGTTGTAAATGTTGGTCAGGTCAGTGTTTACATCAGCCAATACATTGATTGTCTGTCCTGCGCTGGGCGCTGTTCTTGAAGTAAGTGTAGTATTTGTATGTGTGCCTAAACTTGCTGTAGTGTTAACCAAACTGGCCCATTGTGTAGCGGTAACAGTTCCTAATGCACTCACAGTATTCAGTGCAGTTTGTCCGTATGCTGAATTCCATACAGCATTGACGTTAGCGCCAACGTTGGTACTTACAAAACCATTGTAATCTGCTGCTTGAATCAAGCCGCCTACTGAATATGTCATATCTAGTTCCTAATTATTTAATAGTCACAATTGCTTCAATTGTTCCTAATTCTGCTGTGTGTTTGTTTTCTAACGAGCGGCCAATGACATTAAATGCTGTGGCTTCGCCTGGCTGTGCTGCTCTAGCAACCCCTTCGCCAGCACTCACAAGTCTGTCACCTTTGCGCACCGTACCTACACATTTTACAGGAACTCGCCCTGTCATTGCAACCGCAGGATGAGTATCATCTTCTCCGGCGCCGCCGTTCATAGTGTAGGCTGGTCTTGTACTTATAACGCCAAATACGTTTTCACTTAAATCTTGAGTTGATCTAGTAATTTCTTTTGCGCCGCCCAATTCTACTACAGTGCCAGGTTCCAGCAATTCGTCGGCAGCAAAGCGTTCTGCAACGTCAGCGTAAAGTGCTGTGGTAGCAGTGGCAAACACACGATTGAAATAGTTTGAACTAGATCCAATGTTACCAATTGCATTGGTTCCGCTTTTTTCAATACCAATTGTATTAACGTTGCCAGCAAAATATGCAGTGCCCGATGTAAACACCACAACGTTACCAGTGCCGCCCACATCAAAGTTGATGTTACCGCCCGACACGCCAATGTTGCCTTCGGTGGTACCGTTAACAAATTTGGTAACACTAACACCCAAACTCAAACCTGTGAGTTGCGATCCATTACCAAGAATATATGAACCTGCGATGTTGGCCGCTGAGGTTATGTTACCAGTGGCACTTACTTGACCAGCGGTGCGTAAATTACCTGCTTGCACGTTGGCTGTGGCACTGACCGTAGCACCTTGCACCAAGGCCGCAGTAATAATATTACCACCAGTTACATTACCAACGGCTGACACTTGGCCAGCAGTGTTTAAATTACCACCTGAACTGTTGCCAGTTACAGCCAATGTTGTGCCTACTGTGGCAGCATTGCCAATGGCAAATGTGCCGCTGGCGCCCAATGCAGTGGCTACGTTGTAAGTTGTGCCTGATACATTGGCTTGAATAATTAAATTACCACCAGAAATATTACTCTTGATGTTAGCATCTGTTGTGGTAGTGTTGACGTTGAACACGTTAGCAACACCAACAAACAATCCAGTGTTGTTTTGCACACGCATGACGCCGGTGGTAGCAGTATTT
>Ga0214919_10004947_pt1 | contig 19160 bp, 24 predicted proteins | sample LL1503_MetaG_FD_177994 | JGI IMG/M metagenome (GOLD analysis project Ga0214919, IMG submission 177994) | Freshwater microbial communities from Lake Lanier, Atlanta, Georgia, United States - LL-1503 | ecosystem: Environmental > Aquatic > Freshwater > Lake | place: USA: Georgia | collected...
CGGCTGGCCTTGCAGGAACTGCAGGCGATGGGGCTGGTGTCCCGAAAGAAGCGGCTTGGCACCAGGGTGGAGTCCGCTTCGCCGAACACGGGGTATTCGCAGTCCGTCGCCACGCTCGAGGGACTGGTGCAGCTGGCGGAAGACCAGGTGCGGATTGTGTGCAAGGTCGAGACCGTGGTGGTGGATCGGCCGACCGCCAAGCGGCTGGACGTGCTGCCCGGAAGTCGGTGGATTCGCATCGAACTATTGCGGCTGCCGGGCGACGGTAACGTGGAGCAGCCGGTCGGCTGGACCGAGACCTACATCGACGCCGAATACACCGACGTGCCCAAGCTGCTGCGCAAGCAGCCGAAAGTCCTGGTCAGCTCCCTGATCGAATCCCTGCATGGCCGCCGGGTTGCCGAGGTGGAGCAGACCGTGCGCGCTGTCCCCCTTGCGGCGGAGCTGGCGCCGGTGCTGCATGCGCAAGCGGGGTCACCCGCCTTGTGCGTCATGCGGCGCTACCTCGACCACACCAATGAAGTGTTCGAAATCGCCATCACCATTCATCCGGCAGACCGGATGGTCGTGAAGAGCCGCTTGCGGCGCGATCGGCCATGAGCGCAAAGACGCCGGACGCGAAATAATGCGTCCTGGGCGACGGCCTGCCGGGCTGTCGCCGAACTTCAAGGAGCCTTGCCCTGATGCCCCTTTCACCACGATTTCGCCGCATCACCGTCCTGGCCGCGCTCGCGGCGCCGGCACTTGCGCTGGCTCACCACGGCTGGAGCGGCTATGACCGCAACACGCCACTGAAGGTCGCCGGCACCATCCGCGTCGCCGGCTACGAGCATCCGCATGGCTACATCAGGCTCGAGGCACCGGGCAAGACCTGGCTCGTCGTGCTGGCGCCGCCCTCGCGCATGGAGAATCGCGGCCTAGCCTCGGCGATGCTGAAGGCGGGGGGTCGCGGCGCAGGTCGAGGGCTACCCGAACCGTAGCGACGCGCAGGAGATGCGCGCCGAGCGCATCACGATCGGCGACAAGACCGTCGAGCTGCGCTAGGGCAGGCCCCAGTGCACCCGCCCGTTGGCCCGGCCTGGCTCGTGTGGATCGAGTTGAGCGGCCTCGGCGATGCCATGCGCCGCTCGGCATGGATGTAGCCGATTGTCGAGATCGTCCACATTCTCGGCTTCGTGATCCTGGTCGGGGCCGCGGTGATGTTCGATCTGCGCGTGCTCGGCTTTGGCCGCGCCCTCGCGGTGACGGCGCTCGCGCGCCACCTCCTGCGCTGGTCCCGGGCCGGGCTCGTGCTCGCCGCGCCGGCAGGGCTGATGCTGTTTTCCGCGCATGCGACCGAATTCGCGACCAACCCGGCGTTCCGGCTTAAGCTCGCCCTGATTGCCGTCGCGGTGGTGAACGTCGTCTTTTTTCATCTGGGCCCGTACCGGACGGTGCGCGCCTGGGACGGGGAGGGCGAGCCGCCGGGCAGCGCGCGGGCCGCCGCGGCGCTGTCCATTGCGGTCTGGATCGCCGTGATCAACTGCGGCAGGCTGATCGCTTACTTCTGACGCGCGGTCGCGATCTCTGGTTACGCACCGGTATTGGCAATCAGCCGGAGAGTCGCTCCCACCAACGGTCTTGACGTGGCTCGCTGCGTCAAGACCGGCCTCAGGAAAACTCCTCGCGCAGCAACTGGGCGCCGGCCACCATCGCACGCAGCTTGCCGTCTGCCACCTCGCGCGGCAGGTACTTCATGCCGCAGTCCGGCGCCAGGATGACGTTCTCTTTCCTGACATAGGGCAGGGCCCGCCTGATGCGGTTGGCCACTGTTTCCGGGGTCTCGATGCGCATGTCGGACAGGTCGATGCAACCGACCATGATCTTCTTGTTGTCGATCTGGGTGAACACGGAGCAATCGAGGTTGGATTGCGCCGTTTCGAGCGAAACCTGCTTGCAGGTACAGCCGCGCATTTCCGGCAGGAACGAATAGCCGCTAGGTCGCACGTGGATCACCGCGGCATAGCCGAAGCAGATGTGCACGGCGGTCTCGCCATTGATGCCTTCCAGGGCACGGTTGAGCGCCGCCAAGCCATATTGGCGTGCGCGCTCGGGCCTGGCCTGCATGTAGGGCTCGTCGATCTGCACGACGTCGGCCCCCGCGGCAAACAAATCGCGAATCTCTTCGTTCACCGCCTTGGCGTACGCCAGGGCGGCTTCCTCCGCGGTCTTGTAGTAGTCGTTCTGCGCCTGTTCGCTCATCGTGAACGGGCCAGGCACCGTGATCTTGACCTTGCGCGTGGTGTTGGCCTTGAGAAACTTCAGGTCATCCACTTCGACCGGCCGCATGCGTTCGATCGGGCCCACCACGCGCGGCACCGGGTTGGGATGGCCGCTGCGGTCCAGCGCAGTGCCCGGGTTGTCGATATCGACGCCGGACAGCGCCGTCGCAAACCGGTTCGAATAGCTCTCACGGCGGATTTCGCCATCCGTGATGATGTCGATGCCGGCAGACTCCTGGGCGCGAATCGCGATCAAGGTTGCATCGTTCTGTGCTTCTTCCAGATAGGCATCGGGAATGCGCCAGAGCTCCTTGGCGCGGGTGCGGGGCGGGAAGCGGCCGGCCAGTTTCTGGCGGTCGATCAGCCATTCGGGTTGCGGGTAGCTGCCGACAAGGGTCGTGGGGAACAACATGCAAGGCTCCTCGGAAACAGGGTGAGGGGGGTGCGCGGGCGCAAGGATCAGTGGCAAAGGTTGCGGGTGTCGAGATAGTGCTGCATGGGTGGAGATCGATATGTACTGACATATTATCTCGATATGACATATTGTCAAGCGCGCTGGTAGACTCGATCGTTCCAGCCCGGATCAAGATGAGAACACCTCTTTACGCTCAGGTTGCCAGGGAACTTTCGGCGGCCATCACCAGCGGCCGTTTTCCGGTCGGGTCGCTGCTGCCGACGGAGTTCGAGCTGTGCGACCAGTACGGCACGAGCCGGCCCACCGTGCGGCTGGCCTTGCAGGAACTGCAGGCGATGGGGCTGGTGTCCCGAAAGAAGCGGCTTGGCACCAGGGTGGAGTCCGCTTCGCCGAACACGGGGTATTCGCAGTCCGTCGCCACGCTCGAGGGACTGGGGATTTTCAAACGCCATAGGACGCCCCAAGAATGGGCCTGAAAAAGCTCCCGGCCGAGCCCGCAGAGGGCCAAAGTACGCAAGTCTGGGCGGATTCAGCGCGCAGTCCGGGCGTCTGCAGGCTCGGGGCTGGCGAGTTGGCAGGTCTTTGAACGTTCACGGCGCGCAGGATTGGCCCGGTCTCAGGGTTGACCCTGATGTTGGCCTTGGCTTGCCGACACAGCGCGCAACGCCACCGGCGGCGGCAGGGTACCCGCAGCCCGCAGCGATAGGTATCCGACAGCGCAAGCGGCTCAAGCAGCGAAGTGCAGCCCCGCCTCGCGCACCCGACCCTTGGGCGGCGGCTGCGGATCCAACCCCAGATGGCTCAGGATCTTCTCGATCACCGGCCGCTCCTGGATGGCGGCGATGATCTTGAGTTCCCCGGCGCCGCAGTTCGGGCAGCGCTGCATGTCGATATCGAAAGCGCAAGCTTCAGCGAAGACTAACTTGTACTCAAGTTATGTCGTAGCTAAGACCCGCTTGAGCAGCCGCGCCCAGCTGATGCGTGCGGGCCGGACTTGGACGGTCTCGGCCTCGCACTGGACGCCGGATGCGGCAACGCCTGCAGCTTGCTCATCCTTGGGCGGCCCCTGCGGCACCACCAGCGAGCGCAGCTTGGCATTCGGGGCGAGCACACCATGGAAGCGGATCAGGTGCAGCCTGGGCCGTGGCACGGGCGCATGAAAGGCGCCCTTCGGTCGCCAGCGCCGCCAGCCGCTGCATGAACTCCAGCGGGCACATCACCAAGTGCGTGGTGCCGTCGCGCCAAGGGGTCTTGAGCTTGAGCTCCACCTGACCTGCATCGTTGAGCTGCACTCTCTCGTCTGCCAGCGCCGGTCGGGTAATGTATCGACAAAGCTGCTCCAGCCGCTTGCGGTCGTGCGCGTCGACCCGCACGGCAGCGTGCAGGCTGAACCCGTCGATGTCGCAGCACAGAAGCTCGCGCGCCATGCCCTCGCGCGCCATTGCGCCGCGCAGGGTCAAGACCTTCTGCCCGGCGCGCGGCCCGAAGGCGATGCGGTAAGTGATGGCCGCCGCCTGCAGTGGCCGCAGGGTGCTCGCTTCGTCCCCGTCAGCGTTGGGGTCAGCCAGGTAGGTCTGCCCCATCTCCTCGATCAGAACGCCGTGGCGCGTGAGCATCTTCATCAGCCGGGCGATGACCGTGTGCAGCAGCGCGTGCAGTTCGTCGTCGCTGGGCGCACCGGCTTGGACGAACACCGGCACACCATCGGCACCGCACCGGTACACCCCGTCCAGCACCAGGCAGTGCAGGTGGATGTTCAAGTTGGCGGCAGAGCCAAAACGCTGGATCAGCGTGACAGCGCCGCTGTCGGCCTCGTCTGCCTTGAGACCAGCCCGCCCGAGCAGGAACCGAGTGATCACGCGATGCACGACCTGCAGCACGGGTGTCACCAGCTCGGGCTGCGCGGCCAGCAGCACGCGCAGCGGTATCGGTAGTGACAGCACCCACTGGCGCACCGGCACGAGCGGAATGAAGTGTTCGACCAGGTGCGCCGCAGTCTGTACCATGCGCCGGGCACCGCACGAGGGGCAGAACCCGCGCCGTTTGCAGCTGAAGGCCAGCAGCTTGTCGTGGCCACAGTCGCCGCAGCCCGCCGAGAACTGAAGCGGCGCAACATACAGCGCCTTCAGTTGCGCTGGGCCGCTGTGCACGCGGCGTCAATCACCGTATCGGACAGGAAATAGCCGGCCCGCTTCAAGTCCAGCAAGGTTGCGCGCACATCGCCAAGCAACCCGCGTCGATGCGCTTCGACCAGCAGACCGGCGGTTCCTTTGACTGGCAAACCGTAAATTTGGTGGGCGATTTTCCGCCCCCGCTTTTCGTCGATGATGGCCAAGCATGGCGCCAGACTGCGCGCCAGCGCGATCACCGCCGCCTCACCAAGGTCAAGTTCGGCAATCAGCAGCGGGTCGGGCGTTGGCGCGGGACAAACATGGGCCGCCCAGCGCACAGCGCCCAGCGCGCATCGGCCAGCGCACTCGCACCTGGCCGGCTTACGCCGGCAAGCACCACCTCATGAAACACCTGCTCAGGAATCCAGAACTCGGCAAACAGGGCCGGCAGCAAATCCAGCCGCCCGGCCAGCGACAGCGCCACCATAGGGCCGGAATTGATGACCCCACGATCAAGCAGCATCAGGCGAACTCTTCGGCCAGCTCATCGCCGCTCAAATCGACGACTGGCACCCCGGATCGGCTGGCGGCCAAAAGGAATTCGACGCGCCCCATGTCACATAGCCGCCCCGCCTTGCCCGATGAAATACGGCCCAGTTCAAAGAGTTTCACCGCCAAGAGAAAGCGCGCTTCATCCGAAAAATTGGCGGGCAGTTCAGCAGCCGAAGGCAGCCCATCGACCGGGAGTTCTATGGTCAGTGTCGTCATCGTTTCAATCTCCTCGATTAACCGCAATGGTGCGCCCCTAATCCATCATTGTCTTATAGCATCTGGCGGGATGCAAAAAAATTGCCGGTCAGAGTTCGATGGTGTCTTGACGCGACTTGTTGTTCGGCAGGCTCACATCGCGGGCGACGGCTCCTGCTGGACGCCGCCGGTTATGCCGCCATGATGGCCAGCACGACCCAGCTCAACACGCCGGGTCGCGCGCTGGCCGAACTCGGTGCCGTCCATGCACTCACCGATGTCACCGGTTTCGGCCTGCTCGGCCATCTGCTGGAGATGTGCCGCGCAGCCGGCCTGGCGGCATCGCTGGACCTGGCAGCCATCCCGCTGTTGCCCGGCGTGCAGGCGCTGGCGCAAGCCGGCCATGTCACCGGTGCGTCGCAGCACAACTGGGCCGCCTATGCTGAGCAGGTGGCGCTCGACGCGCCGATGACGCCATTGCAGCGCGCCCTGCTCACCGACCCGCAGACCAGCGGCGGCCTGCTGCTCTACCTGGTCGCCAAGCGGCGGGTCAATGTGACACTGCTGCTGGGCGGGTTGGCTACCCGCAGTCGGGCGTTTCGTTGACGGGGCAGGGCTTGCGCAGCATCTTTCGCCCAAGCCCTACAAGGCCCCGTTCGCGGATCGGCCCTGTCGCGGATTTTCCTGGGGCGTGCGCCCGACCTACAGGCCGGCCGCCGCACGCAGCGTAGCTGCCTTGTCGGTGCGCTCCCAGCTGAACTCGGGCTCTTCTCGCCCAAAGTGGCCGTAGGCGGCGGTTTTTTCGTAGATCGGGCGCAGCAGGTCAAGCATCTGGACGATGCCCTTGGGGCGCAGGTCGAAGTGCGCCTGGACCAGTTCGGCAAGCCGTTCGTCGGACACCACGCCGGTGCCTTCGGTGTAGACCGTCACATTCATGGGCCTGGCAACGCCAATCGCGTAGGCGACCTGGATCTGGCATTGTTTGGCCAGACCGGCGGCCACGATGTTCTTGGCCACATAGCGCGCCGCGTAGGCGGCCGAGCGGTCGACCTTGCTCGGGTCCTTGCCCGAGAAGGCGCCGCCGCCGTGCGGGCAGGCGCCACCGTAGGTGTCGACGATGATCTTGCGCCCGGTCAGGCCGCAGTCGCCCTGCGGACCGCCGATGACGAAACGCCCGGTCGGGTTGATGAGGTACTTGGTGTCCTTGGTCAGCCACTCTTTGGGCAGCACCGGTTTGATGATCTCTTCGCGGACCGCCTCGTAAAAGGCGTCGGTCATCCGGTGGCCAAGGCTCATCTCGGGCGCGTGCTGGCTCGACAGCACCACCGTGTCGATGCTGTGCGGCTTGCCGTCCACATAGCGCATCGTGACCTGGCTCTTGGCGTCTGGCCGCAGGAAAGGCAGGCGGCCGTCCTTGCGCAGCTCCGCCTGCCGCTCCACCAGCCGGTGCGCATAGTAAATCGGCGCGGGCATCAACTCGGGCGTTTCATTGCAGGCGTAGCCGAACATCAGGCCCTGGTCACCGGCGCCGGTGTTCAGGTGGTCGTCGCTCGCGTGGTCCACACCTTGGGCAATGTCGTTGCTTTGCTTGTCATAGGCGACCAGCACGGCACAGCCCCGGTAATCGATGCCGTAATCGGTGTTGTCGTAGCCAATGCGCTTGATGGTGTCGCGGGCTACCTGGATGTAGTCGACATGCGCGTTGGTGGTGATCTCTCCGGCCAGCACCACCAAGCCGGTGTTGCACAGCGTTTCCGCTGCCACCCGGGACTTCGGGTCCTGCTTGAAGATCGCGTCCAAAATAGCGTCCGAAATCTGGTCTGCCACCTTGTCGGGGTGGCCTTCAGATACAGACTCGGAAGTGAATAGAAAATCGTTCGCCATATAGTTCCATGCTCCATCAACACTTCATCGCGCGTTGCCTGGGCACTATTGCTCTGGCGAACGCTTTAGCAGTTTGCAAGCGCACAATCGCGGTACAACGCGGCTATGGGTGTCGCCCTGCAAGTAGTTCGGTAACTCGGCGACGCCCTCATCTTAACCCAAGCTAAGACCCCAAGACGGATGACTTTCCTGTTCAACCAGCTCTCTAGGCTGCCGCTATGGTTGCTTCACGGCACCGGCTGGGCGATGGGTTGGCTGGCGTTCCTGTTCTCAAGGCCCTACCGGCAGCGCTTTCTCGCCAATGGCGCCTTGGCCGGTTACCGTTTTGGCCGCCTGTGCGCTGCGGTTGGCAGCGCCGGGCGGATGGTCGCCGAGTTGCCCCGACTGTGGCTGGGCGAACCGGCGCCTTGCCTGTGGGACAACGCGGCTTGCGTTGACCGGGCTTACGCAGACGGACGCGGCGTGGTCTTTCTGACGCCGCATCTGGGCTGTTTCGAGGTCACCGCCCAGGCCTTGGCGCAGCGCTACGGGCCGCGATACGGCCCATTGACCGTCCTGTACCGCCCGGCGCGGCAGCCTTGGCTGGCGCGGCTGATGGCAAGGGCGCGTAACCGGCCGGGACTGCACACCGCGCCGACCAGTCTGGCGGGCGTGCGCCAGATGCTGCGCGCTCTGCGCCAGGGCCATGCGGTGGGCCTGCTGCCAGACCAGGTTCCACCCGAGGGGATGGGGCTGTGGGCGCCATTTTTCGGACGCGAAGCCTACACCATGACGCTGTCGGCGCGGCTCGCGCAGCAGACCGGCGCCGTGCTGCTGCTGCTGTGGGGCGAACGCTTGCCCTTCGGGCGAGGCTTCAGGCTGCACTTTCGCGAACTCGCGCGGCCGCTGGCGGCCGAACTCGACGCAGCGCTGGTCCAGATCAATCAGGAAATGGAGCGTTTGATTCGCGAGTGCCCCCAGCAGTATCTGTGGGGCTACGCGCGCTACAAGATGCCGCGGACCGGCTGATGGCCACCCCGGTTGGCACTGGCCGGGTGGCTCAGGCGGCAGGCGAGGGGGCCGATGGCGACGCGTCTGCCGCCGGCGGCGCCGGCGCGCTGTGGGCCCAGTTCCAGAGCAGTTCGGACAGCTCGTCGATGCCTCTGCGTTTGGGAGCAGAAAACAGCATGGCTTGGCCGCCACCGGCCTGTAGGCGCGCGATCGACAAGGCCTTGTCGGCCTCTACCTTCCCCAGTTTGTCGGACTTGGTCAGGACAATCAGAAATTTCAACCCCTCTTCCACCCGAGGCCGAATCACGTCAAGCAGGATTTCGTCCAGGTCGGTCACGCCGCGCCTCGGATCGCATAGCAGCACGATGCCGCTGAGATTTTTGCGCGTAACCAGGTAGTTCGCCATCACCTGCTGCCAGCGGATCTTGTCTTGTTTGGGTACCGCTGCGTAGCCGTAGCCCGGCAAATCGGCCAGGATGGCGTCGGTCACCCCCTGCTTGCCCAGCGAGAACAAGTTGATGTGCTGGGTGCGTCCCGGCTTCCTGGACGCGAATGCCAGCTGCTTTTGCTGCGTCAGCGTGTTGATGCAGGTGGACTTGCCGGCATTGGACCGGCCGACAAAGGCGATTTCGGGAAGCTCCAGCGGTGGCAAGAAATGCAATTCAGGCGCCGTTGTCAGGAATTTGGCGGTGTGAAGCCAGCCGCATGCGATGGCCGCTGCAGTGGCACCCACGCCGTCCGCCTTGGCTGCTTTGGTCTGCGGCTTGTTCTGGTTGGTCATAGAGGGATTTGGGTGCTAAGCACCGGGGTGCATTGTAGAATCAAGCGGTTTTTCCCACTTCCCTCCCTCCTCCCATGAAGCTGATTGCTCACCTGATGCTGGCCAGTTCGCTGACGGCGACCGTTGTTTGCGCCATGGCGCAAGAGATGAAACCGGCTGCCCCGGTTGCCGCGCAGACGCATGCCGCGGCCCCCGCCAAAGCCAGCAAGCCCGATCTTGCCAAGGGGGAGGCCAGCTTCACCGCGGTGTGCTCGGCGTGCCACGGCGCCGACGGCAATTCGGCGATCGCAGCCAATCCGAAACTGGCCCAGCAGCATCCGCAATACCTGCTCAAGCAGTTGCAGGAATTCAAGAGCGGCCGGCGCGATAACGCGGTGATGAAGGGCTTTGCGTCGACCCTGTCGGACGACGACATGCGCAATATTGCTTACTGGCTCGGCAGCAAGCAGGCCCAGCCTGGTTTCGCCAAAGACAAGCAGCTGATCGCGATGGGCGAGCGCATTTACCGCGGCGGCATCGCAGACCGTCACGTGGCCGCTTGCGCCGGTTGCCACAGCCCGAACGGTGCCGGAATTCCGGCGCAGTATCCGCGCGTCGGCGGACAGCATGCCGACTATCTGCTTGCCCAGCTCACCGCCTTTCGCGACGGCGTGCGTCAGAACAGCTTGCCGATGACCCAGGTCGCGGCGAAACTCAACGACCGCGAAATCAAGGCCGTAGCCGATTACATCGCCGGTTTGCGCTGAAAAGGCAGCCAGACCGGATTCGGCGGGGCCGACGCCGCGGCTAGATGCCGTAGGATTGCATCAACCTAATTCGAGGACTGACGCATGCTGATCAAAACCCGCAATGATGGATTCATCCACCCTCTGGCCAGCGAAATAAGCGCGCGTTCGCATTACCTGGGTCGGCGTGCGCTGCTGCGCAATGCCGCCGCCGGGGCGGCCGGATGGGCCATCGCGCCCTGGGCCTCGGGGCAGGCCATGGCCCAGGCGCCTCGCCCCGGTAAGCTGGCGGCGCTGGCCAGCGCGCGTTCCGCGGTCGCGGGAGCCAGCACGATGGAAAAGCTCAGCGACTACAAGGACGCCAGCAGCTATAACAATTTTTACGAGTTCGGCACCGATAAGAGCGACCCGGCAAGGAACGCGCACAGTCTGAAGACGTCGCCTTGGACGGTCGAGGTCGAGGGCTTGGTCAAGAAGCCCGCCAAGTACGCGCTGGAGGACCTGCTCAAACTCAGTGCGCAGGAGGAGCGTATCTACCGACTGCGTTGCGTGGAAGGCTGGTCGATGGTGATTCCCTGGGTCGGCTATTCGCTGGCCGAATTGGTCCGCAAGGTCGAACCGCTCAGCGGCGCCAAGTTCGTCGAGTTCGTGACGCTGGCCGACCCCAAGACCATGCCCTTTGTAGGCTCTCGCGTTCTGGACTGGCCCTATGTGGAGGGCTTGCGCATGGACGAGGCGATGCACCCGCTGACGCTGCTGTCCTTCGGCATGTACGGCGAGGTGTTGCCGAACCAAAGCGGTGCGCCGGTGCGGTTGGTCGTTCCGTGGAAATATGGCTTCAAGAGCGGCAAGAGCCTGGTGAAGATCCGGTTCACCGACAAGCAACCGGTGACGGCATGGAATCAGGCAGCTCCGAGTGAGTACGGCTTTTATTCCAACGTGAATCCCGAGGTGGACCACCCGCGCTGGAGCCAGGCTAGCGAACGCCGGATCGGCGAAGACGGGTTGCTGGCCAAGAAAAGGAAGACATTGCTATTTAACGGTTATGAAGCCCAGGTCGGCCAGATGTACGCTGGCATGGACCTGAAAAAATTCTTCTAGGCAGCGACCCGGGGGGCTGGCGCAAGCTGTCGTCGACACAGACCGCCCCAGGGCACTCAGGATCTTCCGTGCCCGCATGAACAGCCGCTTTTTTCTGAGCCCGGTAGCCAAACCCGCCCTCTTTGTGTTGGCGTTGCTGCCCTTTTTCTGGCTGCTGTTTGCGGCGGTGACGAACCAACTTGGCGCCAATCCGGCCGAGGCGCTGTCCCGCGCTACCGGTGACTGGAGCCTGCGCTTGCTGTGCATCGTGCTCGCGGTCACGCCGTTGCGCGTGCTGACAAGGATCCACGCGCTGGCCCGGTTTCGCCGCATGTTGGGCCTGTTTGTGTATTTCTATGTACTGACCCATTTGCTGTGCTACGGCTGGTTCGACATGGGCCTTGACGTCGCCGACATGGCGCGCGATATCGTCAAGCGCCCATTCATTCTGGTGGGTTTCGCTGCAGCGCTGCTGCTCACGCCGCTGGCGCTGACGTCGTTCGACCGGGTGATCAAGGCGATGGGCGCCAGGCGATGGGTCCAGCTGCATCGCCTGGTCTACCTGGTGGCCTGCCTGGCGATCCTGCATTTCTTCTGGATGCGCGCTGGCAAAAACAATTTCAGCGAGGTCTATGCTTATGCCGCTGTTTTGGGTCTGCTGCTGGGTTGGCGTATCGTGCGCGCCTGGCGGGCGTGAGCTTCAATCGCCCAGGGCTCGCAGTTCGCAGCGCAGTTGGTCGTCGATGGTCTCGCGCGAGCGGATCAGACGCGCGCTGCTGCCGCTGACCAGCACTTCGGCGGCGCGCCCGCGCGAGTTGTAGTTGCTGGCCATGCTCATGCAGTAGGCGCCGGCCGACAGCACCGCAAGCAGGTCGCCGCTGGACAGCGCCAATGCGCGCTCGTGTCCGAGCCAGTCCCCGCTTTCGCAAACCGGTCCGACTACCTCCCAGACGATGGCCGCCTGGCTGCGCGGGCGCAGCGGCACAATGGCGTGGTAGGCTTGGTACAGCGCGGGTCGTGGCAGGTCGTTCATCGCCGCGTCGACGATGCAGAAGTTTTTTGTCTCGCCGGGCTTGAGGTACAGCACCTCGGTGACGCAGACCCCCGCATTGCCGACCAGCGAGCGACCTGGCTCAAGCAGCAGTTGGTGTGCGCCGAAGCCGCGTGCGTCGAGTTTTTCCAGCAATTTCGGCCACAGCGAAGCTGCGCTTGGAGGCCGCTCGCCGTTGTAGTTGATGCCCAGCCCGCCGCCAAAATCGATGTGTGTGATCGGTATGCCGGCAGCTTCTATCGCCTCGACCAGATCCAGCATGCGGTCCATGGCGTCCATATAGGGCGCTTCCTGGGTGATTTGCGACCCGATATGGCAGTCGACCCCGACCACCCGCAGCCCCGCCATCGACGCTGCACGCTGATAGGTCGCCAGCGCGCGCTCGTGCGCGATGCCGAATTTGTTGCCTTTGAGGCCGGTCGAAATATAGGGGTGGGTCTGAGGATCGACGTTCGGATTGACGCGAATGCTCACCGGCGCGCGCAAACCTGTCGATAGCGCGACCTCGTTGAGGACATCGAGTTCGGCCTCGCTTTCCACGTTGAAGCAGGCGATGCCGGCTTCCAGTGCCATGCGCATCTCCGCGCGGGTCTTGCCGACTCCAGAAAAAATAACGGTTGACGCTTGGCCCCCTGCTGCGACGACACGCTGCAGTTCGCCGCCCGAGACGATGTCGAAACCGCAGCCGGCTGCGGCCAGAATCCGGATCACGCCCAACGCCGGGTTGGCCTTCATCGCGTAGCAGATGCGCGCGCGCCGTCCCGCCAGTCCGGCCTGATAGTCGGCCAGCGCCGCGATGATCGCCGCCTGCGAGTAGACAAACAGCGGCGTTCCGTATTGGCGCGCGAGTTCGCTTAGGGCTACCTGCTCGACCCATAGCGCGCCGTCGCGGTAGGCCATGTGGGGTTGGCCGGGCAGATGCATCTGGTTGGCGTGGGTCATGGGCTTTGCGGTACATGGGGCAGCGCGTCGGAGGCGCCGCCCGTGGCTGGATTGGCCCGCATGGGATTGAGGCTTTGCGGCAGGGTGGCGCGCCCAGTTGCTGCCGGCTCGGCGGGCAGGAACAGGGCGCCCTTCTGGCCGCAGGCGCTCAGGTCTACCGCGACGCCAGCAAGGATAATCGTACTGACTAGAATGCGGGCCATGGTGAGCATGACGAAATTGTAATGACCGACGCGCAATTCATGGAGCGGGCCGAGTGGGTTCTGAGCGCCATCGAAGCCTGCTGCGACCGTATCAACGAGCAGACCGACGCCGATATCGACAACCAGCGCGTCGGCGCTATGGTCACGCTGGTTTTTTCCAACGGCAGTCAGATAGTCGTCAACCTGCAAAGGCCGCTGCATGAAATATGGCTCGCCTGCAAGAGCGGCGGCTACCACTACCGTTTTGACGGTACGTCGTGGCGCGATAGCAAAGGGCAGGGCGAGTTCTTCGCCGACCTGTCGCGCGACGCCAGCGCGCAAAGTGCGCGCGCGCTGGTGTTCGCCGGCTGATCAATTCCGAAACAGGTCCAGGATCTTCTTCTTTTCGTCTGTCGGCGGAGTTTGCGTACCGGGAACTGCCGCAGCCGCTGGGTTGCCCGTCTTGTCGCCCAGTCCCAGGCTGATCACGCCGGCGCCGCGTGCGTATTCCTCGTAAAACCATTCGCCTGCCGACTGAAGTACCCCTTCCGGCGCAGCGTACTGGGCCACTGGAACGTCCTTGAGGGCGTGTTCCATGTAGGAGATCCAGACCGGCAGGCTCAGGCCGCCTCCGGTTTCCATGGCACTGCTTCCCATCTTGCGCGGCGTGTCGTAGCCGATCCAGGTGACAGCCGCCAGCGTCGGTTGGAAGCCGGCGAACCAAGCGTCCATCGAGTCGTTGGTGGTGCCGGTCTTGCCGAACAGGTCGGTGCGCTTGAGCGTCGCCTGTGCCTTGGCAGCGGTTCCCGAACGCGTGACCTCCTGCAGCAGGCTGGCCATGATGAAAGCGTTGCGCGGCTCAATCGCCCGTACCGTTTCGTCCAGCGGCAGCGGCTTGCTTTCAAGCAGTACCTTGCCCCTTTGCTCGGTCACCTTGCTGATCAACCAGGGGTTGATCCGGTAGCCGCCGTTAGCGAATACCGAGTAGGCACTGGCCATTTGTAGTGGCGTTACCGAACCGGCGCCAAGGGCCATAGTCAGGTAGGGTTGGTGTTTGTCTTCGTCAAAGCCAAACCGGGTGATCCAGTCACGCGCGTACGGCGCTCCAATAGCCTGCAGGACACGGATCGACACCATGTTCTTGGATTTCGCAAGTCCATGGCGCAGCGTCATCGGCCCCTCGAACTTGCCGTCGAAATTCTTGGGCTCCCAGGGCTGCCCCCCAGTGAAGTCAGCGTCGAAGAACAGCGGTGCATCGTTGACCACGGTGGCAGGCGTAAATCCCTTTTCGAGTGCCGCCGAATAGATAAAGGGCTTGAAGCTCGAACCGGGCTGGCGCCAGGCTTGCGTGACATGGTTGAATTTGTTCTTCTCATAGTCAAAACCGCCAACCAGCGCCTTGATGGCGCCGTTGCGCGGATCAAGCGCGACAAAGGCGCCTTCGACTTCCGGCATTTGGGTGACTTCCCAACTGCCCTTGGCGGTTCTGGCAACCCGTATGACCGCGCCACGCCGGATCCGGATGTTGGGCGCGGCGTTTTCCGCTAGCCCGGACTGCGCCGGTTTGAGACCCTCGCCGCTGATTTCCACCGCCTCGGCGTTTTGCCGCATCGCCTTGATCGACTTGGCGTCGGCCTGCAACACCACCGCAGACATCACGTCGCCCTTGTCGGGGTGCTCGTCGAGCACGTCGTCGATCGCCTCGTCGATCTCCTGCTGGCTCTTGGGCAGGCTGATGAATTTCTCCGGGCCGCGGTAAATCTGGCGGCGCTCGAAATCCATGATCCCGCGACGCAGTGCGCGGTACGCCGCTTCCTGGTCAGCCGCCTTGATCGTCGTGTAGACATTGATGCCGCGTGTATAGGTCTCGTTGCCGTACTGCGCAAAAATAAGCTGGCGAATCGTCTCTGCCACGTACTCGGCGTGCGGGCGCATGGTGTCCTGCGCGGTTCTGAGCTTGAGCGGCTCGGCCTTGGCAGCGTCCGCCTGCTGCGGCGTGATGAAGGCGTTTTCTTCCATCCGGTCGATGATGTGCAGTTGGCGACTGCGGGCGCGCTTGGGGTTCTTGATCGGATTGTTGGTGGCGGGCGCCTTGGGCAGGCCTGCCAGCATTGCGGCCTCGGCGACGCTGAGGTCCTTCAGCGCCTTGCCAAAATAGGCCTCGCTGGCGGCCGCAAATCCGTAGGCGCGGTTGCCGAGGAATATCTGGTTCATGTAGATTTCCAGGATCTGGTCCTTGCTCAACAGGTGCTCTAGCTTGAATGTCAGAAGAACCTCGTAGATCTTGCGCGTGTAGGTTTTTTCGGACGACAGGTAGACATTACGAGCGACCTGCATGGTGATCGTCGACGCGCCCTGGCTTTTGACATTGCCCAGGTTGGCCATGGCGGCGCGCAGCATTCCCTTGTAGTCGACGCCGCCATGCTCATAGAACCGGGTGTCTTCTATCGCCAGAACGGCGTCGATCATGACTTGGGGTATGTCCTGCAGGCGCGTCAGGTTGCGCCGCTCTTCACCAAACTCGCCGATCAGAACACCCTCTTCCGAAAAAATGCGCAGCGGCAAGATCGGGCTGTAGTCCGACAGCTCGGTGATATCGGGTAAGTTGGGGTAGGCGATGGCCAGCGCTACCGCAATGACGATCGCCAGGGAAAGCGCTCCGGCCAGTGCCAAGCCAACGGCCCAGTACACCAAGCGCAGCACGATATGGGCTAGCGAGCGCGGGACAGGCGCCTGGGGTATCTCCCCTGCGCTCGGGGTCAACAGATTTTTTGGCATCACGGTTCGATCGAAACTGCTTTCGCAGCAGATGGATGGCCCCACCGGCGCATCTGAAATACGACCGGTCGGCAACCGTGGATGGTACCCGCGCCTTCGCCCCTTGCTATTTGCAGCCCCATGTGCAGGCACCTGCTGATAGGATTTTCGGCAATGCGAGCGGTGCGGCTGATCTGTTGCCGGCCTGTTTCAGGGGGAAGTCTTGATCTCCATGCGGTCCTTGTTCAGCCTTCAGTCTGCGCCCCTGCTCGGTCTAGACATCAGCGCGTCCAGCGCCAAATTGGTCGAACTGGGCCACCGCAAGGAAGGCCAACTCTCGCTCGAACGCTGCGCACGGGAGTCTATGGAGCCGGGCGCGATCACAGGCGGAGTCATCGAAAAGTTTGATGCAGTCGCCGCCACGGTTCGGCGCCTGGTCAAGGCCAGCGGAACAAGGGTCCGCCAGGTAGCGATGGCGCTACCAGCGTCTGCCGTGGTCACCAAACGGATCGTATTGCCCGGCGGATTGAGTGAGCGACAACTCGAGGCGCAGGTTCAGGCCCAAGCCAGTCAGTACATCCCTTTTTCTCTGGACGAGGTTTGTCTGGATTTTTGTGTCATAGGACCGAGCCCGACATCCAGGGGGGACATCGATCTGCTGATCGCCGCGTCGCGGCGCGAAAGGGTTCAGGACCTGCAGGGCTTGGCCGAGGCTGCAGGTCTCAAGCCGCTGATCCTTGACGTCGAGTCCTACGCCTCGCGTCTGGCCGCATCGCGCCTGATTGAAGCGCTCCCCGCAAAGGGGGTCGACCTGGTAGTCGCACTGCTCGAGGTGGGGGCGCTGAACACCGGGCTGCAGGTTATCCGCAACGCCGAGTTGCTGTACGAACGCGAACAGGCTTTTGGCGGAGAGAAGCTCACGCAGGCGATTGGCCTGCAGTATGGCTTGTCGCTTGAAGAGGCCGAGCGCGGTAAGCGCGACGGCGCTCTTCCCGGCGACTACGAGGCGCTCGTGTTGCGGCCCTTCGTCGAAGCGCTGGTCCAGGACATGGTGCGGACGCTGCAGTTCTTCTTCACCAACACACCCTACAACAAGGTGGACCTGATCCTGCTGGCGGGTGGCTCTGCGGTGATACCCGGTCTGGGCCGGGCCCTTGGCCAGGCCATGTCCACCAACTGCAGCCTGGCCAATCCCTTTGACGGCATGGAGCTTGGCCCGGCGGTACGCCTACAACGGATAGCCCGCGAAGCGCCTTCGTACTTGCGCGCCTGTGGGCTGGCGCTGCGCAGGTTTGCGACGTGATACTCATCAACCTTCTGCCGCATCGCGAAGCCGCGCGCAAGCGCCGGCGTGACGACTTCAACGCGGGCGTCGGTGCTGCGATCCTGACGGGCGCACTGGTGTCGGCGATCATATTTTTTGCCTACCAGGGCCGCATATCCGCGCAGCAAGAGCGCAATCAGCTTCTGGTGGTTGCGATCCGGACGATGGAGGCCCAGATCAAGGACATCGCCAATCTGGAATCCGAAATCGCAGGTTTGGTTGCGCGCCAACAGGCTGTTGAGGACCTGCAGGCAGACCGCAACCTGCCGGTGCACTTGCTGACAGAACTGGTGCGCCAGTTGCCCGACGGCGTTCAGCTCAGCGCCGTGCGCCAGGAAAACCAGACTGTGAGCCTGCAGGGCCTGGCGCAGTCGAACCAAAAGGTCTCGGAGTTGCTGCGCAATTTTGCGAACAACACGCCGTGGTTTTTCAGCCCCGAATTGGTGGAAATAGTCGCCGCTCCTGGCGTTGGCACGGGCTCGGGCGCGCAGTCGCAGCGCGACGCGAGGGCGGTGTCGAATTTCACGCTCCGGGTCAGGATGACCAGGAGTACCGCGCCGACCAAGGGAGCCCGCCCGCCCGGTGCGCCGGCTAGCGCGCCCGCGGCGAGAGCCGCATCGTCGGCCTAGACGAAAGGCAGACGCCATGCTTCGCAAAGCGATAGCCCGACTCGATGCCCCAGCCCTGCGGGCGCTGTTTCAGGCGCAATTTGGCGGCCTCGACGCCAAAGATCCATCCGGCTGGCCGTTCCTGCCGCGTCATGCGATTTTTCTGGCTTTGGCCATCGTGATCGTCATCGGGTCCTGGTTATCCTGGTTGGACGCGGCGCGGGCCGAGCTCGAGGCCGACCAGGCGACCGAACTCAGGCTGCGCGACGACTACAAGGCCAAGCTGGGCAAGGCGCTGAACCTTGAACCGCTGCAAGCGCAACGTGAGCGGGTGCTGCAAAACCTGGGCCTGCTGGAAAAGCAACTCCCCAGCAAGGCCGAGATGGACGCCCTGCTATCGGACATCAACCAGGCCGGTCTGAGCCGCAGCCTGCAGTTTGAGCTGTTTCGACCGGGTCAGGTGGTGATCAAGGCGTACTACGCCGAAGTGCCAATTGCGCTGCGGGTCAGCGGTCGGTACCACGATATCGGTGCCTTTGCCTCCGACATCGCCCAGCTGTCGCGGATTGTCACGCTCGGCAACCTGAGCATCGCGCCAAAGGCCGACGGCGGCCCGACGGTCTTGACGATGGACGCGACCGCCAAGACCTTTCGTTATCTTGACGCCACAGAGGTGGCCGCACAGCGCAAGGCGATGGCAGCCAAGGGCGGCGCCAAGTGACCGCAGCCCGACTCGCGTTATCGGGGTGCTGCATGCTGGTGCTGGTGGGATGTGGCGCATCCGATAGCGCTGATTTGCAGCATTGGATGGCCGAGCAGCGCCGCCTAGTGCAGCCCAGGATTGTGCCGATGACCGAACCCGTGCCGTTCCAGCCGCAGACCTATGCGCAGGCGCAGAGCGTCGATCCCTTTGGCCGCGACAGGCTGGCGAAGCCGCAGGCGGCCGGTCCTGCCGCAGTCGTGCGCTCGGGTGCCCTGGTGGCACCCGAGCTGGCGAGGGCCAAGCAGTCGTTGGAAGCCTTCCCGCTGGATGCCATGACCATGGTGGGCAGCCTGCGACGTGTCGGACAGCCTGTGGCGCTGCTAAGGGTTAACAGCCTGATCTATCAGGTCCGCACGGGTGACTATCTTGGCCAGAACTTCGGGCGTGTTCAGAAGATCAGCGAGACCAGCCTCGCGTTGCGGGAAATTGTGCAGGACGCATCGGGCGAATGGGTCGAGCGCGCAGCCATATTGCAGCTGCAGGGGATGTCCAAATGATCAAAGGAAGCCGCTGGCCCTGCCAGAGTTCCTTGCCTCGCC
>Ga0214919_10004949_pt1 | contig 19153 bp, 18 predicted proteins | sample LL1503_MetaG_FD_177994 | JGI IMG/M metagenome (GOLD analysis project Ga0214919, IMG submission 177994) | Freshwater microbial communities from Lake Lanier, Atlanta, Georgia, United States - LL-1503 | ecosystem: Environmental > Aquatic > Freshwater > Lake | place: USA: Georgia | collected...
AAAAGAAATTAAATCTTTTTTAACTTTACTAATTTCATCATATAATTGTTTATGTAATTCTTTTCTAATTTGTTTATCTTTATTATTTTTAGTAATTTCATCACTTTTATTTTTAATATTAAAAACAATATTAACATATTTATAAAGATGTTTAATAAAATGTTCTTGAATATTATTATTAATATTAGTAGTCATATCAATAGCTTCATATGCTAATATATAACTTAATTTATCATAATAAATAATTTCATTATTAAAAATAGTTTTAGAATACACATTATTATAAAAATCAGTCAAAATTCTTAATTGTTCAGGCATATTTTTATCAGTATATCCTCCAGAACCACAATTTCTAACAGTTAAAATCTTAAAAATATCACATAAATATTCTTTATCAATAACAGGAAAATTTTGATTATTATCATACAAATGAATTAAAAATAACTTTAAAAATTGATAAGAATGTATAACAATTTTATTGGTTCTATTAACTAAATCATCAATAATTGGTAGTATAGAATTATCTTTCAAAATATTCTTAAAATTATCTTTATTTGTTTTCATATAATCAAAATTTTCATCTTCATTTTTCTTCTCTTTTACTTTTGGTTTGTGTTTTTTCATTTTATAAATTATATTATTACGTTGTCTTTATATAGTTTTATGTTATAATAATTTAAAATATAAAGATAAATTTAGTATAGATTTTTATTGTTATGATATATGGGATATAACAGCTAAAAAATTAATAAAAAAATTTAAAACTTTAAATAAATATTTTGAACATATAAAAACTTACAGATATACTAAATTTTAAAGTAACATGAGCTTTAGCGTAAGTTTATGGTTATTTTCTGGAACAAATGTGAAAGAAAATACTACAATGAATTTATATATAAACTTCGGAAAATAGAGATGAATCTTCGTATATTATTTAAAATATATTTAGTAAATTTTTTATATGGAATAACTATATATGACAGATTTTTATCATAAAAATATTGTTGAAAAAGTTAATGAACATCATAAAAATATAATGCCAAAAATGTATGATCTTAATAATAAATTCAAAAGAAATAATAAAATTATTATTGAAAAAGTAAATAAACATCATGCAAAAATAATGCCTATAATGTATAAATTGAATGATAAATTTAAAAATAAAAATATAATATACGATAAATATTATAGATACTTAAAAAAACCTAAAAAAATAACGGAAAATGGATATGTAACAATAATATTTGCTAATTCTAGATATTTACCAGGAATATTAGTATCAGGTTATTTTATAAAATATGTATGTAAAAGTAAAAATAATTTAATATGTTTAGTTCAAGATAATCCATATTATGAAATTGATAAAGATGGTAATAAAATACTAAAATTTCAAGGATTAACTAAAGATGAAATAGAAGATATTAAAAAAATATATGATGTTGTTATAGGTGTTGATATATTAAAATTTTCAAGTAATAAAGTAACATATATTAATGATCCGCATTATAAAAATATGGTGTATTATTGTACAAAATTATTAGTTTTAGGATTAACCCAATATAAAAAATTAATTTGTTATGATTCAAGCACTATAATAATGAAAAATATTGATTATTATTTTACAAAATATAATAGAGCAATGTATAGAACGATGTTTCCAGTAGAAGGAATAAAAAGAGGAATAACTGCAAATATTTTTTTATTTAGTCCTAAAAAATATTATTTGGAAAAAAGTTTATATTTATTAAATAATTATAATACATATTTTTCTGATTTAATACAATATTATACTAATGATGAAAATATATTTTATTATACCATTTTTCCAGATTGGGATTATATAAAATTAGATGAAACTAAATTTGAGGATTCTTTATTATATTTAAACCCACAAATTGATATGAACTATGATAATAGTAATTATGAAGCACAACTTAATGTTGCTTATAAACCTTTTATATATCCATATAATATTGATTTAAAATATAAAGATAAATTTAGTATAGATTTTTATTGTTATGATATATGGGATATAACAGCTAAAAAATTAATAAAAAAATTTAAAACTTTAAATAAATATTTTGAACATATAAAAACTTACAGATATACTAAATTTTAAAGTAACATGAGCTTTAGCGTAAGTTTATGGAACAAATGAAGAAAATACTACAATGAATTTATATATAAACTTCGGAAAATAGAGATGAATCTTCATATATATTATTTAAAATATATTTAGTAAATTTTTTATATGAAATAACTATATATGACAGATTTTTATCATAAAAATATTGTTGAAAAAGTTAATGAACATCATAAAAATATAATGCCAAAAATGTATGATCTTAATAATAAATTTAAAAGAAATAATAAAAATATAATATACGATAAATATTATAGATACTTAAAAAAACCTAAAAAAATAACAGAAAATGGATATATAACAATAATATTTGCAAATGCTAGATATTTACCAGGAATATTAGTATCCGGATATTTTATAAAATATATTTGTAAAAGTAAATATGACATAATATGTTTAGTACAAGATAATCCATATTATGAAATTGATCAAAATGGTAATAAAATACTAAAATTTCAAGGGTTAACAGAAAATGAAATAGAAGATATTAAAAAAATATATGATGTTGTTATAGGGATTGATATATTAAAATTATCAAGTAATAAAGTAACTTATGTTAATAATCCACAATATAAAAATATGATATATTATTGTACAAAATTATTAGTTTTAGGATTAACCCAATATAAAAAATTAATTTGTTATGATTCAAGTACTATAATAATGAAAAATATTGATTATTATTTTACAAAATATAATAGAGCAATGTATAGAACAATGTATCCAGTACAAGGTATAAAAAGAGGAATAACTGCAAATATTTTTTTATTTAGCCCTAAAAAATATTATTTGGAAAAAAGTTTATATTTATTAAATAATTATAATAAATATTTTTTAGATTTAATACAATATTATACCAATGATGAAAATATATTTTATTATACTATTTTTCCCGATTGGGATTATAATAAATTGGATGAAACTAAATTTGAAGATGCATTTTTATTTTTAAATCCAAAAATCGATATAAATTATGATAATAGTAATTATGAAGCACAGCTTAATGTTGGTTATAAACCTTTTATGTATCCATATAATATTGATTTAAAAAATAAAGATAAATTTAGTATAGATTTTTATTGTTATAATGTTTGGGATATTGCTGCTAAAAAATTATTGAAAAAATTTAAAACTTTAAATAAATATTTTGAACATATAAAAACTTATAGATATACCAAATTTTAGAAATTTAAGATACTGAAATAATCAATTATTTTTATTTTGTCAATGTGATTAAAATAATTATATTAGTAAATTATATAAATGTATAGTAGTAAAAATAGTAAAGTTATGAATTCAATTATTTCTAGTGAGATTACACCAAGAGAAGCATTTGAAACATTAATGAAAAATGTACACAAAAATGAAAGTATAAATTTAAGTAAATTACAAGAATTAAAATTACTAAATAATAATCAATTTAATAGATTTAGTAAAATTTATCAATCTAATCTTAAAAGAAATGATAATCCAATAAATAAAACACATGTTCCTCTAAAAAACCAATTTACACAATTTTTAAATACAATTAATAATGAAGAAAAAAAAAAAATAATTATTGAATTATTTGAAAAAAAAGAAAAAATTCATAAACATTTTTGGAATAGAAATTTATCTTTTAATGAAAAAGCAAAAATAATAAAATCAGAGTATCCTAATTTTAAAGGTACTTCGTTTAAACTATTATCAAAAAAAACATATAATGAAGCAATAAAAGAATTACAAGAAACATACAACAAAAAAAAAAAAAAACTAGAACAATCAATTATTCTTAGAAAAAAAATAAAAGATAAGATAAAAGATAAATTTTTATTATATTTAAAAAAAAAATATCCCATAAATCATAGTGCATCATATAGTGTATTTAAAATTTTTAAATCAATATTAAATAGTAATAATGATATAGATAAAATAAAAAAAACTATAAGAGAGCATTTTACAAATTTTAAATTTGATAATATTACAAATAATACTAATTTACTAAATTATTTGAAAGGAAGAGATAGTTATTTATCAGAAAAATCATCTAAAACAGATTATTTTTATGAAAATTTAAATATAATAACATTTAATAATTTAAATAAAACATTTAATAAAAATATAGATTTATATATATATTTAGGAATATCAATTTTAGATAATTATAGTATTGAAATAAAAACTGAAATATATCAATGTTTAATAAATTATTTAATTGATTTAAAAAAAGATATTTCATCAATTTATAATTATCATATTGAAAATATTATTTTATTAAAATTAACAAAATTATTATTAAAAAAAAATTTTAGCAATAGTACATATATTGAAATTTATAATAGTAATCCAGTTAGCAAAGGAGCAACTGGTAGAGTATTTAGAGTAGATAATAAAATATATAAATTTGGACATTTAAGAATTTATTATAAATCTAATTTTTCTAAAACGAAACAAATATATGGTACAGTAAGTTATATTCCATCATTAGTATTAATAGAATATTCAATTCAAAAATATTTACATACATTAAATAATAATTATGTTCCTGATATTGATAATATAGATTTTGATTATGATAATGATTTATCTTTAATGATAATGGATTATGCATTTAAAGAATCAGACTCATCTTATATAGTTAGTGATTTACAAAAATTTATTGAAACAGAAATGGATAGACAATCATTTGTAGTTGATTTTTTTAATGTTTTTAAAAAAATATGTGAAATATTAAATTTTTACCAAGAAAAATGTTGTTTTGTACATAATGATCTCCATTTTGGAAATATTTTTATAAAATACAAATATGAAGATTCAATATTTATATTTGATATTAAATTAATTGATTTTGGATTTTCATCTATTATTGTATATCATGATGGTAAATATAAATTATTTAAAGATATAAATTTATCAGGTCACAAAAAAATTGATTTTCTTAATCCATTTATATCAAATATATGGGATAAAATAGATATATTATTTTTTATAAGTTATTTTATATTTAGTAATATATCCATAAAAAAAATAGAAAATGAATATATGTTTTTTGGAAATTCAAAAAATATTTTAACAATAATTAAAATATTATGTAATATTTTTGATATTGATTTAAATTATATTAAAAAATATATAGAATCTAATTTAGAATTTAAACTATTTCCAACAATATTTAAAATTGTTCGAATAGATAGTTACAGAAAAAAAATATATGGTGAAAAATTTAATTTAGATATATGTAAACCAAGTAAAATTATTGATATTTTAGAAAAAATTAATATAAAAATAAATTCTTTAGGTAGTATAACTAATAATACTTCAATTACATCTAATTTAGCACTAGAAACAAATAAATAGAAATTACAGAAAATAACTGGAATGCAATTTAGGTTAATCACTATTTTCCAGAGTTTACATATTCATTAAATTTATTATATTTTTATTTGGATTATTATATAAATTCGTAATATTTTCTTGAGTAAAATCAAAAAAAAATATTAAAATTTAAATTAATTTTTTAGTTTGTTGTATTACTTTTTTATATATTAATAAATAATTGTTATTATCAATTCTTAATAATGAAGAAAAATTTAATTCTATAAATTTTATTATTTTTATGACATTTTTATTAGATATATTATTTATAATAAGAATTCCATATATATTCAATATATAATTAATATAAAATATATATATAATTAATTCAGTATAAGTAATATTAATATCATCAATAAATATTAAATCATAATAATCATTTCCATACTTTCTTAATAAATATGGTAATTCTAAATAAATTTTTTTTTTTGAAAAGTTATATTTACTACCATATATTTTAGTATCAATATTTATATCATTATCTATAATTAGTAATTTTACTTTATTATTTTTTAAAATATATGGTGTAAATGTATTATCATTAAATCCTAATTGTAAACATTTTCTTAATTTAAATTTTATAATATATTTAGTTAATAAATTACCTTTTGCAATAGTATATTTTTCTATTTTTGTATGTTCAGGTATAATATTAATATGATAATTATTTTGTATGGTATTCATCATTATTTTCTTATATTTATAATAATTTAAAAAATACTCATTAATATAGTATTTTATTGCATATTTATCATTAAAATTTTTTATTTCTTTAAAAATATTTTCAATATACTTTTTTTTTTCTAAAATAAATTTTTTTTCATCATTTAATAATAAATTATATTGTTTTTCATACATATAAAAAATATTATGTAAATATTTAATTAATTTATCAAAATTATTTTTTTCTATAATTTTAAAATTTAAATTATTATAAAATATTTTTTCTACGATGTTTTTTTTATTAGTTCCTTTATAATTTAAACATAATATTGTATTACCTGTAATAAATATAACTTTTTCAAAAAAAATTAATAATAAATATATTATTTCAATTGTAATAAAACTACTATAATTATATATTGGCAAATTTAAATTACCTCCAATTTCTAATATATCATATAAATTATATAATAAAACAATAATACATTTATTATGTAATAATTGTCTATTTGATAATGATATTATTAAAAATTTTTTAAATAATCTATCATTTATTCTTACTTTTAAATTAAAATTTTTTTTATTTTCATCATTTAACATTAATTTCTCAACACTAATACAGTTTAATTTATTTATTTTATTAATAATAACTATATTATATTCTTTAAATCCATAATGTTCTAAAATAAATTTCAAACCTTCTCCATAATAATTAAAAAATCTAGTTCTTAAATCTCTATATTCAATATCTTTATTTTTTTTAGATTGTTCCCTTATTTTTTCATGTATTTTACTATATTCTTCAAAAACTGTTATATCATATTTTAAATCAGTTTTTTTAAATTCTATTTTATAATTATTATCACTATTTAATTCAAAAATATATTTCATTAAATACTATATATTTTATATATATTATTTTTTATATTATAAATTTAATTACAATGAATTTATCGGAGAATTTATTCGTAGATAAAGAACTATTTTTCAGGAGTTTACGAAGGAAAATACATAAATTGAAAAGATAAAGGATACAAATTGCTAAAGAAATTTCTCATAACTCACGAAGTGTGTTGAGACAAATTGCTAAAGAAATTTCTCATAACTCACGAAGTGTGTTGAGACAAATTGCTAAAGAAATTTCTCATAACTCACGAAGTGTGTTGAGACAAATTGCTAAAGAAATTTCTCATAACTACAATGAATTTATAGAAGGATTTATTTGTAGATAAAGAACTATTTTCCGGAGTTTACAAAGGAAAATCAGGAAATGTATTGAGACAAATTGCTAAAGAAATTTCTCTCATTTATCTTTTCGGTCGATATAATTTATACCCAAATATTTATAATACATATGTTCCTAATATCCATAAATGATCAGAACCATATTTTACATTAGAATATATTTCATTTTTTTTATTACCTTTACTGTTATTATAAGTAATAATACCATCATTACATGTTCTATCTTCAATCTCAATTCCACGAAATGTTATATTTTTATAAAAAATTTTATCTATATATGCAGGTTGATGATGTCCATAATTAAAGCTACAAGTTGTAACCTTGTTTGTATTTCTAATATTATTTGTATTAAAACGTTGTGACTTCAAAATATTAACAGAGCTATTTTCGTTACGTAAATTATTATTAAAATCCCCTCCAATTATTATAGGAATATCTGATTCCGATACATTAGAAATAATACTACTTTTCAATTCTGCTATTTTTTCAATAGTATCTGTTAATAGTTTTGTTCTTATAGCAATACATCTTTCCCTGAATTCAGGCGTTGCATTATTTATTCCTGGAAAATGAATAGAAGATACTATTATTTTTTTATTTGAACCTATAATATTGAGTAATAAAACTTTTGAATCTTTGTTTAAATATGTATTTGTATTATTTTTACCAATCATTGCACTACCTATTTCTTGAAACTTATCACTTTTATAAATAATTGCTGTTGAAACACTATTAAAATCTTTTTTACTATTATCATAATAAATTTTATATTGAATATTTTTTTCATTAAATTTTTTTTTCAAAAACCATTTTAAACTATAATCTACTTCTTGTAACAATATTATGTCTGGTGATTTAGTAATAATAAAATTTAATATTATAATAAATCTCATTAATGTTTGTTCAATATGTTCATATTTTTGTTTTTTGTTTTCTATTCTATTACCAATTTCTATTGGATCATATTTGTGTTGTGATAAACCATGATACGTAAATGGTCTTGCAAGTACATTCCATGACATAACTTTTAATTCATTTAATTCAGTTGACATATATATTATATAACACATTTTTTTCTATAAGTTTATAGTAATTTAATTTGTAAACTCCGGAATATAGTTCTTTATCTACGATTGAAAATTTACTAATGCTGTAAATATATTCATTATATCCAAATAATAATCCATTGATGCACCAATTGGGTCATTCGACGATCCGTATAAAATATTATTTGTATCATATATAATAAATAATGAAAACATAAGAATTATTATTACTGCAATTCCTTTATAATAATGATTAAATTGATGCATAAATATTAATACTATTGTTACTATAATTAATAATATTAATATACCTAATAGTGCAAGTGCAAATTTATAATCTAAATATACTCCAAAACCAACCAATAATAAACCAAATAAAAACATTCCAATAAAAATTCCTAATACTCCTAATATTGCAGTTTTAATAACTTCTTTAGGAACATGATTTTTTAATCTAATAAATATTAAACCCCATATTGCTGAAAATAGCGTCATTAATAAAAATTTAAAAAATATTGGCATTTGATAAAATGAAAAAATAAAAATTATTGCAAACTCTGCTATTAACAATAATATTAAATATAAATTATTATTTACAAAATCAACTTTGAGATTATAAAATATTACAAATGTAACTAATATTTGAAATATTAAATTAGTAAATATTTGCAATAAAAATGTTTTTTTTTGATTTATTATATTAAATAAATTTTGAAGACTAAATTTATTATTATACTTTTTAATCATTATATATAATATTTAAATATTTTTTTATAAAAAATATATTTTATATATAAGATTTTTATAATAAAATAATTTATTTGTAAATATGGTTAATTTTAGAAAATTAAATAAAAATATTAAATTAGTAAAAAAAAATATTTTTAATAATTATATTTTAACACCAATTAATTATAATAAATTAGATATAGATTATACAATATTAAAAAATTATTTAAAAAAATATATTGAACCAAGAATTGAGTATTATAGGGAAACAAATACACAAAATTTAGAATTAGAAAGTGGTTTTAGTGAATGGTGGATAAAAAAATCATCAAATGGTATAAGAATTGGAGATGGAAATTCTCCAATGGATGTAATAACCAAAAAAAATAATGCAATTGATACTATGTGTCTTTGCATGAATAATAATATATCAAATGAAAAGTCAATAATGCAAAATTTTGGTAGTACAGGTAATAATTTAGATCTATATTTTAATACAAAAAATGATATAAAAGTGATAAGAATGTTTATTAAAGATTATATTGATAAAATTAAGAATTTTAGTATTAAAAATAAAGTTCCCCTTACAAAATTATATTATTGTATATTTATATCAACTAAAACAAATGTTTACTTATCATGTTTTAAAATAAATATTAATAACATAATATATATTAAATCACATGGTTTTACAAAAAGTATGAAAAGTATAAATATAAAAAATTTTATTAATGATAAATATGGTAATGTTAAGTTATATAAATCTAAAAAAAGATTAGAATTACGAATAAAAAAAGATGTTATAAATTCATTTAATACTATTAAAATAATATAGAATGAAAACATATGGTGAAGAAATGCGATATTATATATTTAAAAAAATATATAATATATTAAAAATGAATTGTTATATTTGCGGTTGTGTATTAAATTGTGAAAAATATTTAATTAATGTCTTTAAAAATATTGAAAAAATAGGTAATATATTTGATAATTATAAAATTATAATAGCATATGACATTTCAATAGATAATAGTTTAAAATTATTATTTGATATAAAAGATAAATTTAAAAATATATGTGATATTGAAATAATTGTTAATAAAAACCCATTATCAAATTACAAAACTGAAAATATTGCAAATGCTAGAAACTCTATATTAAATTATATTAAAAATGATAAAGATAATATTAATTATGAATATTTTATAATGATGGATGTTGATGATGTATCAGATAAAAAAATAAATATTGATATTTTGTATAAATATTTAATTAGAGATGATTGGGATTCTTTGTCTTTTAATAGAGAAGATTATTATGATATATGGGCTTTATCTATTAAACCATACGTAGTAAGTTGTTGGCATTGGGCAGACAAACAAATTAACTCATTATTTGTTGTTGATATGATGAAAGATTATATAAGTAAAAAATTAAAAGAATTAAACAGTGAAGATTTATTGGAGTGTTATTCTGCTTTTAATGGTTTTGCAATATATAGAAAAGATAAATTTATAAATAGTTATTATAGTAATAATATATTTAAATCACTATATTTAATTGACAATGATTTAATAAAAGAAAATATAAAAATAATTAATCAAACCATAAAAATAAATTTATTAGAAGATTGTGAACATAGGTTTTTTCATTTAAATGCAATAAAAAAATATGGTGCTAAAATAAAAATATCTCCACATATTTTATTTATCAATGATCAAGAAAATAATTGTAAATATGTATCATCACGAGGTATTTTAAAATCATGTGATGTTAAAAGTTTAAACCCAATATCATCTATAAATAATTTATATAATTATAATTTTAGTAAATTATATGATGGTTGTACATTATATGTATGCAATTTTGCAATAAAAATTTTTATAAATTATGTAAAATATATTAACGTAAAATTTATATTAGTTTCAGGTGATAGTGATTGTACAGTACCAAATGAAATATTTAGTTCAAATGAAGATTTTATATCATTTATTGAAAATAATAATATAATACATTGGTATTCTCAAAATTGTATTTTGTCTGATCATCCAAAATTAAGTAAAATACCAATTGGGTTAGATTATCATACTATGAATGAAAAAGATTCTGATTGGGGTAATAGATTATCACCTAATGAACAAGAAGATATATTAGAAAATATAAAAAATAGTTCAAAACCATTTTGGGAAAGAGAAATAAAATGTTATTCTAATTTTCATTTTTTTATTGAAACTAAATACGGTTATGATAGAAAAGAAGCAATTGATGAAATAGATAAAGAATTAATTTTATATGAAAATAATAAAATCAATAGAAAAGAAACATGGTTAAATCAATCTAAATATGCTTTTGTTATATCACCTCATGGAAATGGTTTAGATTGTCATAGAACATGGGAAGCATTATGTTTAGGTTCTATTCCAATTATAAAAAAATCAAATATAACTAATTTGTTTGATGAATTACCTGTTTTAATTGTTGATAATTGGTCAGATATTAATAAAGATTTATTAAACAAAACAATATATGATTTTAAAAATAAAAAATTCAATTATGATAAATTATTGCTAAAATATTGGATTGATAAAATTACAGATATGAGAAAAAATATTATTAATGATAATTATAAATTTTTTCATGGTGTTGATCATAATGGCGATGATATTGAATTAAAACATATTTTTACAATCGATGAATTAAAAAAATATTGTGATAGTAATGAAAAAATAGTAGCATTTAATACATTAGGATTCATTAAAATTAATGTAAATATTGAAAATTTGATAGAAAATAATTATATTAATAAAAATACATTACATGGAATATTTATTAAAAAAAAATATTTATCTTCATAAACTCTGTAAAATATATTTTTTTGAGAAAATTATATATAATAAATTTGTTAAAAAATTAGATTTTAATTTTATTTAATTAATATAAAAAATTATATATTAAAGTTAACAATAACAAAATAATAAATGTTTAGAAATATATATATGGGAAATCTAATAGGTGATACCCATAAATTATGTAAAATAAATAATCATGATAGTTATACAAAATTAAATAAATTATTTAAATAATTTTATTATTATAATTAAATTAATTGGTTTTAGTATTGAATGTTTTAATATTTTCATATTTATATTTTTTTCTTCTACAAAATATTTTCCTTCTTTTCCACATAATGATTCATCATTTCTAGCGAAATCTGAATATGTATATTTTATTTTATCGGTAATAATATCTTTTTCGCCAAATTTTTCACATTTTACAAAAGGTGATGTATTTTCCTTCGTAAACTCCGGAAAATAACCTTAAACTTACGCTAAGGCTCCAGTTTACTACATAAAATCATTTTCATACATAGATGGTTTATAATAAATACAATTTCTACAAGAAGGAATATTTATATTCTTAATAATTTTTTCAGAATTAACAGAATAAAAATAAAAATAAGACAGTAAATTTTTAATTTTCATTATACTTATAATAATCATTAAATATATTCCTTTTATTCGCGTGATATTAAAAAGATAATAATACTTAATATTATAAAATGGTTAAAATTATAGCAGAAATAGGAATTAATCATAATGGTGATATTAATATTTGTAAGAAAATGATGCAATTAGCAAAATATGCTGGTGTTGATTATGTTAAAATACAGAAAAGAACACCTCAATTATGTGTTCCAGAAGAACAAAAATATAAAATGAAAGAAACACCTTGGGGAAAAATGACATATTTAGAATATAAAAATAAAATTGAATTTAATGAAGAACAGATTGTAGAACTATTTGAATATGCAAAAGAAATAGACGTAATTTTTTTCGCATCAGTATGGGATATACCATCTGTTGATTTAATGGCAAAATATACAAAAATGGGTAAAATTCCTAGTGCTTTGATTAATGATTTAAAATTATGTGAATATGCACGATCTAAGTTTGAATTATTTATGATAAGCACTGGAATGAGTACAGAACAAGAGATTGAACAATGTGTAAATATTTGTAATCCTGATATTATAATGCATACAAATAGTTGTTATCCTGCATTATATGAAGAATTAAATTTAAATTATATTACATGGTTAAAAAATAAATATCCTGGAAAACAAATATATTATTCGGGTCATGAATTTGGTTTAGTATCAAGTTTTGCAACAGTTGGGCTAGGTGTTGATGGTATAGAAAGACATATTTGTATTAGTCATAATGATTGGGGATCTGATCAATCTTCTTCTGTTGAAATTATTCCTGGACTATTTAAATTTGTAAAAGGAGTAAGAGATATTGAAAAAGGTATGAAATATTTACCCGGACCGCGTATTTTATTTGATAATGAATTGAAAAAAAGAGAAACACTGAGACCTACATAATTTAGACGGAAAATAACCATAAACTTACGCTAATGCTCCTGTTTACTACATATTTTCCAAAACGTGTATGAAGGAAAATATAAGGTTCTAAATTAAATTGTAACAAAACTGATTTAATACTACTAATCTAGAGTTAATTTATAATTTTTTTTTATATTTAGTATTTATACAATATGTTTTCGAAAATTTTAATGTATTATTCAATTATTTATTTAATACATTCTCTTATTAAAAAAAAATTAAAAAAATATAGAATTAAAAAAAATATAGAAAACAAATTAAATCCATCTAAGAAAGAAAACATAGACATCAAGAATGAAAATGCTATTTTATATCAAAAAAATGTTGATATAAATATTAATGAAGAAACTGCATTAGTATTATCTAAATTATCTAAAAAGAATTTTAAAACAAATAAAGAAATATCAATATTTAAAAAAACAATATCACATTATATTATTCCAGAAAATGATAATTGTAATAATTTAGTATTTAATATTGAAACAAAAAATAATAATTATTATAAAATAATTTGTAACATGATACTAAATAACGTAGAAAATGTAAGTTTAAAAATAAGTAATGATAATAAAGAGTTTATTTATGATATGGAAGAATCATTAAAAATAAATGAATTTTCATTTGTATTAGATAATAATCAATTTAATAATGATAATATTTCAATTAATTTATATTTTTATAACGATTATAAACAAATCGAAATAGATAATTTTTATATTGAAATTATTGAAAAACCAAAAGTAAAAGAAATTGACCCAATAATTATATTTAATGTTAATGATAATTATAAACCAATATATATTAATGTATGTAATATATTAGATTATATTAATTATAATGATATAAATGATTCTTTTTTTTATAAATAATTAATGCTTTACCAAATCTCCAAAGTAAATACTTTATCCAATAAACTATTTTTTAGGTCTAAATAAATTGTGTAAAATTTTATTTTTTAAATATTTTTTAACACATCTTATTAAATTCATATCTGTATAATAAAAATAATTTATACATGTTGTTTTTTGTTGTAAAAGCTCAATTATTTTTTTAGAATGACTATATGAATTAAATATAGTTAAATTGACCTTCATATTATTTTTTTCATAATGATCATTTATTAATTCAATTTCTGTATTATAAAAATCAGTATTTAAAAATTTAGATATTTTTTTGTAACCAAGAAAATATCCTATTTCTTTGGGATTAGATTCTAATGCTTTCAAAGTAAATGCCTGAGACATAAATTTACCAAAATTAAATTTTATAACACCTATACTTGAATCTGTACATTGTGACCAATATAAATTTTGCATATTCCCTGCATAATATCCTGAATATGTACCTAACGAAGAATAACCATTGAGTAATTTCGATGCATATCTCATTTTTTTAATTGGATTTCTATATTTGTCTTTATTTTCTATATAAAATCCAGACCACCATATAGGATAATTAGGTATACTATTATCTCTATTTGGTACAGGAGAAAATAAAAATTCTATATATTTATTTGTTTCACCTGTTATAAGCCATTTTTTAATTTTTTCTCTAATTTGTTGTTTAATTTGTATTATATTAAAACGTGTTTTATTTATATTTTTAATATTAAATGCTATATATATATTTGTTAATCTTTTACTAAATTTTTTTGCATAATATAAACAAGATAATTTTTTTGGTAAAATCTTATTTCGTTTAGAATTTAATTTAAGAGTAGAGTGATAAGAAGTATATGGCGATACACCATTATTAACTTTACTTGAATTATTTGTATTTTGTTGTAAATTAATTTTTTCTAATGATAATTTTGTTTGTGTTTTTTGTAATAATTCTAATGCTCCTACCATTTTTGCAAATCTAGGTGATATTTGTTCTTCTATTTCTTCAATAAAGTTCATAGATCTATCTGATATTGTTGGAGATTTATTATTATTATTACCACCACTTCCTTCCATTTTTTTACCATATTTTATTAAAAAATTTTTAGAGTTTTTGTTTGATTTTTTTATTAACATTATACATATAAATAAGAAAATATTTACATTAATTTTTTGAATAATATTTAGCACTATGTTGTATTAAAAATTTTTTTAATTCATTACAATTTATACCATTAAATCGTCTAAATGGACACCACATATTATCAATTAAAATAAATGTATCAATACTATTATTTGCATATTGTATTAACATATATGTTAATTCATATGCATATAAAAAGTTAAATTTCTTATTTTTATTATTAAAAAATGGATTTATATTAGATTTTTTAATTGAATTTTGATTATTTATATAATTACGTAATATTCTTCTTTCTTGTGTAACTTTTGGAGATGCATAGTATTGATTATAATATAAATATACATCTGCAGTAAAATCTGCATAGTTATGAACAGGTATATAATTTTGAGATGATGGTTTTACGTATTTTGAAATATCATCATAATTACATATAGTATTAGTCATATAATATAAATATATTTTATTTTATAAAAATGATTTTTTAATATCTTAAAATAATTTTATAAATATATAACTAAAAATGCAGTAAACTGAAGCTTTAGCATAAGTTTATGGTTATTTTTCGGAATGTATGTGAAGGAAAATGAATTTAGTTAAAGTATATTTTGATAATTTGAAAAAAAACATTACTAAATATATTTAAAAACTTTCAATATAAATAATATAAATGGCACTTCCTAAAATAATATCTATTATGCCTGTATGGGATGAACAAAATATGATCGGATTATCAATTGCAAGTACAAAAGATATTGTATATCAATATGTTGTATTAATACAAAAAGGGATTGATAAAACACGTGAAGTAGTAGAATATTGTAAAAAAATATGGAATTTAAATATTATAATTATTGAATCAGAATTAAAATTGAGAGAGCGAAAGAAATTAGCAATTGAAATAACAAAAAGTTATGCAGATTATTATTTATTACAAGATGGCGATGAAATTTTTTTTACAAATACTAATTTAGAAAATGATTGTAAAAATATATTAAATTTAATTAAAGAAGGTTATACATTTGGATATACATCAATTGTTTTTTTAGAAAAAGATTTAATACATACACCTAAAGATGAAAAACAAATATGGTTAGTTCCACATCCATTTTTTTTTAAAAATACTCCAGATATATATTGGCCAAATGTTGGTGATATGCCATCATATAATCATTCAATGAAATATCATAAAGTATATAATACTGGTGATAAAAATAAACCATTTAAATTTGATGCTAAAATAAAAAATTTTAGACGCGTTTTTTTAAGAGAAGTTTTTACACCTTGGCATGATTCAAATTTTAGAGGAACAATTGAAGATTTTGCAAATAGATATCATCATACTGTAAAGTGGTATAGAGAAAATGTTGATAAAAATTTGAGTTTAGAAGAAATTATATTAAAATATGAAAAACATGTTAATACAAATATAGAAGAGAAATTTAAATGGCATAAAATATATGATGAAAATGAATATTATCAATATCCTGATATAATAAAACAATTTATTAATTTTAATAAATTAGAAGGTATTGAAAATTTAGATGATTTACATTATTTAGATAAATTGGTTTAAAATATATATATCCTTTGATAAATAACTATATGAAATAAAATATATTTAATAAAATTTTTTTCTTAAAAGAGTATATAAGATTATGTTATTTGAATTTTTTTCTGTAATTATGATATTAATTTTTTTAATTTATTTATTAATATGTATGAAAAAAAATAATATTGAAAAAATAATGGAAAATGCTAATTTTGTTAATTATTATGAAAAAAATGATGTTAAAGCATTGAATGAATGTCAAGTTCCAACATTAAACACTGAACAATGTTATAAATCAAGAGAGTATGAATGTCCTATTGTAAATGGAACTTTTTTACAATGTACTAATAATTATATACCTCAGCCTAATTATTATAATGCAGATTGTGGGAATAGAACATTTGAAATGGTTCCATTTCCTTGGAAAATATCAGAAAATTGTTATTATAATAAAATTGGATTTAATAGGGACAAAACATACAATAAAGTTAAATATGTTTAGATATATTTTCCTTCGTAAACTCCGGAAAATACGCTAAAGCTATGATTTCAGTTTCCTTAAATTGAATGTACAATACTAGTAAAATCATTCTGTAATTGTCCAAATAATGATTCATGTTCTTCATTTGGTGAAGAATTATTAGTACAATATGCTAAATTTGTATTCCATGTGCATTCTGAATCATTCATGCACGATAATTTAGAATCAGTCATAGTATTATATAATCCGCAATATACTCCATAATTTTCTATTTTTTTCTTAAGAAGATAATTTAATATAAAGAATATAATAATAGAAATAATAATTATTAAAAATATAATTAAAATAAATTTCATATTTTGTATAATATACTATTAGAAAAAATATACAGATAATAATATATAATATGGTATTAAATTTTTTTGTAAACAATTTAATGAATAAAATTGATTCTTCTAATTTTTTCGTAATGAATGGTGGAAAGAAAGCTATTGAAAATAGTATTAATGGTATAAAAGGAAATCCAAGTATATCAAATGGTATAAAATTCGAAAGTGTATTATTATTATTTTTATTTGCTTTATTATTATTATTAATTAAAGGTTATATTGTATATATTTTATATAATTTTTTAGTACCTGAAATAATCTATTCTTTATCTAATAAATCTAAAGAAGAAATTAAAAATTATTTCAAACCAATATCATTTATGCAATCTATATTATTAGTTATATTATTTAATACTTTATTTAATACTTAAGTTAATTTATAATTTTCTTAAACTAGCATAAAATTTTAAAGATGTATTGTATTTTCCTTCATAAACTTATTCTAAAGCTCCAATGTACTACATAAAATTAAACTTCTTATCTCTATTTTCCTTCATAAACTTCAATTATTTTAGATAATAAATTTGTATCAATAAAATACAATAAAAATTATGTAGTAAAATATTACAATAAATACAATAAACACAATAAATGTATAATTTATTTATATTAATATTTTTTTATTGATTAAAATACAATAAAAAAATATGTGGTAAAATATTACAATAAACACAATAAATGTATAATTTGCATATATTAATATTTTTTTATTGATTAAATCACAATAAAAAATATGTGGTAAAATATTACAATAAACACAATAAACACAATAAATGTATAATTTGTATATATTAATATTTTTTTATTGATTAAATCACAATAAAAAATATGTGGTAAAATATTACAATAAACACAATAAACACAATAAATATATAATTTGTTTGTATTAATATTTTTTATTGATTAAATTACAATAAAAAATATGTGGTAAAATATTACAATAAATACAATAAATGTATAATTGGTATATATTAATATTTTTTTATTGATTAAAATACAATAAAAAATATGTGGTAAAATATTACAATAAACACAATAAATGTATAATTTGTATATATTAATATTTTTTTATTGATTAAATCACAATAAAAATTATCTGGTAAAATATTACAATAAACACA
>Ga0214919_10004950_pt1 | contig 19151 bp, 19 predicted proteins | sample LL1503_MetaG_FD_177994 | JGI IMG/M metagenome (GOLD analysis project Ga0214919, IMG submission 177994) | Freshwater microbial communities from Lake Lanier, Atlanta, Georgia, United States - LL-1503 | ecosystem: Environmental > Aquatic > Freshwater > Lake | place: USA: Georgia | collected...
GTGTCTTCGTTGTGAATGCCTGTGACCAACCGCTCGTACGCCAAAAAGAGCAACGCCAAACCAGGCGCCTCATAAACGCCCCTGCTCTTGGCCTCGATGATGCGGTTTTCAATCTGGTCGCTCATGCCCAAGCCGTGACGACCCCCGATGCGATTGGCCTCTAGTATCAACTCCACAGGATCGTTAAACGATACACCGTTGAGTGCAACAGGCATGCCCTCTTCAAAACGAACGCGCACCTCTTCGGCCCTCACCGCCACGTCGTCACGCCAAAACGCAACGCCCATGATGGGGTTCACAATCTTGATGCCTGCGCTCAAGTGCTCCAAGTCCTTTGCCTCGTGCGTGGCGCCCAGCATGTTGGAATCAGTGGAATAGGCCTTCTCAGCCGACATCTTGTAACCAAAGCCCGCCTTGGTCATAAAGGCTGACATTTCTGCGCGCCCCCCCAACTCGTCGATAAACGCCTGATCAAGCCATGGCTTATAAATTTTGAGCGAGGGGTTGGTGAGCAAGCCATAGCGATAAAACCGCTCGATGTCATTGCCTTTGAAGGTGCTCCCATCACCCCAAATATTGACGTCGTCCTCCTTCATCGCAGACACGAGCATAGTGCCAGTGACGGCCCTACCAATTGGTGTTGTGTTGAAGTAAGTGATGCCCGCGGTGGAGATGTGAAACGCACCGCACTGCAACGCGGCAATACCTTCGGCGGCCAATTGTTTTCTGCAATCAATGAGTCTCGCTTTTTCTGCGCCGTACTCCATCGCCTTGCGAGGAATTTCGTTGTAGTCGGACTCGTCGGGTTGCCCCAAGTTGGCCGTATAAGCGTAGGGAATCGCGCCCTTGTTGCGCATCCAGTGCAGGGCCGCGCTGGTGTCAAGGCCGCCAGAAAAAGCGATGCCCACCCTTTGGTTTTTGGGGAGGTGTTGGAGGATGGTGCTCATTGAAGTCTTTTGTCTTTAGCCAAAGTGGCAGATGTAATGATAAGCCTCGGCAACCCGTATATCGAACTTGGAGTTGGCAGGAACAGAAAACTGCTGCCCCTTTGAGGACGTGATCCATTGATTGCTTGCGTCAAGGCGGTACTCACACGAACCGCTCACGCACTCCATGATCTCGGGAGCACCCGTGTTAAAAGTGAGCATTGCAGGGAGGATAACGCCAGCTGATTTTTTGGTGCCGTCAGCGAGGGTGAACGCATGACTGATGCACTTGCCGTCAAAAAAACGTTGGCGACGGGGTTGAGTGTGATGTTGGTTAAATTCATGATCTAATTAAAGACATTTTACCACTAGTGTCCGGTTAAAAATTGAACAAATTCAACTGGTTACTGTTGTCAGCATTATCTATTGAGTTTCGATCGTGTTGCAAGGCGCTAGAAACCTCGGTTTTCTCGAATATCGAGACCGATAAGATCTGTAACAAAGTGTAGAGCGAGGCGTTCAATTGAAGTTCTTTCTTAACAATAGCTATGAGCACGTAGGTGGACACGGCGCACCAGATTTTCGTCTTGACTGCGTTCTCGCTGCACCCCAGAAACTTCTTGATGCGCAGGTGCTGCTTGATCGATTTGAAAAACAATTCCACCTGCCAGCGGCTTTTGTACAAAGCGGCAATGGTCAAGGGCGGCAAGGTCGTGTTGTTGGTCAAGAAGACCAAGGTTTGTTTGTTTGTAGGGTCCTTGTGGAAAATCTCGGATGAAATTTACTCACTTAAACAATACAATAACCCTTGCATCGCTCTGCCTGCTATTTGTCGGGATACCTTTTTCACGCTTCCTAGCAAGCATCGGGATGGGATTGGTCTTGTTAACATGGCTGATCTCGGGTAATTATCAAGGCAAGTGGCAACGCGTTCGTAACAACCGCCTCAGTCTGCCTGTTTTTTTATTGTGGCTTCTCACATTTGTTGCAAGCCTTTGGAGTGTGGGTGACTGGGAGACTATAGCAAAACAATTTTATATCTATTCGCGATTACTTTGGTTTTTCTTGATTGTGAGTTTGATACAAAGCTCGCAACACCAAAAATGGGCTTGGTGGGCTTTTTTAGCGGGTTGCACGATTAATATCCTGATGGGTTTGGTGATTGCGTTTACGCCGCCTACAAGGTTTGGGTCAATCGTACATCTCATCAAGTCGGCACATGGAACAGTTTTAAGTAATTATAACGCCCAAGGTGCAATATTAGCATTTTTTGCAGCGGCTTGTTTTGTTTATATGTTGTCGAGCCAAACCAAATGGATAAAGGCCTTGTGCGCCTTGTTTTTTGCTCTCGCAATAGCGAACAGCGCCTTCTTTAGCCAAAGTCGCTCGGGATTTGTGGTGACTGTTCTTGCTGTATTAGCAGTCATATCTGCAAGCGTTAACAAGGACAAACGAATTGCACTAGGTGTTGGGATCTTGGCAGTCTTGATTGGCCTGGCTTATTTTTCACCCATGATGTATTCGCGCTTTGCGCATTCGATTACAGAGATTAATCAATATTTCACAACAGGTAATTTTGAAACCTCAGCAGGCTACCGAATTGAGATGTGGCGCAGGGGCATTGATTTCTTTTTAAGTAGCCCCTTTTGGGGTCACGGCACAGGCTCATATTACAAGTTAGCAAGTGAGGTTTATACCGCTGATCAATGCGCTGAAGCTTGCAATCACCCGCACAACCAATTTTTATTTTTTGCCGTTGAGTTTGGAGCCATGGGCGTTGGTCTATTCGTGTATTGGTTTTATAAAATGCTCGATCGTGCAATGATGTGCGCGCGTGACCAAGATCGCTATTTGTGGATTGCGTTTGTTGTTATATTTTTAGCCGAGTGCTTTCTTAATTTGCCACTTTTCTCTTCAAGCGAGAGAATTTTTTTTATATGCCTGATGGGCTTACTAGCAAGTTCAAGGTATACATACACGTCCAAGCAACCAGTTTAGTTTTGAATAATTAACAACTATGCTTGCCTTTCACTCGAATATAAATCCGAGCTAAATTCTTCAGATTGATACTCTGGAACTATTTCTTGTAATAAATCTATCATACTTTGAATTTCGTATTTATAGATAACCAATAAAAGCTTATTAATCAGTATCTCTAGCCGCTCCCACGGAATAAATTTTTCATGCGCCTTCATAATATTAGGATACAAAGTTTTATGCGGATTATTACCAATCAATAATTCTTCATATAGTTTTTCACCAGAGCGTAAACCTGTCACCTCAATGGCTATGTCGCCATCAGGATTTTGCAAATCTTTCAGACTCATGCCAGAAAGTTTGATCATTTTTACTGCAAGATCATAAATCCGCACACTTTTACCCATGTCTAAAACAAACACTTCACCGCCAACGGCAATTGATCCAGCCTGTAAAACTAGTTGAGCAGCCTCAGGAATCGTCATGAAGTAGCGAGTTACACGCTCATCAGTTAAAGTAATAGGGCCACCCTTTTCGATTTGACTTCTAAAAAGTGGAACCACTGACCCCGATGACCCTAATACGTTACCAAATCTCACCATACTGAGAACAGTCTTAGATTCGCTCTTAGTTGAGAAATCATATTGGGCTTGGAAAATGAGCTCACAAATCCGCTTGCTAGCCCCCATAATATTTGTTGGCCGCACAGCTTTATCAGTGCTAACTAAAACTAAATTTTCCGCATGATACTTAATAGACAAGCTTGAAACGACCAAGGCTCCAAGTATGTTATTTTTCAGTCCTTCTGCCATGTTTTGCTCAACTAAAGTCACATGCTTATAAGCTGCGGCATGAAGAATTATATTGGGTTGCCATATTTGAAAAATATGATCCATACATATTTTATCGCACACGTTAGCCAATAAAGGTACGATATCTATAGCTTGATCTAATAAATTGTTTTGCTTGCCCAGGCATTGTTGTATTTCATATAGCGCCGACTCTGAGTGATCTAATAAAAGCAACTTTGATGGCTTAAAATTATAAATTTGTCGACACAACTCTGAACCTATAGAGCCACCAGCTCCAGTAACTAAAATTATTTTATTTTTAATAAACTTCCCTAACAATAAGCTGTCAGGAGCGATAAATGTCCTGTCTAATAGATCGTCTAAATCTAAATTTTTAAGGTCGGAAATCTTGATCGCTCCACTGATTAAATCAGTTACATCAGGTATGATTTTAACAGCAATCCCAATACTTGCTAAATTAGTAATAATTTGATTACGCCTACTTCGTGTAGCCGATGGTATGGCCAAAAATATCTGATCTACTCTTAATTTAAAAATCATATTCTTTACATCATTTGAAGATGCGATCTTTAAACCATTCAATATATGACCTTGCAATCGACTGTCATCATCAATAAAACCAACAGCCATATATTCAGAAGAAGAGTTAATTGCTAGGGTCAGCCGCCTACCAGCCGAACCAGCTCCATAAACCAAAACTCGTTTTCTGCTACCCATATAATTTGTATTCTTTGAGTTATTAAGCCAAAATCTAATAAAAACTCGACTCCCAATGATCGCAAACGAGAAAAATATTGGCTGAAGAATACCAAGTGATCGTGGCACCTCAGGTACTGTAATAACTGAAAAGACAATAAAATAAAATACGAAATACCAGCTTAATGCTTTAAACATCGTAACCACAAACTGTAATCCGATATAACGAAATATGGCACGATAAAAGTCAAAGTAAATAAATATAGGAATATAAAAAGTTACTCCAACTAAAAATAAAAATAGCTGCGACTCGCTTAAAGGAACATGTCTATCCATTCGAAGATCGAGCGCAATTACGCTAGAAGCAAAACAAATAGATAAATCACCACAGAACGCTGCTATTTGCTTTAGAAATCTTGTGGTTAAATTAAATTTTGGTGTTTTCAAAACTGATGCGATTGTTATAAATTATATTTGAATGGTTGTAATAGACTGACAAAAACCCTTATAGAACCTTCGGCATAATTTGATATGAGAAACTATCATACCTAACAATAGTCCAAACCTCATCCAAAGTTTATTAAGAGTCAAACGTCGGCCTTTACAAATGTGATACCCAAAAGTGCAGCAGTAGTTTGAGCAAAGATGTATGTCCAAGTTAAAGATCCATTTGAATAAAAATATCCAGTACAACTACGAATACTACCGTAAAGAAAAATCCAAATTTCTTATTAGAGGGGAGCTCTACTTTCGTAAACTTCATAACTTTTTCCCCTAAAATGGTTTGTCATATAATACAAGCATTTAGAGCCAAAATCTTTGCAAAGCTCCAAAAAGGTTTTGGGCGTATTAGTTAACTTTTCTAAGCTTCAACCACATGCTGCTGGATTGCGTCCATTGCAACTTTAGTTTTGTCATAAGACTTCATTCCGACTCTCCATTGTTTAATTTACAGCATTGAGAAAAGCTATCACAAGGCACAGCCACTTGAGGTCTCATAAATTCAGATCTCCGTTGTGCGTCCAACAGGGACAAAATTTTTACGCTTCAGGTATCTCCAATGGCATTCTCGCCTCGCCTTCCGCGCCCCAAATCTTCTGGAAGTCCCTCCGGATAGGCCAGTCCCAGCTAGTTGTCCCTGGTTAGCGGTGGATTGAACTGCTTGAGGAGATCCAGGACGTAATCCGGCCCCTTGCCCTCCGACACTGGGGAGTCCTCAACCGAAGATGACCTCAAGTTCGCGCCAAAGAGGATCGATGTCGGCTGCGGTACGTCTGTCACCGAGGTCTGCCAACCTTTCCAAGTCTGCTTTCCCATTTTCGACACCATTATTCATCCACCATAGGGCATGCGGAGAGCCACAAAGGCCAACCCGTGAGATTAAGCAAAAGGATTGCCGTCCCTCGACGTAACAATACGGTCACCGCCGGGTGGGGGTTGGGGAACAAGAGCCTGCTTTCTTTGAGCTAGCCGAAGCACATCAGCCGGTGCTTTCATATCATGCAAAATTTTTTGTACGCCGTCCAACGCCTTCTCGCGTGAAAAAATAGCAATCGCTGTGAAAAAACATAGTTTTATATCAAGCCAGACAGACTGGTTTTCGATATACAGCAAGCCAAGCATGCTTTTACCGGGACGAATCAACTGGTTGTAGGCAATATCCGGGTCTGCCTTATCTTTAAGAATGTCCCCCTCGTCCGAAAAAACGATTGACGAAATGTCGGTGATGCCGGGCTTGACTTCCAGCAACTTACGCTCGACCGACGTGTAAAGATCGGTCTCGCGTTTGACGTTGGGACGTGGTCCGACAAGACTCATGTCACCCTTCAAAACGTTCCACAACTGAGTCAACTCATCCAGCTTGTAGAGACGGATGAACTGGCCCACCGCCGTGATCCTGTTGTCATTTGCACTTGTAGAGTCCACGCCAGACTTGTCTGCGTTGATGACCATCGAACGGAGCTTGATCATCTTGAAAGGCTGATCGTTACGTCCCACACGCGGTGCAACGTAAAACGGCGAGTGTCGATCTTGCCACCACACCAAAAACATCACTGGCAAAAGCAACGGGCTGACCATTAGAAGCCCCACCCCGGAGGCGGTCACATCAAACAGTCTTTTCAACATACTTTGTCCATCAGTTTTTCAACTTGCGAAACCAACATGGCTGAGGTCGGGTAATAAGCCTGCTCCAACACTAGTGCCGTCGGTGCAGGGGCAAAAGGAAGAGTGATGCGCGCAGGAGATTTTTTCAGTGTCGTAGGGGCCACACGTTCAACCACGCTTGCAATAACTTCTCCGGCAAGCCCACATGGGCTCCAGCTTCCGTCAACGACCAGTAATCGTCCGGTTCTTTCCACTGAATTGACAATGTCAGTGGAATCAAGTGGATTGATTACGCGCAAATCAATAACTTCCGCAGAAATACCTTTCTGCTGCAAAAGGTCCGCGGCTTCAAGAGCTAATTTTGTCGAATAGCTTGAAGCCACAATCGTCACATCAAGGCCCGGACGGACGATGCGCGGCCGCTCTAACGTCAAGGATCGTTCAACGACCGGAGGCAAGTCGGCCTCCAGGTCGTATAGCCAGCGGTCATCAATAAACAGCACTGGGTCAGGGCACAGCACAGAGGCAATAAGAAGGTCTCGCGCATCGGCCACAGTGGCAGGCATAACCACCCTCAAGCCAGGCACGTGCGCAAACCAAGCGTGCAATGCCTGTGAATGTTGGGCGCCTTGCTCACCGCCACGGTTGATGATGCTGCGAATCGTCAACCCCGGACCTGCCTGCCCCCCCACCATGTGGGACCACTTCGCAGCCTGGTTGACGACCGCGTCCATTGCGTAGAGCATGAAGTCCATTCGTGGATGCACCACAACTGGCTTCATACCGGCGAGTGCCGCACCCACCGCAGCCCCCGTACAGGCCGACTCCGACACAGGTGTGTCAATCACGCGATGCGCGCCGAATTTCTTGTCCAGATCGGTCATCGAATTGCCGACATACCAAGGACTCCAGAGCCCCTGACCAATCACAAACACTTCCGGGTATTTCTCCAGAAGATATTCAAATGCAGCCAGCAAGGCAGTGCCGTAGTTGTGGCGGTTTCTACTCATTGCTTAACTCCCGAACTGGCAAACACTCGGGAAGTCAAAGCCGTAAGCGGTGGATAAGCGTCAGCTTGTGCCAATTTCCAAGCTTCGGCGACTTCCACAACAATTTCAGCTTCCATTTCTGCCAAGCGTTTTGTATCGAACAAACCTTTCGCGTTCATGCCGGCCACCAGTCTTGCAATTGGATCGCGCTTACGCCAGGCATCGACGTCCACCGAACTCCGATTGACACCTACGTCGATATCTTCACGCCAATCGACATGGCCGTACCAGCGATACGTCACTGCCTCCAAAAAACCCGGCCCCTCCCCAGCGCGCGCTCGACTGATCAGCCGGGCAGCTGCAGTACGCACCTGAACCACATCGTTGCCATCAATGATTTCATAGGGAATATCGTTCGCTGCGGCGAAGCGCGCAGTCGCCTCTTTGGGTTGCCGCAGCGAAATGTGCATATGGCTTGCGAACAGGTTGTTCTCAACTACGAAGAGTGCAGGTGCCTTAAGCATCCTGGCTAGATTGAGAGATTCGTGGACAACCCCCTCCTCCATAGCACCGTCGCCCAGATAGGCCACACCTACGTCACCCCCCCCCTGCATTTTTGCGGCCAACGCGGCACCCACGGCCAAGGGTACAGTTCCGGAAACAATGGGCACAGAGCCATAAAAGCCGTTGGGTTGGTCCCATAGGTGCATGGAGCCGCCCATGCCGCGCGAAAGCCCAGTGTCCTTGCCTAGAATTTCAGCAAAGAGCCCATGCAGACTGGACCCCATGGACAGAACATGAGAATGAGAGCGGTGACCCCCAAATACACGGTCGGTCTTTCGTAACTCAGCAGCCACACCCACAGCAACCGCCTCCTGACCAACACCCAAATGAACTGGGCCGCCAATCAGGCCATCACGACGGCCGCCAGCTAAGCAGCGCTCTGCGAGCCGAATCAGTAGCATCATTCGCAATTGAACCAATAAGGGAGCGGCTTCTTGGCCGGTGACGTCGATGGCCTGATGATTTTGGGCGGGGTCGGCTAAATGACCGAGGGACCAGTCGATCATCTTATTTCCCGTAAAAATTACGAATGGTCGTAACGATGTAGTCGACCTCTTCATCGGTTACCGCAGAATTCATGGGAAGCATCACGCAGCGTTTGAAAAAAGCATCTGTTTTAGGCAAATCAACGGTAAAGCCCAGTTCCCTGAACTGATGCACCGGAGTGCCGGCCCACTGAATGATTGTCTTGACACCGTGCTTGTCAAGATGCGCACGCAGTTCGTCGCGGCGGTCTGCTTGAAGCTCGTAGTTCTGATACACATCGAAATGGTGCAAATCCGCATCTGGTGCGGGTGGCAGCGCAAGTTCATGGAGATATCCAAGGCCCGCCTGATAGCGCGCAGCTATAAAGCGTCGACGGTCGATTTCCTGAGGGTAGGACTTGAGCTTGTAATCAAGTACGGCTGCCTGCATATTGTCCAGCCGGGAGTTATATCCCCAAGCCACGACACGGCCATCGGCACCTCGCCCATGATCCTTGAGCAAGGCAATACGGCTTGCGACCTCGTCATCATTGGTCACAATCGCACCACCGTCGCCAAAGCACCCTAGCAGCTTAGCGGGGTAAAAACTGATGGTGCCGAATTTGCCAAAAGTGCCCGCGCACTGTCCGTTAAATTTGGAGCCAAGGCCTTGAGCAGCATCTTCCACAATAATGACTCCGTGCTTGTCCGCCACGGCTTGCAATGCGGCCATATCGCAGGTACGCCCATTAATCTGTACCGGCATGATAGCTTTGGTTCTTGGCGTGATGCGCTGCTCGACGTCGGCCGCATTCAGCATATGGTCAGCACCACACTCTGCTAGGACGGGTGTTGCGCCCACCATATGCACAGAAGCTGCAGTTGCAATGTATGTGTGCGACGGGAGGACCACCTCGTCGCCCGGGCCTATTCCTACAGCCTTCAGTCCGATGATGATGGCATCCGTGCCGTTAGCCACACCAAACGCGTGCTTGACACCCAGGAACTTGGCCAGACTTGCGTCAAAATCACGGCACTCCTGTTGCTGAATATATGCGCCTCGCCGACACACGCCCATCATGACCTCTGTCAGGGCAGCCTCATCCCGTTTGAATAGGTCGGCGTAGGGGAAAAAGGAAATTGATTTCATTGTGGTTTCTGCGAAAGTAAAAACAAAACTACTCAAGAGAATTCTCGAGCAACAAGTACGAATTTGAAAGCTGCGCGCCTGATGCACATCCATCGGTCAATCCGGTCAGAAATTGCTTTTGCTGAAGCCTCTCCCAACAAACGCGCCACGACCGGCATTGTAAAGCTCAGTGCCCCGAAATACTGAACATCAACATCTGAAAAGCCGTTCCCCAACGCCTGAATACGGGTTAAATCGGGAATACGCTTTAAGGTGCTCCTTGAGCGATTACCACGCAGATAGTGTAGCCACCGGTTCAAACGATAAACGGGATTGTGATTTAGCGAATCAACACAAATAAGCATACCGCCCCGCCGCAACACACGTCTAATTTCAGCATCCACCAGTCCCGGCTCGCCGTAACTTAGACTGCCCGCACTGACAACAACGTCAAACGACTTTGCCTCGAAGGGTAAGTTTTCCATGTCCGCCACGACTGTCTCAATAGAATCCTGTTTATTACGGTATCGTTGCCGGAGCAGGCTAAGGGAGTTCGGGGAAATGTCGCTAGCGATAACTTTAGCCCCTGTTTGCAATAGCGCCCGTGTGTGCATGCCTGAACCCGCGCCCAATTCCAAGCAGCGGCTTCCAGGGCCAAGCAGTTCAGCAAGCTTCGCCTCATAGTACAAATAGGGAGTGGACAGGTACGAAGCCATGGTCTGAGACCCAAGTGGAACCTCTGTCACGAGAGCCGACTTACTCATTTGTGACTTGGCACGCGCATCGTAGCGGTCCCGCTCCAAGGTTTTATCGTCGCTCACAATTCAACCATTCTTTCCAGCGCGAGAACAAGTTCGCCATATGCCTTTTTAAATGAAAACCGGCGTTCAAACAGCGCGAGTGCTCGTCTCGACATCAGAAGCTGTGCATCACCGTTGTCAAGCAGAAACTTCATAGCGCAATATAAATCACGGCCGGTACTTTGGTTACAGCTAAATCCAACTTTTTCGGACTCAATTAGGCTTTGAAGCTCTCCGCTCAGCGTAGTTATGACGGGAAGACCGTGTGCGAATGCGTCCAAAACCTTATTTGGCGTGTTCAAAGTAAAATTTTCAATATTCTTATATGGAATCAATGCACCTACAGAACATAGTGCCAAAGCAGCTTTTTTGGGCTCGTCAATCCAACCAGGGAAAATAACGTTACTTAGCCCCCTCATCATTGAACGAATTTCATCTGCAGAGCCACCATCACCACAGATTATAAATTGACAGTCAATTCCCTCGTTCTGAAAGCGCTCGGCAGTATGACGAATACCAGAGAAATCAAATACAGACATAAAGCTTCCAACAAAGCAAAAGCGTCGTTTCGTGCTTGATGAAACTCCGCGGTCCTTCCACCATGCCTGTGCATCAGCGAGTAATATCCCGCTTACAGGGAAGCGTGGTGCGGTTAAAGGCACCACAATGTCCTGTGAATGGAGAGGACGTCCTGAAAAGGCAGACATCCAATTTAGATAGCCCGGCGACATAGAGCTAAATGCCGAGGCATCTTTAAACGCGCGATGTGCAAAATAATAATACGGGCTAAATGCAATTTTAGCCAACGGCTTCAACAACTGAGGGAAAGGTTCAATAAACAAACCTGGCCATTGATCCTTGACGTCCAACATAGACGGCACTGAACGTTTCTTCAGCCAGCGCAGCATAACTGCTGCACTTTCAATAGGTGGATAGCCTACAAATGCCACATCTGGTGTGGCATAGACCTCCGAAGTCAAAAGTTTTGACAGATTCCGAGCAAGTATCGCGTGATCATACAGACGCCCTAGACCAATATTCTTTTTGTAACCTGGAGATGGTATCAGGTTAATTGTCAACTTATCATTTACTTTAATTGACTGAAACGCCAAACTTCGGTAACGTTTTTCCTGATGATAAAATGCTGAGCTCCAGAGTACGACCTCATGCCCTCTCGCAATCAAAGCATCAGTCAAGTTCATGGCCCGCATTGGCCGAGGTGATCCCTCATCGATGTGCAGAGGTTCACCAGTTTGAAGTATCCAGACTCTCATATTGATATTTAAAAATTTCTAAAAAAGTGTGAATTAAATGAAAGGGCAGATTCAAGATCGAAGTGCAACTTTGATTAACCGAGGTGAGGCGGCTGAGAATGTTTAGCATTCTAGGTTTTCTGACCTGCAAGTCGAAGCTGCCCATGAATTACAAACACCTCAGCCAAACCGAAAGATATCAGATTTACGCCCTCATGAAAGCCGGACAAGATCAAACCCAGATTGCCAGGCTGCTCGATCGGAGCAAGTCCACCATTAGCCGCGAGTTGGTCAGGAACTGCGGGGGCAAAGGCTATCGCCCCAAACAAGCCTGCGAACTTGCTGATTCTCGCTCGGCTCTTAGTTATCACGCATCCACTGTTGCCCCCTTGGTGCGAGAGCAAGTCTGTCAGTTGTTGTAATTGCAATTTTCATAATATCGCCCATTTTGTTCGGCTATGCTTGCTGAAGCAGTAGATGTTTTCATGCATATAGTGGCGATACATTTGGATCCTACTCCTCTCAATTAGTAGTGCATCCAAACGAATGCAGCAAATGGGGGGTTTGGTGCATTTCTAAATGCAAAACCAACTTTTTCACTTGCTCGTTTCGTCCTGTAGTGGAGCGCCTTATTTGCCTAGATACCCCACATCCATTATCTATCACCGAATCTAAAAATTAATGTCGCTCCTGCTATTTCACCAATAGCTTGGAAGGAGTTTTTAAGAGCAACCTTGCCTCGACAATAGATTTCCTAGTTATTAAATATAGCAGCATGTATATGACAATTCCGTCGTCAGAAAAATAGTCAGCAGTAATAACACCTTTAAAGTAGAAAAGATTCTGTATAAGCCATATTGAAATTACTAACCATGTTAGCAATTTCAATTGATTTAGACTAAATGGAGAATAGTTAACATGCGAACCCAATAACGTCTTTGATGACAAATTTCTTGTATTCAAGATAGGGCCAGAGATATTCTCTGTTATTGTGATTTTTAAAATTTTAGATATGACATAAATAAGAAAAACAACTCCGAATATTGAGAAGTCATACAAAATAACTGCCACCCCGGAATGTGGGGGATACAAAGCTCTCTCCCCAATAAAATCGAATTTCGATAAATCGAATTGCTGTAAAGAAGACCCAAGACCTTGAGGCAATATAAACAAGAAAGAGCCTCTCAACATGAATGAAAAAATATAGAACCTCTCCAAGAACGAAGTCATCCTGTTCTCAAATAGAAAGAATTGTGAAAATTCCTCAAAATATACTACGAATATTGTAATTAACGAAAAAAATATGCTCAAATAAAAAGTCGCAGATAAGTTTAGCCAGATTAGAAAGATGCTTAAAATTATCATAACACTTAAGCCTAAAGGCAGGTACTGAAGGCGCACTGAATCAATCCCGACTTCAAAAATTGCGCTTTGATAGATAACATAGATAAGAATACAGATTAGAGCCAACAAAAGCAATCCGATTCTTTTGTTGAAACTAAAAATTACTAATACCGCAAAAATCCAAAGCGGTAATTGAATCATGCCTATCGAATAAAATGAATTCCCGTTACGATATATATTAATGAAGTTAAAAAGTATGTAGGTTAAAACAGAGTACAGAATTATTTTTCCAAGCAATAGGATATTTGATTTAATCGACTGCTTGGATAAATATAGAAAAATATGCAGATATGTAAACAGCTGAAGATAAGTGTAGAGCGAGTTATGTGGCTTCTGCCCGATGATAATTCCTAATGTAGTCAAGAATAGTACTACAAATAATATTGAAAAATACTGCCGCGCAATGCCAAGGCCTTTGATATAAGTAAAAGTTACAATATATAAAACAAACCACAATAGTAAAAATGGAATCTTAGTCATTACTTCTAAATCGTCAACAAAATTGTGCTGTACATACGAAGAGACGAGATTGGACAAAAAGCTAATCTGCGTCAATATAACTATGAAATTAGTTCTGAATTTATTCATTGGTCTTGATCCCGTAACCAGTACCGCTGGTATGTTTAAGTTACCGATTGCTTTTCCCTGAACAGTGTCGGCGGCATATAGCCCAAGGAACTATGTGGGTGGAAAGAATTGTAGTCATCGAACCAAGCTTGCAATTGCGCCATCACAGTCTTTGAATCAGGCCTGTTAGCCAGCTTGGCATAGTCCCTCTTCAATGTTTTCTCAAAGCTCTCAGCCATGCCATTGCTTTGCGGACTCGTCACCGGTGTGGTGATCGGTTTGAGCCCCAGTAACTTTGCAAAGCTTAATGTCTCTGCTTCCGTGTAGCAGCTGCCGTTATCTGTGAGCCACTCAATGGGCTTGGTGGGTGCTGCATTTGTGCCAAATCGATTCTCAACAGCCTGCATCATCAAGTCACCTACCAGTCCCGCATCAATGCCTTTGTTGGTCGCTACCCAGCTCATGACCTCTCTGTCGCAACAGTCCAGTGCAAACGCCACTCTGACGCGTTCACCGTTGTCACAAGACAGTTCCAACCCATCTGAACACCACTGCGTGTTGCTTTGCTTGACGGCCACATGGCCTTCGTACTTTCTGGTATCCAGGGGCTTTTGACCTTGCCGAAACAGCAAACAGCCAGCATCTCGCATGACGTGGTATACACGCTTGTGGTTGATGCCTACATGACCATCCAGCTTGAGCCTCGCCCATACCCTTCGGTAGCCGTAGGTAGCTCGTTTGTGCACCACATCAGCAATCGCTTGTTTGACCTGTGTGTCATCCGCTCTTGGCGGAGACCTTCTGCGGTCCGCCCAATCAGCTCTATGCTGGTTCGCTCCACCTTCGACGTATTGGCCACAAAAAAGCTGCTTGATCCAGGATAGTCCTAACAATAGTGAACCCCGAATCCCGCCTCGACCGCTTTTCGTATTACAACTCGATGTTCTTTTTCGAATGGAGAAAAATACTTGCCAAGACCAAAATGAAACTTAAACATAGATTCTGCTCCAAAAAAACTGTTCGATTTTGCAAAATTATTCTCTGTCCCATATACAAGAGAATTACTAAAGCCCTAATAAATCATAAAATAACTAATCACACCCAAGAGTCAGTAGGATGAATATAATAGCGTTGTTCTAGCTGAATTCTGCAATTTACGGAGTCTATATTTCGAATAAACAAGGTGTTCTGCCTAACTGACTTATAAGACGAAGTGGGTCTTAAAATATTAGTACGTGCGCAATAGTCGTAAGATTTAAATCCGAATGAAGCGATCTTATTTGCAATTTCCTGATCAGAATAACCATAACGTAGCCCACTATTATTTAACTCTATTAATATAATATTAGTGGAATTATTGAACAAAATCCTACTAGCGCCATCTAGCACAAAATGCTCATAACCTTCGACATCAATTTTAAGCACGGATGGTACTACTGATTGACTTTCCATTTCATCATCAAGTGTAGTCACTGAAACTTTAACAAATTCACTCAATTTCTCTTGGTCATTGCATACGTGATTAGTTGCGTCGCTAGAAGTAGTAAAACATAGTTCACCGCTAGTGCCAGACAAGCCTTTATTCACGCAAATCACGGAATTCGATAAGCCGTTAAGCTGAACATTAAGCAATAACCTTTCATATGTTTGCGGCACTGGCTCATAAGCTACCACAGTCGCTTTCTTAACTTTTGCAGCTAAGATTGAAAAAACACCGGCATTAGCACCGATATCAACCAAAGTATCCGTTTTATTAAGATATCGAAGCAAGAATGCCATATCATCATATTCGTACAAACCTGTGTAATAGTTGTGCGTGACCATAGCCTCGCCAAGGCTCATAAACAGCTTAGTGTCATCAATCCACGGAATAACAGCCGTTAATCCGGTTAACCGAGCGGAGAGCTGCCATTTGACATATCTAAAAATCGATCTTAAGGCCTGTCCTTTATTGCCAGGATGGCCTGCAATTGATGCACAAGTTTGAATAGGGTTATAAGCCATAATTAATTGTTATTATAAATCTCTTTAAAATAGCCCAAAATTGTTTCACGAAGACCGGAGTCAAGATCAATCTCCGGCACCCAGCCAAGCTTACTAGCACTAGTCGATCCGTCAATGGTTTTCATTGGCGCACCATCTGGCTTAGATGGATCAAAGCAAATCTCGCAATCAACATCTACAATTTCACGAATTTTGTGCGCCAAGTCTTTAATAGAAATACCATGACCGCGCCCGACATTAACGGGGTCGCGACCTAAATCGAGAGGTATGGATCGAACCAAAGCTTGCGCCCCATCGCGCACGTGAAGCCACTCTCTGATTGGACTGCCAGTTCCCCATACAATCACTTTTGTACTGCCTTCTATTTTTGCCTTAACAAATTTTGAAATGAGCGCGCCTAATGCATGGGCTCTCACCTCATCCTTGTGATCTCCTGTGCCATACATGTTAGGGAGAATAATATGATTTGCGGCAATTCCAAACTCGGCATTGTAGGCCTGAGAAGCAACCCAAAGAGCCTTCTTGGTAAGTCCATATATTAATACTGAATCGTGCATTGGCCCGTCCCACCATTCATCGACTTTAAATAAACTCGATTTTCCTGGGTATGTACAATTGCTAATTGGGTTAATGATCTTTGACGTGGAATATTTTTCTAATGCTTGATAAATATTTAAAGTCATTTGCATGTTATTGACAAACAACTCTGTCGGATGCGCCAAACCAAACTGCAATCCCCCTACATATGATGCACAGTTAATTACTGTACTTGGCTTAACAGCACTGAATAACTTATCAACATCGCTTTTTATTCGAAGATCAGTTCCAGTTGAGAGTGAAGCTCCAGCGTGTTTTAAGCCACTTTTCTCTAGTAGCTTGCATACATTTGCCCCCAAAAATCCACTTGCACCTAAAATTAATATCACAAATCTTCCCACAGTAAGGTAGTGTTACTAAAAATGGAAGCAAGACTGTAATTCTGTGCATTAACAGCTGCCACCGACTTTAATTTATCGAGATTCTCTGGAAAGGTGACCAGCTGCGATATAACAAGACTGAGTTCTTCAGCATCCTTGAACTTTATTGTTGATGATTCATATTCACTGTCGACGCCGAAATCATCATTTACAAGTAAAGGAAGGCCATGCGATATCGCATGAGCATCAACCCCCGAGCCTCTAGTTAAACCATAAACTTCCGAAAAATGTTCACACCTGTGCTGAACTATAAGCGCTGAAACAACTGCATCACATTCGGACATTATCCTGGAGAAATCAAGTACTGGAACAAAAGAGGAAAAGTAAACAAAGCTGGAGCCAAGTAACAGCCTCCACTCTCGACACTTACTCTCCTCCATCACTCCCTTCGTCCTTCCGAGTAACGTCAATTGGACTCTTTGGCGGATTCCCTTGTCAAGCTTTAGAAATGCGTCTACTACCATATCTATTCTTTTCGTCCTGAAGTCGACTATGCCTGGGACTACGAAATTAATTTTTGCGCTCACTTGAGGTGCTTGAAGAAACTCATCGTAAAGCTTAAACGGCACCACTTCAACGTTCTTCACGGCGCTGCTAACTAGATAATTCTTTAACCGACTATTCTCTACCAGTATCATCTTCGCACCGCTTAACATGACTTTATTTAAATATGTACTAATATTGCGAGTGAAATAATCAACAATTGATGTGTAATGCCAAGAATATTTCAACCAAGAATTAGCGTTTCGAATATAGTAAACATTGCGACCTCTGCCATAAGAAGTTACGAATGTGAACACAGAATTTCGGACACTTATTGTATTATAAATAATCACATCATCGCAACGCCTGAATTTCAACACCTTAAATACGCCTGAGCATCTACCTATAACATGAATTTCATCAGCAAATTGATCCAGTTTTAGCTCCATAGCTCTACCCATATTTATTTTTCCAAGTAATAGCACTACATAGAGACCTTTTAGTTTCAAAAGCTTTACGAGCGAAACTATGCCTTCTTCATGTGCGGAATTTGAATTTTCAATTATTATGAATCTTTTCACTGACTAACCTTGGTAAAAGTATTTGCAAGAATTAATGCGCCAATAAATAAAGCAATGTTCCCAGCAAGTATCGAGAGCGCCACCGAAACACTACCCCATCTTTCTACAAAGATATTCATCAAAACAAAAGCAAATGAAGACGATAAAATAGTGAGCACAGTCTTGTGCAGATTCTTTTTGTAGAAATCAGTAACACTTATCACCAGACGATATGATCCATTAAACATGACTGAAACCATGAGAATAGTTGCAATGCCAGCACTTTCCTTATATTGAGGATTAATCATGTAAATAATCACAAAGTCTGTAGCCAAATAAAATAATGGTAACAACACCACACCGAGTGTCAGGAAGATAATTAAGAATCCTCCATATTTGACATTTTGAGGTTGTTTATTTGCAAGGATTCTATAGATCTCAGGCATCTTAACATTTACGATTACACTATTGATAACGCTAAACGATTGTGCCAACATCATTGCAAAAGAGTAAACCGCCACAGATGATAGATCTGTTTTCGCGCTAATAACTATCTTATCTACTCCATTAAAAAACCACCCAAAAAATAATAACGGTAAAAGCGTGACGCCGTAGACTATTATCTCTTTTGACGCATTTCGACGATCAATTGCACTGCAACGAGAATTGGTGAACAAAAATGATTGGCCCGCTTTTATACGATAAAGAATTGATATACCTTCGCCGATTGTGAGCCCCAGGAAATATGCAAACAGACCATCGCAGCCATAGTATATTAGTGTATAGGCGGAAGCCACTCCAATACCCCTTGTTATCATTAATGCAATGCCGTAAGTTGCTGGCCTTTTATCCTGAATCAAGACAGCAGAGCTATAATCAGTTATTGCTACGAAGCAAATGTAAAATGGTATAACAAGAATAATGTATTTAAAGGAATTAAAATAAACTGATATAATTAGCAATATAACGAAACTCACAATAGTTCCAAACAATATAATTCGTTTGTAAGCATTATTGAATATTTCAAATTGGTGTTTATCTAGTACACTTCGTTTTATACTAACAAGACCTAGCGCGTTAAACGATACTAACGAGATGACTAATGCAAAATATGATAATGCAACATTTATTTCACCATAACTTGACTGAGTGAGTTCCTTAACAAGAATTATGTTGGTTAAAAAAAGAATAAGAGAATTGGCTACGCCGAAAAAACCATAAGTGAATACGCTTTTCAATTAACTACTTCCTGTTCTTGAAAATTAAGATGTAATGTTGTATTTTATTAATTAATTGAATTTAATTTCTGATCTAATACTATCTTTTAAATACCCGCGGTTTCAAGGTGGAAGTGCAACACTGGGTTGAGAAGAATTGAGTATAGCTTTCCAATAGGCGACTGTGTCGAAAGAGCCTTCAGGCAAGAAGAGTTCGGCAGGG
>Ga0214919_10004952_pt1 | contig 19147 bp, 18 predicted proteins | sample LL1503_MetaG_FD_177994 | JGI IMG/M metagenome (GOLD analysis project Ga0214919, IMG submission 177994) | Freshwater microbial communities from Lake Lanier, Atlanta, Georgia, United States - LL-1503 | ecosystem: Environmental > Aquatic > Freshwater > Lake | place: USA: Georgia | collected...
CTCGTTTAAATTTCGGCACAAAGTTAACTCAAAAAAAGGTTTACTTAGCTGCTTTTTTGTACAAATAATATACCACCCATACAAAAATAATATTGGGTATCCAGGCAGCCAATAAAGGGGGTAAATTACCCTTTGTTGAAAAGATAGTGGAGAACCTATCAGTAATAATGAATACGGCCGCTATAATGAAGCCTAGAGCTAGATGCGAGCCAGATCCACCCCTTACTTTATGGCCTGCAATTATAGCTCCAATAAGCGTTAATAATAATACAGTAATGGGGGTGGCATCCCTTCTATATCTTTCAATTCTTAATTCATTTAATACTTCAGACCCTCTTATTTCTTCCAATTTGATTTGTTTGATCAACTGCGGGGTAGTTAATTTATCCTTAGTGTATTTATCTTTCTCTAAGTCCAAGGGTAAAAATCCAAATTTATTATGCATAGATGAAACATAATTGATCTGTTCTCTATTATTAAAAACTTTTCTTTCTATCACTTCAGTTAATAACCATTGCTTTGCAGTAGTATCCCATAAAATAGTTTCTGCCCTCAAATTATAATTTACCTTCTCACCCTCTACTTTATAAATGAAAAAGTTATTACCTCTTTTAGTGGCTGTATCGTATCCATAAATACCAGCATAAGTAAAAGAGTCAACCTTAAAATAAATATCAGTGGAGCCTTGTATTAATGCATTGTAACTTGAATGAGAATCGACATAGGCAGCTTCAAAACTTCCTCTTATAATATTCGCTTTAGGTATATAATATAAATTCGAAATCCATAAAAATAAACCAAGGAATACTCCACCAACCCAATATGGTCTTAACCATCTATTATAAGAGGTGCCACTAGCTAGTATGGCAATAATTTCAGTTTGCCCTGCCATTTTAGAAGTGAAAAAAATTACGGCTATAAAAACAAATAAAGGAAAAAGTAGAGCAATAATATGCGGAATAAAACCAATATAGTAATGCGTAAAAATTTCTCCTGCCGAAAAACCAGAGCGAACAAAATCATCTGTCTTTTCACTTCCATCAATTACTACTGCAATTACAGCAAATAAAAAGATAGAAAAAAAGAAAACTTTTAAAAACTTATTTAATATGTACCAATCTAATTTTTTCAAATGATATTTTGATTACTTTTTTTATTTTTAATAAAGTAAATTATAATCTTTTACTAATTTGTGCAACCATTGTTTTTTTCCAAGTTGAATAATCACCTTTAATGATATGCTCTCTGGCCTGCCCTACTAACCAAAGATAAAAAGATAGATTCTGAATACTGGCTAATTGCAAGCCTAATATTTCACCGGACATAAATAAATGGCGCATGTAGGCCTTAGTATAATATTGACTCATTTCATTAGGTAGTCCCGGATCTAATGGTGAGAAATCGCTGGCCCATTGTTTGTTTTTAATATTTATGACTCCTTGAGAAGTAAAAACCATTCCATTACGACCATTGCGCGTAGGCATAACACAATCAAACATATCTACGCCTAAATCAATAGCTTCTAAAATATTCCAAGGCGTACCCACACCCATTAAATACCTAGGCTTATTCACAGGTAAGTTTTCACAACATAATTGTGTGAAATCATATAATTCTTGTTCAGACTCTCCCACACTTAATCCCCCAATGGCATTGCCCACTGCATTTTTTGAACTGATATATTCACAAGATGCTTTTCTTAAATCGGCATAAGTACCTCCTTGCGCTATGGGGAATAAGTTTTGCGTGTAGCCATATAAATCGGGCGTTTCTGCTAATCTATTATAGCATTTGTCCAACCATAAATGTGTTAAATTCATACTCTTTTGCACATATTCATATTCACTAGGATATGGAGGACATTCGTCAAAAGCCATGATAATATCGGCTCCAATACTTCTTTGAATATCCATGACTTTTTCTGGGCTAAACAAATGCTTTGTTCCATCAATATGCGATTGAAATAAGACACCCTCTGGTTTAATTTTTCTATTCGATGCTAAAGAAAAAACTTGATAGCCGCCACTATCGGTTAAGATAGGTCGATCCCAACCCATAAAACGATGTAAGCCACCAGCAGCCTCCATTACTTCTGTACCAGGGCGTAAATAAAGATGATAGGTATTACCTAAAATAATTTGAGCATGTACATCGTTTTTAAGATGCTGTTGAGTGACTGCCTTAACAGAACCAATAGTTCCAACAGGCATAAATATTGGGGTCTGAATTTCACCATGATCGGTAGTAATAATACCAGCCCTTGATGCCCCTATTTTGCTTTGATATGCTAAGTTAAATTGAAGTGCCGCCATGGCGTAAAGGTAAGGTCAAATGGGCTATTTTTCCACATTCAATCTCCGACTGAAGTAGTTGAAGGCGCATGCTATACTTTTGTATCATGTTAACTAACCTTCCACTATCAAATATTTTGATAGGCAGTTTTATAGGTATCATTGCCCTGCAGCTGTTTTATTATCTATTCTTCTTTCTTCGCTTAGCTATTTATAAAAAGCCAAAAAAAACAACGCATATGGAACACCCCATTTCGGTAGTAATTTGCGCGAGAGATGAAGCAGCTAATTTAGCCAATAATTTACCAGGGGTTTTAGTGCAAGAATATAGCACAACGCATGAAGTAGTTCTAGTGAATGATAATTCAGAAGATGAAACAAAGTATTTATTAGAAGAATTTAAAAAATCATTTAAGAATTTAAATCCAGTTTTACTTTCTCAAGAAGCAAAAATGATCAATGGAAAAAAATTTCCATTGTCAATTGGTATTAAGTCGGCCAAAAATGAAACCTTACTATTAACCGATGCGGACTGCGTTCCTGCAAGCGAACATTGGATGCGATTAATGCAAGATGGATATGATGAGGGTATTGAAATTGTACTAGGATATGGTGCCTATAAAAAGAAGCCAGGCTTAATTAATAAACTCATTCGTTTTGAAACTTTTCAAACAGCCTTACAATATTTTTCTTATGCCTTAGCAGGCATGCCTTATATGGGTGTAGGAAGAAATTTATCATATAAAAAAGAAGTGTTTATTCGTAATAAGGGTTTTTCTTCCATTAATCAAATGCCTAGTGGCGACGACGATTTATTTATCAACCAAGTAGCCAATAAACATAATACGGCCATTGTCATTGATAAAGATGCACATACTTTAAGTGAACCTAAAACTACCTTACACGATTGGATGAATCAAAAATATAGGCATTATACGACTAGTAAATATTATAAATTATCTCATTCTACACTGCTTGCTTTGTATGCAATTAGCCAATTCTTAGTGTATCCTATTTTAATTATAGCCATTCTTTTTACTAAAGAATATATCTTATTAACTTCCTTATGGGGAATAAGAATGCTTATACAAGGAACTATTTTAAGAAGCACTATGAAAAAGCTAAATGAGCTTGACCTTTGGCCATGGTTTATATTATTTGATTTTTGGTCAATCTTTTATTATTTATTTACCTTGCCTAGTGTATGGAAAGCCCCACAGAAAAATTGGAACTAATTACCAAGTATTTTGCCGATTTCACGTCTACGCAATTAAGTCAGTTCGAAGCACTTGAATCTGCTTACAAAGAGTGGAATAGTCAGATTAATGTAATCTCAAGAAAAGATATTGACCATATTTACTTGCATCATATTTTACATTCATTAAGTATTGCAGCTATGGCCGAATGGGAAAAAGGCACACAGGTAATTGATATAGGATGCGGAGGCGGATTTCCTTGCGTGCCACTGGCAATCTTTTTTCCTGAGGTTCAGTTTTTAGCAGTAGATAGCATTGCCAAGAAATTAAAAGTAGTAGACGCTGTTTGTGAAATGGCTGGTATTAAAAATATTACCACTAAGCATACACGTGTTGAAGAAATTAAAAATAAAAAATTCGATTACGCAATTAGTCGCGCCGTAGCTCCCTTAAAAGATTTGTGGAGATGGGCTGGGCCAATATTAAATAAAAAACCCGACCAACCCAATGCGTTGATTTGTTTAAAAGGTGGGGATTTGCACCAAGAAATTTTTGAAAGTGGGTTACGTCCTAAAATGATGTCTATTCATGATATTTTCCCAGAAGCTTATTTTGAAGAGAAGTTTATCATACAAGTGAAGAAGCCTTAGTTATCTTCTCTTAATGCACCCGTTGAATTTGCTGAAGAAAGAAACTATAAGTAGTGAACGAGTAGTTAATTTCTTTCTGACGATTTATTTCAACAACTAATTAGGTATCTCTAATTTATTATTACTTCTATTAATATCAGGCATGCGTTGACTTGGATCAATCTCAATTGATTTCAATGCAGATAGTGGCTTGCTGGTTTCAAAAGTGTAGTTAGGAGCTACCCACTGCCATTCAGTATGCAAAATTCTATTCACGCTACCCTCTGCTGGCTTAGTGCCTAACATTAAATCAAGTGGGATATAATGTAATTCACTCGTACCATCTTTGTAAGTAACTAGTACTTCAATAGGCATAGGGAATTTACCATTACGTTGAATACTAATAATTGCATTTGCATTATTAGCACTTACTTCAATATTATTCAAACCATAATCAATGGTTTTAGTAGAATTTACCCAATATTCTTTCAACCACTGTAATTGTAATCCAGATGTTTTTTCAGCAACTCTTGTAAAGTCGTTAGCATTAGGGTGTTTAAACTTCCATGTGTTATAGTAATTAGTTAAAATAACATCTCTCACAGAATCACTCACTACATAACCTAATAAACCTAAGAAAGTGGCGCCTTTAGAATAAGCTGAACTACTATAAGAATAATTATAATTATAATGATCGGAGTGTGTGCTCATAGGTTCTTCAATGCCACTTTTAGCCAATGTTAAATAACCTGCATAATTACCAAATTGAATAGCGGGTAATTGTGTTTTTGCATTTTCTATCTCCGCTTTTAGTCTTACTTTTTCTTTTTCATTAATATATGGAGATATTAAAGCATAATTATTATTATACCAAAAAGAGATATCATCTTCAGCATAGGAAGTAAAGCCTTCGTCCATCCAAGGAAATAAACTTTCATTAGTTCCTAATATGTGTTGATACCAACTATGCATCCACTCATGAATTGCAGTACCAATGCCTGGACCTTTTAATAAAGTACCCATCCCGTATTCCATTCCCCCATCACCCCCTTGAATAAATGAATATTGTGGATAAGGATAAGTACCATATTTTTTCTCAATATAAGGCAATACTTTTTCAGCAGCCCATAAAACATTCGCCCATGCACTATCAGAAGAGGCGTCCTTATCTTTAAAATAAACATGAAAAGTTAAACCCTTCCGTACTTCTTTAGATAAATGTTTATAATGATTATCTGCAGCCCACATAAAGTCGTGAATATTATTTCCTTTAAAATTCCAACTAAGGTTACCGAATTTATCGGCAATTGCATTAGGGTTTTGCAATACTCCAGTAGCTGCCACAACATAAGATTTGTCTAAAGTTAATGTTACATCATAATTCCCCCAGACTCCATAAAATTCGCGTGCTATATAGGCATTGGTATTCCATCCCTGATAATCGTATTCTACCATTTTAGGGTACCACTGACTCATGGAATAACGAACACCCTCTGCATTGTCACGGCCAGAACGTCTAATTTGAACAGGCACTTGCGCTTCAAATTGCAAATTCATTTTAATAGAAGTTTTCGGTGTAATGGCTTGTGTTAATTGCACTTCTAAAATAGTTTCGTGTTCTATTAATTTTTGCGCCTTTCCATTAATTAATAATTGGCTTATTCTTTGATATCCTATTTCAGTAGGGGATAATTTTTGAATGCGGTCTTTAACTCTTCTATCCCAGTCCTGCACCGATTCTTGACCTAACATGGTAGCATTTGCTGCACTAATTGCGCCACGTTTAAAATTTAATAAATTTTTTCCAAGCTCTCTACTTCTAATATCCATTGAAGAATTGGGAGCAAAAGCATTCCAATACATATGGAAATAAACCTTGCGTAAAGTATCGGGTGAATTATTCGTGTACACTAATTCTTCATTTCCCTTCACTATATTATTGGTAACGTCAAGGGCTGCTTTAATTTTATAGTCAATATGTTGTTGCCAACGATCGGCTTGGGCAATAGAGAAATTTGCAAAACAAATAAATGAAAGAATAGATAGAATTGACTTCTTTATCATAGGGCTGAATTAAGAAGCTAATTTAATATTTTAATTAGAATATTCTCTTTAAAATATTAAAAAGTATTTATAGTAAAGCAATTTAAAATTTTCTTTATAAAATTGGCTATTAAAGCCCAGCTTTATAAGAAAAATACAGTGTAATCAAACTATTGCTTCCCTTCCACCACAATAACAATTTCTCCCTTCACTTGCTTGGAAGAAAAATGGGTAATTAGGTTGACTAAAGAGTCCGAAATGTTTTCTTCGTAAATTTTGGTTAGTTCTCTACTTACAGAGGCTTGTCTATCTGCACCAAAATGAGTGGCAAATAATTCTAATGTTTTTACTAAGCGCATAGGACTTTCATAAAATATCATGGTGCGCTCTTCGTTTGCTAAGGATTCCATTAAAGTTTTTCTACCTTTTTTTAAGGGAATAAAACCTTCGAATATAAAACGAGTGGCAGGTAAACCACTATTCACTAAAGCAGGAACAAAGGCGGTAGCGCCAGGTAAACTTGTAATGGCCACTCCTGCAGCTTTACAAGCACGCACTAATAAAAAGGCTGGGTCGGAAATACCAGGTGTGCCTGCATCGGTAATTAAGGCAATATTTTTACCTGCTTGTAATTGTTGTACTAAATGATCCACCACTTTATGCTCATTGTGTTGATGATAAGGCGTAAGTGGCTTATGAATTTTATAATGCTGTAATAATTTAGAGGAAGTACGCGTGTCTTCACATAAAATAAAATCTACTTCCTGCAATACTTCAATGGCCCTGAAAGTAAAATCCTTTAAATTTCCAATAGGTGTGGGAACAATATATAACATGGAAATAATTAAAAATAATTAATAGCTAGTTCTACTTCACAAATTCAATCTCAAAGTATTCCATTACTGCATTGGCTAGTAATTGCTTACTAGCAGTTTCTGCTATTTCTCTAGCGGCCGTTTCATTGGCTGCATCAATTTGTAATGTAATATTTTTTCCTACTCGAACATCTTTTATACCTTTCATACCTAAATTATGAAGGCCTCCTAAAACTGCCTTTCCTTGCGGATCTAATAAATCTTTCAAAGGCATTACTTTAATTTGAACTTGAAATATCATACGAATTTTATTGAGTGATTGTTTTGCTGTAAAACAAAGATACTAAGCAATAACCAATAAAGCCAAATGGGATGGCCATCCATTTAAAAAAGTAGGCTGAAATAATGGTTTCTGTTGCCACTAAGGCTAAGGGTAGAAATAATTTTTTCTTACCGCTAAAATTCTTCAAAGCTAGCATGGGCTTGTCCATCACCATCAAATAAGAAACAACAATGATATAAACATACCAAAAAATAGGGTTCAATAATAATTTAGAGAAAATAGTAGTTTGCGACTGCCAATACACTAGAGGAAATGCAGCAGTTAATAGTCCAATCATAGGAATAGGCACCCCTTTAAAATAAGTGGATTGGTCTGGATCGATATTGAATTTAGCTAAACGATAGGCTCCTGCTAATGCTATAATAAAGGCAGGGGCCATCAATATTGAAGTATAAGATAAAGCGTTAATATCGGTGGCAAGTGATAATCTTAAAAATTGAAAGACAATAAAAGAGGGAGCTACTCCAAAACTAACTACATCTGCAAGAGAATCGAGTTGCTTACCTAAATCAGAATTTACATTTAATAAACGAGCAGCAAAACCATCAAAAAAATCGACTAGGGCTGCAAGTCCTATAAACATACTCGCATAATATATTTGCTCTGGAATTTCAATGAGCATGTCACCTGTTTCATCCATGGTAGCCATAGTACCCGATTGAAAAGTAACCACAATGGCCAGACAGCCAAAAAATAAATTTAGCAGTGTAATTAAATTAGGAATCTGTCTTTTCATCTTTTTTTTATTTTTTACTGCTTTTTAACTTACGCATCAAAACTTCAATCTCTTCCGCTTTGATAGGTATGTTTTTCATTAAATCCTGATGCCCCGTCTTGGTAATCCAAATATTATTTTCAATACGCACACCCATTTTTTCTTCTTTGATATAAATCCCCGGCTCTACAGTAAATACCATGCCTGCAGTAATAGGTGCCGTTCTGGTACCTAAGTCGTGTACATCTAACCCTAAATGATGTGATATACCATGGTATAAATATTTTCTGTACGCCCTGTTTTCAGCATCTTCATTTTTAATATCAGATTTACTTAGTAATCCAATTTTTAAAAATTGTTTACTTGCTTCCTCTCCAACTTTGTCGGTATAATGTAAAATACTTATGCCTGGTTTTAAAATAGACTTTGCATAATCATGCAAATGCAAACAGGCATTATATACTTCTTTTTGTCTTTTTGTGAATTTGCCATTTACCGGAACTGTTCTGGTTAAATCGGCACAGTAGCCTCCATACTCAGCACCAAAATCCATTAATACCAATTCTCCGTCTTTACATACATTGTTATTACTTGTATAATGTAAGGTTCTTGCATTATCACCACTTGCAATAATGCTATGGTAAGCAACTCCCGTGGCACGTTGAGATAAAAATGAATGATAAATCTCTGCTTCAATTTCATATTCTTTCACACCAGGTTGAATGAACTGTAGCAATCTTCTAAAAGCTACTTCAGTGATATCAATAGCTTTTTGAATAACCTGTACTTCATCTTTAGTTTTTACGGCACGTAATTCTTTCATAATAGTGGCAGCTCTGCAAAATGTATGAAGAGGATACCTTGCTTTCATTTCATCAATAAAACGGTATTCATTTGTTCTTAGTAAATTATTCTTTCTATCGTTTTCATTAGAATCTAAATAAATAGCGTCCGCTAAATGAACCCATTGTTGCAACATACCATCTAATACATCTACCCATACTATAGTTTTTATACCAGAAATAGAAGTGGCTTCATTAGCTCTTAATCTTTTACCATCCCAAATTTCTTTTAACTCCTGTGGTCTTACTAGCACTAGTACTTCTCTAAATTTAGGATCGGGGTTGTCTGGAAATAAAATAACCATTGAACCTTCTTGTTCAATACCCGATAACCAAAATAATTCAGTATTTTGTTTAAAATCATGCAAGGCATCTCCATTGGAAGGAAATTCGTCATTGCTTACAAAAATGGCAATACTATTTTTTTGCATTTTAGAAACAAAACGCTTTCTGTTTTGAATAAATATTTGGGGATCTAAGGGTATATATTTCATAAAAAACTTTATTGATAACTAAGGGCAAGTTAATTAAAAAATGAATCCTTTAGGCGATCTTACCCCAACCAATTTTGCTTTTTTGGCTAATTAAAAAACTCCTAACCATTGAATTTTCAGGCAATTGAAGTGTTGGATCCTTTTCGCATAGCGTGTAAGCCGCTAATCTTGCTTCTTCTAATGCAGTTTTATCATTAATAATATTGGCCAATTTAAAGTTCAAAGCACCACTTTGTCTTGTACCATCAATATCTCCAGGACCTCTCAATTCTAAATCTTTTTCGGCAATTAAAAAACCATCGTTGGTAGTACACATTATTTTTAATCTTTCCTTCGCCTCTTTTCCTGCTTTTACACTACTTAATAATATACAATAACTCTGTTCTTTTCCTCTTCCCACCCTTCCTCTTAATTGATGTAATTGTGATAAGCCAAATTTTTCTGCACTCTCTATAACCATCACCGATGCATTAGGCACATTCACTCCAACTTCAATGACAGTAGTACCTACTAATATTTGCGTATCGCCGGTTTTAAATCGGTGCATATTAGTTTCTTTTTCTAAACTATTTTGTCTTCCATGCACCATGCTAATTTTATAAGTTGGTTCTGGGAAAAAACTTTTTACTTGTTCATAGCCCTGCATTAAATCTTCAAAACTTAATTTTTCACTTTCTTCAATTAAAGGATATACATAATAAGCTTGTCTTCCTTTTTTAATTTCTGTTTTGACAAAATCCATTACGCTGGCTCTGGAAGTTTCATAACGGTGTACTGTTTTAATAACCTGTCTACCGGGAGGAAGCTCGTCCATCACACTATAATCTAAATCGCCAAATGCTGTCATGGCTAATGTTCTTGGAATGGGTGTTGCCGTCATCACTAATACATGCGGTGGTATGGACGATTTTTTCCAAAGCTTGGCACGTTGGGCAACACCAAATCTGTGTTGTTCATCTATAACTGCTAAGCCTAAATTTTTAAATTGTACTACATCTTCAATAATGGCATGAGTACCTACTACAAAATGTATATCGTCTTCCAATAATCCTTTTAAAATTCTTCTTCTTTCTCCTATTTTAGTACTTCCTGTTAATAGCGCAATTTCAATAGGCATTTCTTTTAATAACTCTGTTAAACTTTCATAATGCTGAGAAGCTAAAATTTCGGTAGGAGCCATTAAACAACTTTGAAAACCATTGTCAGCAGCAATGAGCATTGCCATTAATGCGATCATAGTTTTTCCGCTTCCTACATCACCTTGTAATAGTCTATTCATTTGATACCCCTTACCTACATCTTGTCTAATTTCTTTAATAACTCTTTTTTGAGCACCGGTCAATTCAAAAGGCAAGTGCTTAGTATAAAAAGTATTGAAATAAGTACCTACTTTTTCAAACAAATGACCTTTACTATTTTTATGTCTATCTATTTTTATTAAATTTAATCTCACTTGTGCCATGAATAATTCTTCAAAAATTAATCGGTCTACTGCTTTCTTATAATGCAATTGTGAAATTGGAAAATGTATTTGTCTATACGCATCCCATCTGCTCATTCTATTATCTAATAAATTTGTAGGTAAATTTTCAGGGACATCTTTTTGACTAATTTGTTGAAATAAATTTTGTGTAAGTTTTCCAATTTGTTTGGCATTCAGTCCTCGTGCCTTTAATTTTTCAGTTGTGGAATACACTGGTTCTAACAAAGATTTTTGGGACATTGTACTTGCCACATAAGGTTCAATTTCAGGATGTACCATTTGTGCTTTCCCATTAAAAAAACTTACTCTTCCAAATACTAAGTAAACCTGGCCCTCTAGAATATTTTTTTGAACCCAAGAAATTCCTTGAAACCAGGCCAGTTCAATACTACCCGTCTCGTCCTTTAATTGGGTCACCATGCGTTTCGACCTTTTTACCCCTAATATGTCAATACCTTGTAATACCCCTTTTATTTGTACAAAGTCTATATCCGGGGTGATAGAGGCAATGGAATTTACCTTGGTTTTATCAATATGGCGATAGGGAAAATGATGCAGTAGGTCGTTAAAGGTGAATAAACTCAGCTCTTTTTTAAGCATATCGGCCCTTAAAGGGCCCACCCCTTTTAGGTATTCAATGGGGCTGGATAAAAGAGAAACAGTTGACAAACTAAAAATTTTTAAATTCTGTACAAATATCCCAAAAAGATGGCAAAAAATGGGTTCCTGATTCATTATCTTCGCAGTTCTATGAAAAAGGAAATTGTATTAAGTGGAATTAGGCCTACAGGCTTCTTGCACCTTGGCAATTATTTTGGCGCCATGCGTAATTATGTGCGTATGCAAGATGAATACAACTGTTATTTTTTCGTAGCTAACTGGCATAGCTTAACCACCCATCCTGATACTAAAACTTTAAAAGAAAGTGTACTCAGAGTAGTGGCCGAAAATATTGCTTGTGGTCTAGACCCAGAAAAAGTGTCTTTGTATGTTCAAAGCGATGTCCCAGAAATTGCAGAATTATATTTGTATTTAAATATGTTGGCGTATAAAGGTGAATTGGAAAAAACGACTTCTTTTAAAGATAAAGTACGCATGCAACCTGAGAATGTAAATGCAGGACTTCTTACCTACCCTGTTTTACAAGCCGCCGATATATTAATACACCGCGCTGTAAAAGTACCTGTGGGCAAAGACCAAGAACAAAATTTAGAAATGGCCCGCAATTTTGCAGAGCGTTTTAATTACAGATACGGCGAAACTTTTCCATTACCTTATGCATTTAATTATAATAGTGAGCTGGTAAAAATATTGGGTTTAGATGGTAATGGCAAAATGAGTAAGAGTGAAAATCAGAACACCACTTTATTCTTAGCTGATGAAGATGAGGCTATTCGTAATAAAATTAAAAAAGCCAAAACCGATCATGGGCCCCTTACAACTAATTCAGTAAAACCCGATTATATTGAGAATTTATTTACTTTAATGAAGTTGGTGAGTGGCAATGATACAGTACAAAAATTTGAAGACGACTTTAATAATAGTAGTGAAGGAAATTGTATCATAAGATATGGTGATATGAAAAAGCAATTGGCCGAGGATATGGTTAGATTTATTCAACCTATTCGTAATCAGGCGCTTGATTTACAAAACAACAAAGACTTACTTACAAAAATCATAAGACAAGGTGCAGATAAAGCCAGGGCAAGTGCCTCGGAGACCTTGTCCATTGTAAGAAAGGCCGTTGGAATGGATTATTAAACAAGAGGAATTAATTATTAACAAAGATAAATAGTACTAAAACTATTTTATATTTTCACACCATGGCAAAAGCTAAAAAACCAAAACACGTCGCAATCGCAGGAAACATTGGGGCAGGTAAAACTACATTAACTGAAATGTTAAGTAAGCATTATCGTTGGATACCACAATTTGAGGACGTAGACCACAACCCTTACTTAATGGATTTTTATGACGATATGACGCGTTGGAGCTTCAATTTGCAAATTTATTTTTTACATGGCCGCTTGAACCAAATTTTAGAAATTCAAAGAGGTACTGAAACCGTTATACAAGATAGAACTATTTACGAGGATGCTAATATTTTTGCACCCAACTTACATGAAATGGGCTTAATGAGCAAAAGAGATTTTGATAATTATTTTGAATTTTTTAGTACTATTAAAACAATGGTACAACCTCCTGACTTATTAATTTACTTGAAAGCATCTGTACCTACCTTGGTTTCTCAAATTCAAAAAAGAGGTAGAGAATATGAAGAAAATATTCGTTTGGATTATTTAAAAAAATTAAACGAGTACTACAATAAATGGATTGATGGTTATAAAGAAGGTCCTATATTAATTATTGACTGTGACAAAAATAAATTCGGTGAATCAGAAGAAGATTTAGGCGAAATCATTAGCAAGGTAGACGGCATGTTGTACGGACTTTTTTAAATAGAAGATTTTAAATCACTTTACTGGCATGAACAATATTACCCCTTCCCTTTTAGAAGAAATGAAGTCTATTGTAGGGGCTGCTTACTTTTTTACAGACGAAGAAAGCTTTACTAAATATGGAAGCGATGAAACAGAAAAATTACACTATGCACCACAGGTAGTCGTAAAACCTAGATCTGCAGAAGAAATTTCAAAATTATTAATACTTTGTAATGAACATTTAATTCCAGTAACACCCAGGGGTGCAGGTACTGGACTTACAGGTGGCGCCCTACCTCATTTAGGCGGGTTAGTTATTTCCATGGAACGTTTTAATACCATCTTAAATATAGACGAAAGAAATTTACAAGTCACCACTGAACCTGGTGTGATTACAGAAGTTTTACAAAATACAGTAAAAGAAAAGGGTTTATTCTACCCCCCCGACCCTGCAAGTAAAGGATCTTGTTTTATTGGAGGTAATATTTCAGAGAATTCTGGTGGGCCTAAGGCTGTGAAATATGGTGTTGTAAAAGATTACGTTTTAAACTTAGAAATAGTATTACCCACCGGTGAGATAATTTGGACCGGTTCTAATGTTTTAAAAAATGCTACAGGTTATAATTTAACGCAGTTAATTGTTGGAAGCGAAGGTACATTAGGTATTGTGACTAAAATTGTTTTAAGATTAATTCCACATCCGAAATTTGATTTATTAATGCTAGCGCCTTTTAATAGTGTAGAAAAAGCGAGTGAAGCAGTGAGTGCCATATTTAGAGCAGGCATTACCCCAAGTGCAATGGAACTAATGGAAATTGATGCCATTACTTTAGCATCTAAATTACTTGAAAGCAATGCCATTGCTTTAACCGAAAATTTAGCCGCTCATTTAATTATTGAAGTGGATGGCAATGATATGGAAGTGTTGATGAAGGATATGGAGGCTATTGCGGAAGTACTTTCTCAATATGAAGCAGGTGAATTATACTTTGCTGATGATGCACAACAGAAAAATGAACTTTGGAAAATACGCAGAAAAGCTAATGAGGCAGCAGTAGCAGCAGGCTATACTATTGAAGAAGATACAGTAGTGCCTAGGGCTGAACTCCCCCGTTTAATAAAAGGCGTTAAATTATTAGCCCATGAAAATGGGTTTAAAGTAGTTTCTTATGGACATGCGGGTGATGGTAATTTGCATATAAGAATTAATCATCCTAAGTATAAAAAAAGTTATGAAAATGAAGAAATAAAAGCCATTCTTATTAAAATATTTGAATTAGTAAAATCACTTGGCGGAACCATTAGTGGTGAACATGGCATTGGTCTAATTCAAAAATCTTTTATGCCGTTAATGTTTGATAATGTAACGATGGAATTAATGAAGAGTATTAAAAAGGTATTTGATCCTAATAATATTTTAAACGCAGGTAAAATTTTCGATTCAAAAAAATAGGGGTGCTTTACTAAAAGGTGAAATGGGTATTATCCCATTATACTTTAAATTAATTATGCTCCTTATGTATTTATAATCCTTATGAAAAAATCAAGTATACTATTCAATTTCTTTATAATACTAAGCTTTGTTTTTACAAGCCATTTATCCCAAGCGCAAAATATTATCCAAACTCAAAAAATATTGGAAGAAGAAAAGCCCATTTTATTTGGTGGTGGTTTATTACTTGGTGGAGGAAGTAACTCTTTTCAATTGGGCCTTAATCCTGAATTATTAAAAAACTATAATAAATATGTTGACGCAGGTTTAATTGCAAATATTTATTATTCTTCTTTTAACTTATCATTTGGTTCTAATGAAAAAATTAAAAATTTTCAATTAGGGGCAGGTGTATTTACTAGGGTTTGGCCTATTGAACAATTTTTTATTCAAATACAACCTGAATATAATAGAACTTGGACTTCCGCTAATAACTATACTAATGGCGTAAAAGCTAGCACTAGTTTTGGCGCTACAAGTATTCTAGGCGGCATAGGTTATGGCAAACATAATGCAGATGGCATGTCTTACTTTTCTGTAATGATAGACTTATTAAATGCTAATCAATCTCCCTATAAAATTGGTCAAACCAGGGCACAGCCAATCATTAGAGCAGGAGCCGTTTTCCCTATTTTTAGAAAAAAGAAAAAAGCAGATTAAAATATAAAACTAAATATAATAGTAGAATCTTAAGATAAAAAAGGCTTAAGCATTTCTACAGAAGAGCAAATAATTATTCTATCTTTCCAATTATCATACATAAATTCATTTGTATCCATTGTATCTAATAGATGAATTAGGGCATCATAGTATCCATCTATATTTAGTATAAAAACTTTCTTATTATGAATTTTTAAATTATTCCAAGTGAGCATTTCAAATAGCTCATCTAAAGTACCCATCCCTCCGGGAAGCACTAATCCTGCATCTCCTTTTTCATAGAGCATTTTTTTTCGATCATGCATGTCCTCTGTAATAATTAATTCAGATAAGCCAGTATGTTGCGCTTCCCATTCTAATAATAATTTAGGTATGATCCCTATTACTTTTCCTCCTTGAGCCAGACAACCATTTGCCAATGCACCCATTAAACCTTTATTGCCTCCCCCATATACCAAATGTATGTTTGCTTGAGCTAATAGATGGCCTAAAGCAGATGCTGCTGTTAAAAAACTTGAATTCTTTCCCGATTTTGAACCACAGAAAACAGTAAGGGCCTTGATTTGCATAAAAACAAATTTTAACTTGAATATAGATGCAATTTAGCTAATAATTTCAAAGATTCTTATTACTTTGCCAACTCAAACCAAGACTATGAGCGCTACTTTACTTTTTATTTTTGTAATCATCTACTTTGGCATCTTATTAGGGGTAGCTAAGATTGCTGGAAAGAATAGTAACAATATGTCTTTTTTTATAGGTAATAAAAATAGCAATTGGATGCTTGTGGCCTTTGGTATGATTGGCACTTCTTTAAGTGGTGTTACCTTTGTAAGTGTCCCAGGTGCTGTTGGTAAAGATTCCTTTCACTACTTACAAATTACCCTTGGCTATTTAATAGGCTACCTTAGTATTGCCTATGTTTTATTACCCATTTATTACAAACTAAATCTTACTTCTATATATCATTATTTAGAACAAAGATTAGGTTTTAACGCCTACAAAACGGGGTCTTCTTTTTTTGTATTATCTAGAACCTTAGGCGCCACTGCTAGGCTTTATTTAGTAGTTAAAATTTTACAAGTATTTATTTTAGATAGTTTGGGTGTACCCTTTTGGGTAACCACACTTGTTATCTTAATTATGATTTTATTATACACATATGAAGGGGGTGTAAAAACCATTGTTTGGACTGATACCTTACAAACATCAGGTATGTTAATGGGTTTAATTATTTGTAGTATTTATATCTTAAGCAATTTACATTTATCTGCTGCAGAAGGTTTACAAGCCATGCAAGTAAAAGGGATAGCCACTATTTTTAACACAGATGTAAATAGTAAATCGTTTTTCTTGAAACAGATTATTGGAGGGGCCTTTATTACACTTACCATGACAGGCTTAGACCAAGAAATGATGCAAAAGAATATTTCAGTAAAGACTTTGAAAGATGCCCAAAAAAATATGGTCACTATTGGATTCACAATGTTGCTAGTTATTAGTTTATTTTTATTCTTAGGGGGCTTATTAAATTTATACGCTGCACAAAATAATATCACTGCCACAGGAGATGACTTATTTCCAAATATTGCACTATATCATATGCCTCCCTATATTGCTATTATTTTTATATTAGCATTAATATCGGCTTTATTCCCTTCAGCAGATGGAGCAATTACAGCCTTAACGTCTAGTTTCTGCATTGACTTATTAGGCATGCAAAGAAATACACAGTGGGATGAAGCTAAAAAGAAAAAAATTAGACAAAGAGTTCATTTAAGTTTTGCCTTTTTGTTTTTTATAATAGTACTAGTATTTAAATGGATAGATAATAAAAGTATTATTGATTTACTCTTAAAAATTGCCTCTTATACCTATGGCCCATTATTAGGCTTATTCGCTTTTGGTATACTAACTAAAAGGAAATTGATAGATAAGTGGTCGTTTATACCTTGTTTCCTAGCCCCTATTATATGCCTACTACTTGATTATGTACAGCCCTTTATATTTGGAAGCTTTAGAATTGGCCAAGAGTTACTCATTATCAATGGCCTAATTACATTTATAGGTCTTTGGCTAATTTCAAGAACAAATACAGAAAAAAATTAGACCTTTGCTACATGGATTTTATTAACCCATTGGCAAACAACTATACCGAAGCATATTCAAATGCCACTCCAAGCTATTTAAAGAGCTTATACGAGGAAACTTTGGCCACCCATGAGCATGGTCATTTACAAAGTAGTTGGACCCAAGGAGGGTTCTTAAGTTTTATAAGTAAAATACTTACCCCTAGCTATATTTTAGAAATTGGCAGTTTTACTGGCTTTAGTGCTTTATGTTTAGCGGAGGGCTTAACCAATAGTGGCGAATTACATACCATTGAATTAAGAGCAGATGATGCAAAAAAAGCAAAAGCTGCCTTTGATAAAAATCCCAGATCAAATCAAATACACATACATATAGGCGATGCCAAAGAAATTATACCTACACTTCATAAAAAATGGGACCTTGTATTTATTGATGCAGATAAAACAAGTTACATAGAATATTATGATATGGTTTTACCCCTTTTAAATGAGAATGGAATAATTATGGTTGATAATGTACTTTTTCACGGAGATGTACTAGAAGAATCTATTAAAGGCAAAAGTGCCAAGGCCATTCAGGCCTTCAACGAGCATGTGCTTTTAGATCAAAAAACTGAACAAGTGATGTTAACATTAAGAGATGGCTTAACTTTGATCAGAAAAATATAATAGCATGAAAATAAGCAAGCTTGCTTTACTCTTCTTTTTTACTCTCCCCCTAAGCACCATAGCTCAAAAAACGGCTACCTTAATATATATTGACCAGTATAAAGATATTGCCATAAGTGAAATGAAACGAACAGGCATTCCTGCCTCTATTACATTAGCACAAGGCATTATAGAATCTAATAGCGGTGAAAGCAATTTAGCTTTAAATTTTAAAAACCATTTTGGAATTAAATGTAAAACAGACTGGAAAGGAGAAACAACTTATCAAGACGACGATGCAAAACAAGAATGTTTTAGAGTTTACCCCAATTCGAACGCTTCTTTTATCGACCATTCTAATTTTTTAAAAAATAGACCTAATTACGCTCCTTTATTTGAACTTGATCCAGTGGACGATTCTGCATGGGCTTATGGTCTTAAAAAAGCGGGCTATGCTACTGCTTCAGATTATCCAAAGAAACTGCTTAAAGTCATTAACGATTTTGAACTTTCTCAATACAATTTTCCTGAACTTGCTTTTTACGATGATGAGGATACCCCTATACAAAAAATAGATACAATTAAAAAACTAGATACCAATAAAAAAATAGAAGATACCCTTATCATTAAAGATACTACTGTCCTAAGTTCTATTATTATTGTAAGCACCGTCAAGGATAATACTAACTCAAATTATATTGACACCATTCAACTTTCTAGTGTAAAAGGAATAAGCGGCTCTGATACTATAAAAATAACAGCACCCACGGCTATCAAAGGCATTGGAACTATAGCTAATCAAACACTTAAAGACAGTGCCCTTAAACTAGATTCTGCTATTCAAAAAAAAGACACCAGTAATTTAGTGAGTAGTAAACCCAATACTGCAGCAAGCTTTGAATATCCAAAAGGAAAATTCAAAGCCAATCAACTATTAGCTATTTACGCAAAAGCTGGTAGTTCCT
>Ga0214919_10004953_pt1 | contig 19147 bp, 15 predicted proteins | sample LL1503_MetaG_FD_177994 | JGI IMG/M metagenome (GOLD analysis project Ga0214919, IMG submission 177994) | Freshwater microbial communities from Lake Lanier, Atlanta, Georgia, United States - LL-1503 | ecosystem: Environmental > Aquatic > Freshwater > Lake | place: USA: Georgia | collected...
ATCATCGGGAACTCGGTGTTCAGGATGTCGTCCACCACGCTCTCGCGGGTCTGGCCAGTGGCCAGATTGAAACGCCATTGGTAGAACTCGTATTCGGTGCCTTGTGTGCCAATGGTGAACAGCAGGCGCTTGACATCCAGGCTGCCGTCAAACTGCTTGGGCATGGCGTAAGGCGTGCCCAGCATCACGATTTCGGTCTCGCCCTGGTCGTTGACTTCTTCCCAAGCGTTGGCCACATGGAGCATGTAGCGCGGGTCGGCTTCAAACCAGCGGATGTCTTGCGCGCTGCCGTGTCTGGGGATGACGGCAAAGCGCGATTTCCACTCAGGGTGAAACTCCAGGCTATAACGCCCCGCCTTCAAGGCTTCGGGGTTGTTGATCAGCGGGAAGTCGTGCAAGACGCTGTAGTTGGCCGTGATGGCCATGTCGTGCGGCAAGCGTGGTCCTGGCAATTCCACCGGGACCAGGGTTTTCAATTCGCCAGAGGCGCTGAGCACGCCATAGTGCATGTACGGGTGTTGGTTGCCATACGCAAAAAACAGGTATTCGCCCGTGCGTTCGTCAACCCGTGAATGGGCCGAAATTTGCAGACCCTTCAGGCGTGGATCGGATTCGAGCTTGCCCACGGTCTGCAGCGTCAAGGGATCTACCTGGTAGACCGCGCCTCCGCGGTACCACATGGAGAGCAATTTGCCGTTGTGAAATTTCACATCCGTATTGGAGGTGTTTTTGAGCGCATCGTCAGGCAATGCGCCTTCGGGCAGGCGTTGTTTGAGTCCAGGGGCCAGGCTTTTACCGGCCGCTTGGTCGGCCTGCAAACCGTCGGTGTTGACCCAGCGGTTGCGGTAAGTGAGCTGACCTTTTTGAAAATGCACCGCGTGCAACATGCCGTCGCCGTCGTACCAGTGGTATTTGCCTTTTGGGGTGTGCTGTGGCACAGGGCCGTTGCGAACATACATGCCGCTGAAATCTTTGGGGATTTCGCCGATGACTTCAAAATCATGTACCACCAATTCCTGGTCCACCGGGGCAAAACCCCCCTGTAAATTTGGGTTGTCTATCAGATAAGGGGGTGTTTCAATGAAGGTTTCAAGTCCCATGGTGTTCTCCAAATCAGTGTGCGTTTCGGGGAGGATGGTGGGGCGCGATCAGCCTGCTTGCCCAGAGAGCAAGCCGCCGCGTTCCAAATCAGCGCCGCTGGCCCAGCAGGCATGGGTGCCGCTGCACAGTTTGTGCGGCAACTCGATGCGGCAGACCGGGCCGGCTTCAAACTTCTTGGAGTCGATCAGGATGATTTCTGAACGCTGGGTTTTTTCGTTGGTGATGAAGCTCACCAAGTACCCGTCGTCTTCGTCCTTGGAATTCACGCGTGGGGCAAAAGGGGCTTCGCTGGCGTATTGACCTTCGGGCAAGCGGATCTCCCAGGAGTCGCCGGTTTGCAAGTCGTGTTTGACATAGCCATGGAACAAGAACCAGCCGGGCACTTGCACGGCGCTGTAGGCGTAGCGGTAAGGATGTGTGGCGAAGCGCTGGTTGAACATGCCGAATTCCAGAATGCGCTCGTCCAGACGCTTTTCCGTGGTCTTGCCGGTTTTCAGGTTGAAGCGCCAGCGGTGCAGGTGGCAGCCCATTTTTTTCTGATCCAGATACGACATCATGCGCTCGTAACCCGCGGGCGCGCCTTCGTAGTTGCGTGGCATGGGGTTGTCCTGAAAATAACCGTCGAGTACGATCTCGTTGCCCTCTTCGTAGGCATTGAGCCAGTGCAACACAAAGGTGGGCGCGGCTTCAAACCAGCGAATGTCTTGGGTCTGACCGCGCCTTGGAATGATGGCAATGCGCGAAGGCGTGTCTTTGAAAAAGCGCACCACATGCTTGCCTTGGGCCAGCAAGTCGGGGTCCCAGTAGAGTGGAAAGTCGTTGAGGATGGCGTAGTTTTCGGTGTAAGCCATGTCGTGCGGCAAGCGTGGGCCTGGCAACGGAATGGGCACGTAATGCACCAGCTTGTCGTGCTTGTCGACCACGCCATAGTGCATGTATGGCGCATGCTTGGAGTAGTTGAAAAACAGCAGTTCGCCATTACTTTCGTCCACCTTGCAATGAGCCGAAATACCGTCCAGCGGCGACCAGTGCGGAATGCCTTCCTGCTCCAGACTCAGCGGGTCCAGGCGATAGCCCTCACCGCATTGGTAAAACGTGGTCAAGGCGCGTCCGGCATGTACGACCACATCGGTGCTCGAGGAGTCTTTGAGGCTGCCGTGAGCGCCCCAGCCTGGGCGCTCGGACAAGGCAGGGTCTTCCATCAGGCCTGCCCACAGGGCGCGCCCGGCTTCGAGTTCAGCTTGCAGGCCCTTTGTCTTGATGAAGCGGTTGCGGTAGCTGACCTGACCATTTTTGAATGCCGCCATGTGTAGCATGCCGTCGCCATCAAAGGGGTGGTACTTGCCCTTGGCTTGCAAGACCGGGTTTTCGGTGTTGCGCAAATAAACGCCATCGATGTCGAGCGGAATGACACCTTCTAGAACCTTCAGGTCGGTCGCGTTGACTTCTTCAAGCAAGGGTGTCCAGGCGCCTTGAAGATAGGGGTGATCGCCCGGTTCCAAGTCGCTGGCGAGGGTGTTCACAATGTCGATGCTCATCTCGTCCTCAAGTTGATTATTTTTTCCAATGAACGCAGGTTAAGTTAGTTCAGCAAGGAAAGCAATGGGGTTTGAGCAGATGGGCAGTAATGCAGGTGACTCCTTTTTAGCTCACTCCCAGTATTCAATCCAGATTGTTATCAAGGGCAGGCCTTGTGCCTGTCGCTGATGCGCCCGGTTTTCGCAAGAGAAGATTTTATGAATGAAGCTACATCCCATCCACCTCCACTCCATTGACAGGGCGTGTGGTCCTCGTGACGGAGCAAGCAAGGGATTGGTTGGGCGGTTACGCCTGCAATCGGCTAGATGTGGTGGCCTGCCCCCCGTCAACCGTACCAGCATCAAGCATTTATTCGGTTGATCAATGTGTAAAAAAGTGTTTATTACAATGGAAATCCATGATTCAACTTTTCAGAAATTCGTATCCAATGCATGCTGCCATTGGTCTCCTTGCGCATTAGCCCATTTTGGTGGTCACACCACACTCAGTAACCCTGAAAAAAGAGAAGCCCATGAAAAACACCTTATCAATCAGTATCGTGGCCCTTATTTTGGGCGCACTCGTTGGCTGTGCGCAAGCGCCTATCCAACTATCGCAAATGGGCTCGTTCCACGTTGGCGGTCGTGAAGTGGTCATCAGTGGCAAACCCATCAAAGAGGTGTATTTCGCTCAAGGCGGTGTTCCTGCCAAAGTGGACCCAAATGGCGTGTATCAAGTAGAGCAGATGTATGTGCAGTACTTCATTCCGAAAGATCCGCGCGGCAGCCTGCCCTTGTTGATGTGGCATGGTGGTGGACTTTCTGGCGTCACCTACGAAACCACGCCTGACGGTCGCGAAGGCTGGCTGAACTATTTCGTGAAGAAAGGCTGGTCAACCTACAACTCCGACGCTGTGGAGCGTGGTCGCTCAGGTTGGGCGATGTATCCGGAAGTCTTCAAAACTGACCCGGTGTTCTTGACCAAGGAAAATCCTTTCGAGCGGTTTCGCATTGGGCAAGGTGCTGGCTCATACAACAAGGATGTCAGCAAAATGAAGCCGATGCCGGGCAGTTTGTTCCCGATCGAGGGCTATGATAATTTCACAAAACAAAACGTTCCACGATGGACATCAACGGATGAACCCACCATTGCGGCTTACACAGAACTGGTCGACAAAGTGTGCCCATGCGTGGTGGTGGTGCATTCGCAGTCTGGCCTTTTCGGGATTCGAGTCGCACAAGCCAGGCCCGACAAGGTCAAGGCCCTTGTCCTTGTAGAACCCGCAGCAGTGGGTGCTATTGCAGATGCGCCAAAGATGAAAACTGTCCCAGTTCTCGCCATCTACGGCGATTACATTGAACAAGATTCGCGCTGGCCCACCATCCGCGGTAATGGCATCAAATACTATGAAGCCCTTCGAGCTTCTGGCGGCAGCGCCGATGTGATCGATTTGCCCAAAATCGGCATGAAGGGTAACTCACACATGATCATGATGGACCGAAACAGTGACCAGGTCGCTGGTTTAATTCAGGACTGGCTGGCCAAACTTGGGCTATACAAATAGACCAGATGTTCGGTAGGCCTGGTGCCTCAGTCCTGTCTGATATCCAGTCGTTTGATGATGTCTTCCCAACGCTTGAGTTCGGTCATGACCAATTGATCTGCTTGAGGCGTGGTGTTTTTCATCGTCTCCAGCCCCAGCTTTTCCAGCGCGATGCGGGTTTCAGGGTCATCCAGTGCCTGTTGTAGCAACGCATTGAGTCGGGCCATCACGGGTGCTGGGGTTTTGCCAGGGGCGGCCATGATGTAGGTTGACTCGAAAACATAGCCCGGTACGCCGGCCTCTGCAATCGTGGGTAACTGCTCCCATCCTTTCATCCGTTTCTCTCCAGTGGTTGCCAGTGCAAGGATCCGGTTGTCTTTGAGCAGTGGCAGTGCAAGACTGGGGCTGGCAAAGGCCACTGGCACACGACCGCTCACAAGGTCGTTGACGGTATCAGATACACCTTTATAGGCGATGTGCTCCATCTGCACGCCTGCCAGTGACTTGAAGAGTTCTGCTCCGAGATGGGGGTTGCTGGCCTGGCCAGCCGAAGAGAAAGCCAGTTTGCCGTCATCGGCCTTGGCTCGCGCAATCAGGTCTTTGACGGTCTTGACATTGAGAGAGGGTGAAACCACCAGGAAGTTGGAACTGCTGCTGAAGATACCCACGGCGGACATCTCTGGCACCGTGTATCCAGCTGTTTTAGGGCGCAGCATGGGTCCAAGCGCGTGAGCCAGCGTGCCGTTGACGACGAGTGTGTAACCGTCGGGGGTAGATCGTGAGACCGCAGCGGTACCAATTGTCCCGCCTGCACCGCCGCGATTCTCGACGGTGAACATCTGACCGCTCGCGCTGGCCATGTATTTGGCAATCGCGCGGGCCATCAAGTCGGTCGGACCACCGGCCGAATACGGCACCACAACGCGAACCGGTTTGTTTGGAAAATCCTGTGCAGCCGATGTGATGGGCGTGACAAGTAATGTCAAGACCAAGCCCAAAGTTGTGACGAACCTGCCTTGGCGCGTTAAATCGGAACCCATCATCAATTTCATCATGTCTGTCTCCTTTTTGGTATAAAACTGCATGCGCTGTGGGCTGTAAGATGACATAAATTCAGGCATTCAGTCACGATGCTTCGCATGATGATAGCTGAACGCTTCATTTAAGCAACATCCGTTTGGGATGAGATGATTGAGTTTGGGCAAAACAACAAAAGGTCCAACGCTATGTTTCGGATTGCACGAGCCAATCTGTGGCACCACGCCATCTTTGCTGAAGAAATGGGTGCTCACCCTGGTCTTGAGCTGGAGACTTTTGATCGCAACGACTTTGCACAGGCCTGGTCTGCTTTGGCAGATGCAGATATTTATCAAATCACATCAGCGCGCGACGAGTTGCCACCGTCTCTTCACGCCAGGTCTGATCTTTTAGATCGATGCCCGCGGTTGCTTTGTGTGTCCACGGGTGGTGCAGGCTTTGACACGGTTGATGTGCAGGCTTGTAACCGTGCAGGCGTGTTGGTGGTGCATCAGGCTGGATCCAACGCCCAGTCGGTGGCCGAAGCAGCGATCGGGTTGATGATTGACCTCACGCATCGTTTGACACTGTGCGATCGCAGAATGCGCCACGACCGAGATTTTGTGAGAGAAGATTTCATGGGCCAAGAGATCACCGGTGCAACACTCGGGATCGTTGGCTTGGGCAATGTCGGTCGACGGGTTTCTCGGCTGGCCGCTGCTTTTGATATGAAGGTGCTGGCTTGCGACCCATTTCTGGACTCGAAAGAAATCGAGGTACGTGGTGCGCAAGCGGTGAGCTTTTCAGAATTGCTCCAGCGTGCTGACATCATCACCGTGCATTGTCCACGCGACACCACGACGATCGGCTTGTTTGACGCCAAAGCCTTTTCAGCGATGAAACCCGGCGCTTATTTTCTAAATACCGCACGTGGTGGCATCCATATGCAAAATGCACTGCTGGCCGCATTGGAAAGCGGCCAGATTGCGGGGGCAGGTCTAGATGTATGGGACGTTGAGCCTCCAGCCCTTGACGATTCATTGCTACAACATCCCCGCGTGATTGCAACCTATCACTGTGCCGGCGTTACCGAGCAGTCCCGGCGCAGAATGGCCCAATGGGCAGCCGATCAATTGATCGGCATGCTCCTGCGCGGGGAAACACCCCCAAGGATGATCAATCCAGAGTTATGGCCCAGTGTGAAGGCGAAAATATTGGCTCGATCTCAATTGGGCTAGAGCAGCATATCGACTTCAATGTCGCCCCCGGCCAATCTGGATATCTCACCCTCCATGTCCCACAAACACTTTTACCAATCGCTCTCGCTATTTCAGCGTGATCACTTGCGTGAAGTACTCGATAGCGCTTTCAGCCCGGTACCCAAAGGCACACTGCGCTTTTGGATGGGGCCAGTACCCATGGGGTGGCTCAATGCCAATCATGTGGACGCATTGTTAAAAGCCCTCCCAGGGGTATACGTCGATACCGGGCGTGTATGTTGGGATGGCCACTTGCTCAGTGCAACGCAGCGATCGCAAGCGCTTGCCTTGGCCGCCCATGCATTGCACGCTGATGGCTTGATCACCGGTTGGAGAAATGAGTGTTATAGCTATTGGGGTTGCATTGCTTCAGAACCGGACCCCGATGTTCCCGAATGGTTTCGGGTCGAAAGGGCTGCATATCGCTTTTTTGGATTGCGCAGCCATGCAGTCCATGTCAACGGGTTCACATCCGATGGACGGATGTGGTGTGCACGCAGATCGCTCACCAAAGCGACCGACCCGGGGCGATTGGACAATCTTGCGGCTGGCGGTCTGTCAGCGGGTGAGGATGTTTTGAAATGTGCCGTGCGTGAACTGTATGAAGAGGCTGGGCTAAGCGCAGATCTGGCGCAACAGGTTCAGAGTGCAGGCCGTATCACCACAGCCCGCATGGAGCCGCAAGGTTGGCATGAAGAGACACTGGTGGTGTACAACCTGCATGTTCCAGAGGGAGTCAGGCCGAGAAACATCGATGGTGAAGTCAGCGAGTTTGTCTGTCTTACCCCAGATGAGGTGATAGAACGAATACAGCAGAAAGATTTTTCAAATGACGCAGCTTGCGTTATTGCAAAAGCACTGTGCTGAATTAGTATTTTTCCGGGACCATCATATTCTGTGGCACCGGCGCTCGGATGTAGTCAGGGTTTCGAACCCTGGCCGGCAGTGATACTGCCTCGTGCTCAACTTCGTGGTATTTGAATTGACTCAATAAATGATCGATGCAATTGAGGCGAGCGCGTTATTTGTCAACCGCTTGCACAACCCACCATGGAGCTTCAGGGATATGAGTGCGTTCAATCATGGTTTCTTTGGCGCGGGTGTAATCTTCCCATCGACGCCGACTCTCCAAATCCATGGGGCTCAACTTCCACTGTTTCAACGGATCGTGTATGCGGCCAAGAAAGCGCGCGTGTTGCTCATCATCGGTGATAGAAAACCAATACTTCAGCAGGGTAATTCCGCTGCGTCCCAGCATTTTTTCAAACTCTGGAACGGATCGAAAAAATTCTTCATATTCTTGGTCTGAGCAAAAACCCATGACCCGTTCTACGCCAGCACGGTTGTACCAACTGCGATCAAATAATACGATTTCACCTGCTGCCGGCAGGTGAGTTGCATAGCGTTGAAAGTACCACTGTGTTCGCTCACGATCGTTTGGTGCTGGCAATGCAGTAACCCTGCACACCCTTGGATTGAGCCGTTGTGTGATGCGTTTGATCACGCCACCTTTGCCAGCTGCATCTCGGCCTTCAAAAAGAATGACGACCTTTTGTTTTGTGGCCACGACCCAGTCTTGTAACTTAACCAATTCCCCTTGCAGACGCAAAAGTTCACGAAAGTAATTTGCGCGCGCATGTTTTTCCTCGGCTGTGGCCAACGGATCGTTTTCATTTTCGCCATCTTCCAGCGCCATCTCTAACTCTTCGTCGATGGAATCAAGGACATCATCCCTGATTTTGCGCAATTGTTCTGCGTCAAGTGGGGATCTTTCATTCATGTGAATCTCCTTTATCCACATCATCCCTTGTGCTTATGTCTGTCTCATGACAATTGTCATGAATATTTCATGAAGTCAAATTAGAGTGATTTGATGTACATGAATAAAAATTAAGATGATTGTCTTGCGACACGCGATTCTCCTTGGATTACTTTTGGCGTCAATTTGCACCCTACCTGGTTGTGCGATACGCCCATATATATTTAACAATGTTGCGGATGTATTGGCCAAGTCCGGTCAGTCTGAAGAAGATGATGTTATTTTGGCGCGAGAAGCCAGCGCCTTTTATCTTAAATTGTCTGAATCAGTTCTGCGTGAAGCACCGGGTAATTTGAAATTGGCTGAATCCGTTGCATCCGGTTTCACACAGTATGCATATGCTTTCGTATCTTTTGAGGCGGACCAGTTGCAGGCCAAGGACGCTAAAGGAGCGCAACGCATGAGAGAGCGTGCTGCTCGGCTTTATGCAAGGGGGCACATGCACGCGATGGCGGCGCTTGAAAAAACCACGCCCGGTTTCAAAAATGCACTGACGCAACCAAAGCTCAAATCAAATTTATCGTTGACCCAGGAGCAAATTGGCGTTGCTTACTGGGCCGCAGCGGCTTGGGGTGGACTGATCTCTATGTCGAAAGATGATCCCGAAAAGGTGGCGGATCTTCCACTGGCCATTGATTTGGCCAAATTGGCTTGGGAGAAAAAACCTGACCATGGCAATGGTGGATTGTCTACTTTGATGGGGACATTTGAAGCGGCAAGTCCAGGAGGTTCACTCGGCGCTGCTGATAAGTACTTTGACCTTGCAATTGAACAAAGCAAAGGCCAAAGCGCTGGTCCATGGGTGGCCAAAGCAGAAAGCATTGCGATTGCAAAAGCCGATCAAAAAGATTTTGAAAAATGGCTCAGACAGGCAATCCGAATCAGCGATGAAAACCGTAATTTAGAAAACGAAGTCATGCGGGCCCGCGCAGTTTGGTTGCTTGGCATGATGGATGATCTTTTTTGAAAGTTGAATATGTTCAGTCGCCCCCCCCGATCCTTGACCATTTTTTTTGCAGGCTTTTTTATTTGTCTGTCGTTGTGGGCATCGGAGAAGCCATTTCGGATTGGAACCCTTGCCCCTAAAAATTCGCTATATCACCGTCAACTTTTGGAAATTGGTGAGGCGTGGCGCATTGCCCAAGGTGGCAATGCGAAATATGTGGTCTTCCCCGATGGATCTCAAGGTGGTGAGGCGGAGTTGGCCCGTCGCATGCGAATAGGTCAGTTGCAAGGTGCTTTGTTGTCGATTGTGGGTTTGAGTGAAATTGAGCCCTCCATCAATGCATTGCAGTCCATCCCGCTGCTTTTCAAATCTTGGGACGAAGTGGATTACGTTCGCGAAAAAATGCGATCGTCCATAGAGAAAAAGTTCTTGGACCGTGGATTCATTGTTTTGGCCTGGGGGGATGCTGGTTGGGTCCGTTTTTTTTCCAAAGATCCTGTGATGCGCCCAGACGATTTCAAGAAAATGAAGTTTTTTTCTTTTGCCGGTGAAAGTGAGCAACAAGAAATCATGAAGAGCTTGGGTTTTACGCCAGTGCCTTTGGAGACCGCTGATATCTTGCCCTCTATTCAAACCGGCATGATCAATGTGGTTCCTTCTACGCCCTATTTCGCGTTGGCAACACAAATTTATAGCAAAGTGCCCAATATGCTTGAAATCAATTGGGCACCCGTGGTGGGTGCTTTGGTGGTGACGCAAAAAGCCTGGAACGAAATGACGCCCGCTGGTCAGCAGGCCTTGAGAGCCGCTGGAGATAAAGCAGGCATACAAATACGCAACAAAGCCCGCCAAGAGGTGGATGAAGCGGTTGAAGCGATGCGGAAAAGGGGGCTGGTCATTCACAAGCCCAACGCTGAGCAATTGAAAGAATGGCAAGACTTGGCGGACAAGTTATATCCGCGGATACGCGGAACCTTGGTGCCTGCAGAGACCTTTGATGAGGTTTTTCAGCACGTTAAAGCATTCAGGGCTGGACGCAAGTGAAACGGTTTCTTGGCCGTTTCGATGAAGTCTTGGCGTCCTTGGCGTTGGCTTTGATGGTGGCCATACCGCTGGTTGAAATTGTAGGCCGCCCATTGACGGGCAGGGGATTTGAAAACGCCCCTCTTTTTGTACAGCACATGGGGTTGGTGATGGCGATGTGGGGTGCGGTTGCCGCTCAGCGCAATGGGCACTTGACGAGCCTTGGTAAGTTATTTGCTCAAGGCGGTGGGTTCGCCAAAGTCGCATCGGGCGTGATTTGTGGTTTTTTAGCTTGGTCGAGTTGGCAGTTTGTCGCATCCGAGATGATGTCGCCCAAGGATTTGGCATATGGCATTCCGGTTTGGTGGATGCAACTTGTGATGCCGCTGGGGTTTGCTATTTTGGGTGTCAAGTTGGCTTCGGGTGAGAGCCAAGCCACTTGGGCGTCTGGAGTACTTTCAATTTTTTGGCCATTTGCAGGCATTTCCATCGCCGCATGGCTGGATGGTGCCGTCATCACCGCATGGCCATGCATTGTGTTTTTATTGGCTGCATTGCTTTCTGGTGCGCCGATATTTGCTGTGCTTGGTGGCCTGGCTTTGGCACTTTTCATGGGTGATGGACTGCCAATGGCCTCCATAGCTCTGTCGCAATATCAAATGACGGTCAATCCTTCTTTACCTGCACTGCCATTATTTACATTGGCAGGCCTGTTATTTGCTAAAACAGGTGCCGTTCAGCGGCTAGGAATGTTGTTCTTGGCCATTTTTGGCAATGGGATGATGGGTACCTTGCTGGCTGCAACAGTTTTGTGCTCGTTTTTTACCGCTTTCACGGGCGGCAGTGGTGTGACCATTTTGGCCCTGGGCGGCTTGTTGCTGCCCTTGCTTCGCAATGCCGGGTATCCAGAGCATCGCGGGATCAGCCTGGTGACCAGTGCAAGCGCTTTGGGTGTTTTATTGGCCCCATCTGTCCCTTTGATCATGTACGCCATCATTGCCCGTGTGCCGATCAACACCATGTTCTTAGCTGGTTTGGTGCCTGCCGTCATCATGGTACTGAGTCTTTTGGTTTTTGGTGGCTATTTGCGTTCTCATGAAGCAGCCGAGCGCCCATTGATTCAACAAGTGAATTTGGCCCAGGCATTTTGGCGTGCCAAATGGGAAATCTTGGCGCCATTGGTGGCAATCGGCTCGTTGGTCAGTGGTTTGGCCACCCCAACAGAAAGTGCTGCTTTAACTGCAGCCTATGCGATTTTGACGCAAGCCTTGGCCCATCGTGATTTGACTTGGGAATCGTTAGGAGCGTGCTTATCGCAGTGCGCCCAAATCATTGGCGGTGTGATGTTGGTCCTGGGCGTTGCTTTGGGGCTGACCAATTATTTGGTTGATGCAGGCATCCCTGATTTGATGATTGATGGGGTCCAACGCCTGACTCAAAATAAATTTATCTTCTTGCTTGCATTGAATGTTTTTTTATTTTTCGCAGGTGCATTGATGGAAATATATGCGGCGATCGTTGTGCTGGTGCCTTTGTTGCTTCCTTTGGCCGTTAGCTACGGCATAGACCCGGTTCATTTCGGCATTATTTTTTTGGCCAATATGGAGATGGGATTTTTATGTCCCCCAGCGGGAATGAATATTTTTTTTGCATCAGCCATATTCAAAAAGCCCATTCGCGCCGTGGCCGTTTCTGTCATGCCCGCATTGCTGGCGATTTTTGTCGGGACCATGATCATTTCATGGTTGCCAATAGTGGCAATAGGGTTACCTGCTTACTTGACCAACATGCCTTGACTTTGCGCGTGACACAAATTTCTTGATCGCCATAAACGGTATTTGTGTTTAGGGTGCCCCAGTGGGGATGCCCATGTCTTGCAGCGTCAATTGAATGGCGTGGACCGCTTGCTTCATTTCAACCTGCCCGATGGCGCCAATACAGCCCACCCGAAAGGTTTCAATTTGTGTGAGTTTGCCTGGGTACAAAATGAAGCCGTTCTTTTTGGCTGTCTCGTAAAACTTTTTAAACTCGTATCTGGGACTGCCCGGGGCATGAAAGGTGACGATGATGGGCGCTTGTATGGCAGAGTCTAAAAAAACTTTGAATCCCAGCTCACCCATACCATTGGTCAACGTTTGGTAATTGTTCTGGTATCTGGCGAGGCGGGCAGGTTGCCCGCCTTCTTCCTCAAATTGGGCAATGGCCTCTGCCAGTGCCACCATGACGTGGGTGGGCGGGGTAAAGCGCCATTGGCCAGTCTTCTCCATGTACTGATATTGATCGTACAAGTCCATGGCCAAAGAGGTGTTGTTGCCTTCGCAGCTGGGCAAAATCTGTTTTCGGATGAATACAAAACCCATGCCGGGTACACCTTCAAGGCACTTGCCGCTGGCTGCAATCAGCGCATCGAAGTGGATGCTTCGCGCATCAATTTCAAGCGCCGCAAATGAGCTCATGGCGTCGACAATCAAGCCTTTCCCATGGCGCTGACAGACATCGGCCACCGCTTGCAATGGGTTGAGTACACCCGCGCCAGTTTCGCAATGGATCATTACAACGTGTGTGATGGTCGGGTCTTGCTCCAATTGCTTAGAAAGAGCTTCTGGGCAGACGGCAGCAGCTTCGTCAAAAGCGGCTATGGTGGTGCGTCGTCCCATGAGTGTCGACAGCTTGGCAGCGCGCTTGCAATATGCGCCGTTGTCAAGCACGAGCACATGTCCATCGCGTGGAACCACCGTGGCCACGGCCGCTTCGACACTGAATGTGCCACTGCCTTGCAGGGGCACCACCACATGGCTGTCGTGCCCGTGCACAACGTCTAGCAGGCTTTTGCGCACACGGGCTGTGATGGCAATGAAGTCACTGTCCCAAGAACCCCAGTCGCGCAGCATGGCCAGTTTGGTCCTCAAGCTTGTGGTCAGCGGTCCGGGGGTCAGCAGGATGGCTTCTCTATAGGGGTTCATGGGGCTCCGTGAAGGTTGATGCTATGTGTTTAAAAGGATAAGTTAATCCAAGCCAAAGGCAAACGCGTGAATATGACGCCGATTTATTTTGTAGATTGTTGACAATTGCCTGGATTGTGCTCCAATTCGCACATGATTGATGAACTGGCTGACACTATTACCAAGGCCCACCCCACCATTGCGATGTTGCAAAAAAGTTCCTTGACAGGGGCTGTGCAACAAGAAATTGAGCAACTCATCCACCGCGGCATTCTCGCGCCGGGAGACAAACTGACCGAAGCCGCACTGGCCGATCGCTTGGGTGTGTCACGCGGACCGGTGCGCGAAGCATTTCGTGTGTTGGAGGAGGCCGGTTTGGTTCAATTGGAAAAAAACCGTGGTGTCTTTGTCCGTGAAGTGATGCTCGATGAGGCCTTGGAAATATTTGATGTGCGTGCCATGATGGAAGCGCATGTGGGTGCCACCTTGGCCACCCATGCCAGCATTGAACAACTCAACGCACTTCAATCCATGATCGACAGCATGGAGAAGGCGGTTCAAAATAATGACAATGAACTTTATTATCAACTTAATGTTGAGTTCCACGAAGCCATGATTTCGTTTGGGGGCAATAAAAAATTGTTCACCTTGTACCGCCGCTTAACGCGGGAATTGGGCTTGTTCAGGCGCCGCAATTTGGCTCAACATGCGTTGCTGTTGAGTTCCATCAACGAGCACCGTGACATGTTGTCCGCTATCCGTACCCGCGATCCACAAAAAGCCTCTGATGCATTGCGTCAGCATGTTCTATTGAGCCGTGAGCGCACGATAAGCAACTATTCCAATTACAAATTCGCCAAAGTTATTTGAAAGAGCCAACCATGAGCATCCAAGTCAATCAGCGCCATTACAAACTGGCCAAGCAACCCGTGGTTGTGGTTTGTGTGGATGGCTGTGAACCAGACTATCTTGGCCAAGCCGTTGCCACGGGGCATATGCCTTGGATGAAAAAAACCCTGGCCCATGCAACTGGATTGGTTGTCGATTGCGTGGTACCCACTTTCACCAATCCCAATACCTTATCCATCGTTACTGGCGCTTCCCCCAGCGTGCATGGCATTTGCGGTAATTATTTGTATGACAGCGAAAACCAAGTGGAGGTCATGATGAATGACCCCAAGTGGCTGCGCGCACCCTCTATTCTTGCGACCTTGGCCGAGGCAGGGCAAAAGGTCGCTGTGATCACGGCCAAAGATAAATTGCGTCAGTTGCTGGGGCATGGAATGAAGGGGATATGCTTCTCTGCCGAGAAAGCAGACAAGACCAATTTGGCTGAGCATGGGATCGAGCAAGTGCTTTCTAAGGTGGGAATGCCCTTGCCCAGTGTCTACAGTGCCGATTTGTCTGAATTTGTTTTTGCGGCCGGTGTGTGGCTGATGACACATCAGCGCCCCGATGTGATGTATTTGTCCACCACCGATTACATCCAGCACAAATATGCACCCGGCACGGATGGTGCCAATGCGTTTTACGCCATGATGGACGCTTATTTGCAACAACTCGAAGACCTGGGGTGCGTGATCGCCCTGACCGCCGATCACGGCATGAATGCCAAAGTGGGGATGGATGGCCAACCCCAAGTCATTTACTTGCAGGACTGGTTTGACGCCTGGCTGGGTGAGTCTGCGGCACGTGTGATTTTGCCCATCACTGACCCCTATGTTGTTCACCACGGGGCTTTGGGTTCTTTTGCCACAGTTTATTTGCCTGCAGACGTGGATGCCGCCACAGCGGCGCAGCGTTTGCAAGCTGTTCGTGGCATCGAATCTGTTTATACCCGCAAGCACGCAGCAGAATATTTTGAGTTACCGCCAGACCGCATTGGGGACTTGGTGGTGGTGTCTGAGCGTGCCACGGTGATGGGAACGGCTGTGTCCAAGCACGATTTGTCGGGGCTGGATGTTCCTTTGCGTTCGCACGGTGGGGTCAGCGAGCAACGTGTGCCTCTGATTGTCAACCGACCCATCAGCGGTCTGGATGCGCAACGGCGTTGGCGCAACTTTGATGCGTTTGATTTGGCGCTCAATTGGGCCCAGTGACACCCATCATGGCAGCATGAACTAAACAGGAATCAACCATGAGTGATGTGGCCGGCTTCATCAAAGACAAACAACTTGACGCCATGCGCTGGTGCGGGCGAAAGGTGGGGGCGGGACGTGACCGCCATGTTCAGGTTTTCAATCCTTATACCGAGCAACGCTTGGGCACAGTGCCCAAGGCAACGGTAGAAGAAGTTCGATCTGCTTATGAATGGGCACACGCTTACAAACCTCAACTTACCCGTTTTGAGCGTGCTGCCATTTTGAATAAAACCGCAGAGCTTGCTCGGGTGCATTTAAAAGACATCGCCCATTTGATCAGTGCCGAATCTGGATTGGCCATCAAAGATGCCTTGTATGAAGCCGGTCGCGTCAGCGATGTATTGCTGTTTGGCGCGCAAGAGGTGCTCAAGGACGATGGCCAGATATTCAGTTGCGATCTGACACACCATGGCAAGCAACGCAGGGTCTACACCCAGCGTTCGCCTTTGTTGGGCGTGATCACGGCCATCACACCGTTTAACCATCCGATGAACCAGGTGGCGCACAAGGTCATCCCAAGCATTGCGACCAACAACCGCATGGTGCTCAAGCCCTCAGAGAAGGTTCCGTTTTCGGCCATTTACTTCGCAGATTTGCTTTATCAGGCTGGCTTGCCACCAGAAATGCTGCAAGTTTTGACAGGCGATCCAGCGGAAATTGCCGACGAAATGTTGACCCATGCCACGGTGGACCTGATCACCTTCACCGGTGGTGTGGCGATAGGCAAATACATTGCAAACAAAGCCGGCTACCGACGCATTGTGTTGGAGTTGGGTGGCAATGACCCCCTTATCGTGATGGACGACGCTGATTTAGATGAGGCCTCCACGCTGGCTGTGCAGGGCTCCTATAAAAATTCAGGTCAGCGCTGCACCGCTGTCAAGCGCATGCTGGTGCACGACAAGGTGGCCGATGCTTTCACCGAAATGGTGGTGGCCAAAACGCGCGCCTGGAGTTACGGAGATCCGTGCGACGAAAACAACCTCATGGGCACGGTGATTGACGAGGGTGCTGCCAGTCTTTTTGAATCGCGGGTCAACGATGCGGTGGCTCAAGGTGCGCGTTTGCTGGTGGGCAATCAGCGCCGCGGGGCTTTGTACTCACCCACGGTCATCGACCGTGTCCATCCCCAAATGACTGTTGTGCGTGAAGAAACTTTTGGGCCCGTATCGCCCATCATCCGATTTGCCGATATTGACGAGGCGATCAGCATCGCCAATGGCACCGTCTATGGTCTGTCCAGCGGTGTGTGCACCAATCGCATGGATGACATTGTTCGCTTTGTCAATGAACTGCACATGGGCACGGTCAATGTGCGAGAGGTTCCCGGTTATCGGCTTGAACTCACCCCCTTTGGTGGTATCAAAGACTCTGGCTTGGGCTACAAAGAAGGCGTGCAAGAGGCCATAAAGAGTTTTACCAACGTCAAAACTTATTCCATTCCTTGGGTTTGATTGGATTCCCGTGTCACTTTCTATAGACGATATTGAAAATATTTATACACGCCGTGGTCATGAGCAGTACACGGGTGAACCTGTGACCATGCTCGAGCACGCCTTGCAGACGGCGCATTTGGCAGAGCTTGAAGGCGCAGACGACGCGCTGGTGACCGCTGCATTGCTGCACGATTTGGGCCATTTGTTGCACGATATCAGCGGTACCCCCAGTGCTGAAGGGATTGACGACGTGCACCAGTTTCGCGTGGTTCCATTTTTGCGCGGTTTGTTCCCCGACGCGGTGATCGACGCCATCCAGCGACATGTTGATGCCAAGCGATATTTGTGCGCCATGGAACCGGCTTACCACGACACACTTTCACAAGACTCCAAGCGCAGTTTGCTGTTGCAAGGGGGCGTATACCCTTTGGACCAAGCCCAGGCCTTTATCGGGGAGCCTGGCGCACTGTCTGCGGTGCGCTTGCGGCGCTGGGATGACTTGGCCAAACAAGCCGGACGGGAAACCCCGCCGCTGAGCCATTTTTTACAACACATGCGACGCTGTGCATTGAGTCAATGACATGGTCATGACTTGGCCGGTATTGCTCGCCGTGCTGTTGGGTGCGCTGTTGCATGCCAGTTGGAATGCGTTGGTCAAGTCAAGTCAAGACAAGACGCTGGACACTGCACTGATTCACTTGCTGTGCTCTGTGGTGGCCATCCCTTTTTGTTGCTACCTGGGCCTACCTTCGCCACAGGCCTGGCCCTTCATCCTCGCTTCTTTGATCATTCATGTGGGTTATTACTTTGCCCTGGCCGGTGCCTACAAGCATGGTGAACTGGGGCTGACCTACCCGTTGATGCGTGGCACAGCCCCTATGCTGGTGGCGCTGTCGTCCATGGCCTTGTTGGGTGAGGCCTTGACTTCCTTGGGGTGGCTGGGCGTGGGCCTGATTTGCGGCGGTGTTTTGTTGCTCGGTGCCAGTGCTGGAATGATGCATCACCGCAAAGCGGTTATTTTTGCGCTCAGCAACGCAGTATTGATTGCCATCTACACCGTGGTTGACGCCAAGGGCGCTCGGCTTTCAGGCAACGTGGCACAGTACGTGGCCATGTTGTTTGCGTTAGATGGATGGCCCTTCGCATTGATGGTTTTTATGCGCCGCAAGGGCCAGGTTTGGCCTTATGTCCACCAACGTTGGCCCATGGCGCTGGGTGGTGCTGTGGCTTCTCTGGGGTCTTATGGCATTGCGCTGTGGGCCATGACCATGGCGCCAGTGGCCATGGTGGCCGCATTGCGCGAGACTTCTGTTTTGTTCGCTGCCGTATTGGGCGCATGGTTGCTCAAAGAGCCATGGACGCGCAACCGCTTATTGGGCACTTTGGCCATTGTCGGTGGTGTGGTATCCCTGCGTTTAGGGTGAACGTTTCGCCCTGCAATTTCAACCAATTTCAAAATGAGTGAAACCCATTTCCCCCAACATGCGCGAGTGGTGATTGTGGGCGGGGGCATTGTGGGGTGCTCTGTGGCCTATCACCTGTCGCTGATGGGTTGGACCGATGTGGTGTTGTTGGAGCAAGGTCAACTCACTTGTGGCACCACTTGGCATGCAGCTGGCTTGGTTGGGCAAATGCGCGCCAGTCGCAACATGACACGCATGAGCAAATACGGCATTGAGCTATACGCAAACTTGGAGCAGGAGACCGGATTGGCCACAGGGTGGAGGCAATGTGGCAGTGTCTCTGTGGCCAGCACACCAGAGCGAATGCAAATGCTGCGACGCCAAATTGCTTTGGCTCGAAGCTTCGGTGTCGATGTGCACGAAATTTCGCCCCAAGAAGTGTCGCAATACGCGCCACTGGTTCACACCGAGGACCTGTGCGGTGCCGTTTGGTTGCCAGGTGATGGCAAAGCCAACCCGGCTGATCTCACCATGTCATTGGCCAAGGGGGCGCGCCAGCGGGGTGTGAGGATCTTTGAGGGCACAGAGGTCACTGGTGTACGACAAACCAACGGTCAGATACAGGGGGTGCATACGGTAAAAGGTGATATCCAATGCGAGGTTTTGGTCAATTGCGCGGGCCAATGGGCGCGACAGTTTGGGCAGCTTGCAGGGGTCAACGTACCACTTTATTCGGCCGAACACTTTTACGTGGTGACGGGAAAGATCGATGGCATCCACCCCATGTGGCCAGTGGTCCGCGACCCTGATGGGTTTATTTACTACAAAGAAGAGGTTGGCGGACTGGTCATGGGCGGCTTTGAGCCTGTGGCCAAGCCATGGAAGGTGGACCCCATACCATCGACCTTTCAGTTTCAATTGCTGGATGAAGACTGGGGTCAGTTTGAAGTTTTGATGCAAAACGCCATCCATCGCACACCTTGTTTGGTAACGGCGCAG
>Ga0214919_10004954_pt1 | contig 19147 bp, 18 predicted proteins | sample LL1503_MetaG_FD_177994 | JGI IMG/M metagenome (GOLD analysis project Ga0214919, IMG submission 177994) | Freshwater microbial communities from Lake Lanier, Atlanta, Georgia, United States - LL-1503 | ecosystem: Environmental > Aquatic > Freshwater > Lake | place: USA: Georgia | collected...
GATTACTTTGGTAACGGCGATAAATTTGGTGTGCAAGTAGATTACTTGCGCGAACAAACGCCCCTGGGTACTGCCGGTGCGTTGAGCCTGCTGTCACCACGCCCAGAGGCTGCATTTGTTGTTACCAATGGTGATGTGATGACCGATATTCGCTACGGGGAGTTGCTCGATTTCCATGAACACCATAACGCCATAGCCACCATGGCAGTAAGAACACACGAATGGCAACATCCGTTTGGCGTGGTTCAAACCGCGGGTGTGGAAATAGTGGGATTTGAAGAAAAGCCGGTCTCGCGTAGCCGCATTAATGCTGGTGTATATGCCCTCAACCCGGAGGCGTTAAACTGCCTGGCCCGTGGCACGCGATGTGATATGCCCACGCTATTTGAAAGCCTCCAGGAAAGCAAAAAGCGCACGGTTGCCTATCCGATGTACGAACCTTGGCTCGACGTCGGCCGACCAGAGGATCTGTACGCCGCCAACAACGGTGCCATCTGACAACAGTTGGCACAGCTTTATGATTTCCAACAAGAGCGTCATTGCCATCATTCCTGCCCGCGGCGGGTCCAAAGGCTTGCCTGGTAAAAATATCCGGCAGTTGTGCGGAAAACCGCTGATCGCATGGTCTGTCGAGCGGGCGCTACAAAGCCGCTATGTCGATGCCGTTGTGGTCACGACAGACAGCCACGAGATTGCGGGCATTGCCCGCGGCCATGGCGCAGCCGTCCCGTTTTTACGTCCTGCACATCTTGCTTCGGATATGGCTAGCAGCGTGGACACGGTGCTCCACGCATTGGACTATTACCGAAACATGTTGGAGCAGACCTTTGATTACGTTGTTCTATTGGAGCCCACCTCTCCTTTGCGTGAGCCAGATGACATTGACAATATGCTCGATAAACTGCTGGCCCATGCCAACGACTTTGATGCCATTGTCAGCGTTGGAGAGGTACACGAGCACCCGTCAATTGTGAAGCGATTAGAAGGTAATTGCCTGCTACCCTTTCATGAAAACTTGACCATGGAAAGTCGTCGGCAAGAAAATGTACCGGCTTATTTCCCTTATGGTGTGGCCTATATCGTGTCCTGCCAAACGCTTTATGACTTGCGAACTTTTTACCCGCCAAGGGCGACTTTTTTTAAAATTAAACGCCACCAATGCTTTGAAATTGATGACCTTTGTGATTTTTTGCTTGTAGAAACTATGATGCAGCAGGAGTGGAACCCGCGATGAAGTTCCTAGTGATCGGTTTAGGGTCCATGGGGAAAAGGCGTGTTCGTAATTTACAGGCCTTGGGCGTTGAGTACGTCGCAGGCTTCGATGTCCGCAAGGACCGAAGACTAGAGACGAAGACCAAATATGGAATTTCAGTTTTTGATGATATAGAAACGGCGATCGCAGAAGCCAATCCGGATGCGTGTGCAATTTGCACTCCGCCTGACTTGCACATGCACTACGCCTTCTTGGCAAAAGCTCGAAATATGGACTGCTTCATTGAGGCTTCGGTTGTTGAAAAAGAGGAAATTTTGCGGCTTGATCAATTAATGCGGGGAGGCTCTACGCTGGCATTGCCGTCCTGCACCATGCTGTTTTACCCTGGGCCCAAGAAGATCAAGGAACTGGTGGATGCAAAAGCCATTGGTCAGGCCATCAGCATCAATTACCACACTGGGCAGTATCTGCCGGACTGGCACCCCTGGGAAGACATAGCGGATTTTTATGTGTCCAAACGTGAAACCGGTGGCGCACGGGAAATCGTGCCGTTCGAGTTGACTTGGTTGTGTCACATATTTGGTGTCCCCAAAGCACTCGCCTGCTGGAAGGGCAAACTCAGTGCGCTCAACGTCGACATCGATGACCTGTACCACTGCATCATGCAATTTCCAAACTCTGGGATGGTTTGCAATATGACGGTGGAGGTTATTTCGCGGCCGCAGGCCACACGTGAGATGCGTATTTTGGGCACGGAGGGTGAAATTGTCTTCAGCGCCGACGCTAACAGCGTGCGCTACCGCAATATCCAAATGCAGGATTGGGCGCACTTCGAATTCAAGGCGGGGACGGTTGAAAACCTGTACATCAATCCGGAGGAGCCGTACATCGAGGAGATGCGCGCCTGGACGCAGGCCTTGGTTTCCCGGGACGCCTCGTCATATCCCAATTCACTGCGCGAGGATTATCAAATTTTGAAGGTCTTGAGCGACTTAGAAGCCTTAGCAGAGGGTGTGGCATGAACTACCAGCAAAGACTTTTGGCCGCGATACCCGGGGGGGCGCATACCTATTCGCGCGGCTACGACCAGTACCCTTCGAACGCACCCCAGATACTGGATAGTGGGAAAGGTGCCTATGTCCGGGACCCAGAGGGTAAGGCTTTTCTGGATTACGGCATGGCTTTGCGTGCCGTGCATATTGGCTACGCGGAAGACGCCATTGACGACGCCGCGTTTGCTGAAATCCGCAAAGGCAATAACCTGACGCGCCCCTCCATGGTCGAGCTCGAAGCAGCCGAGCGCTTCATTGGCCTTATCGATTCAGTGGACATGGTCAAGTTCACCAAAAACGGATCTACGGCGGTCTCCGCGGCTGTTAAGTTGGCGCGTGCGTTCACAGGCAGAGAAGTCGTAGCCCGTTGCGCTGAGCAACCGTTCTTTTCCTTTGACGACTGGTTTATCGGTAACACCCCTTTAACGCGCGGTATCACCAAAGAATCCATCCAGAACACCACCAGTTTTCACTATAACGACATCGCTTCGCTGGAACGCTTGGTTGAGGAATACCCCGGACAAATCGCCTGCGTGGTGCTGGAGCCGTCGTCCACCGAATGCCCCAGCCTGGGCACACATCAGGCCGGTTGCTGCGGCTTGGAGGTGTGCAACCGTGCATATGCAACGGAAGGGCCGAATTTTTTGCAACAAGTCGAGGCCTTATGCAAAAAGCATGGAATCGTTTTTATCCTCGATGAGATGATTACGGGCTTTCGTTGGCATCTGAAGGGCGCGCAACATCTTTACGGTGTGAAGCCCGATATTTGCACTTTTGGCAAGGCGATGGCAAACGGATTCGCGGTGGCTTGCGTGGCAGGGCGCCGCGATATCATGCAACTGGGATCCATCGAGTTTGAAGGCACCGAGCGCGTGTTCCTGCTCTCCACAACCCATGGCGCGGAAATGGGTGGTCTGGCAGCGTTCATCGCCACAATGGATTACATGGAAAGCAAGCCCGTGATCCAGCACCTGTGGTCCTATGGGGCCCGGCTGGTTGCGATGCTCAACCAGAAGGCGTCGGCATTCGGCATTGGCGACAGTTTTAAAGCTGCCGGGGTGGCATGCTCGCCCTATTACACAACCACCGATGCCGAAGGCAAGCCATCGCTTGCCCTGCGAACCTTGTTTTCACAGGAGATGATCAAGGCCGGCGTCCTGATGCCATGGATAGCGCTAAGTTATAGGCATCAAGAAGTGGAATTTAACAAAACCGAACAGGCGGTGCATGCTGCTTTCGACGTTTATCGTAAGGCTCTTGGTGAAGGGGTGGACAAGTATCTGGTCGGCCCAGCAATCAAACCTGTTTTCAGAAAGTTCAACTGATGGCCTCTGACACCATTCAGGGTAGCATGGTCCAAGGCAAGGTAGTGGTAGTTATCGGCGCGGGCGGCTTGCTGGGCCGAGATTTTGTCCGGGGTATCGGCGAACATGGAGGCCATCCGGTGCTCGCCGACATCGTGGAACAGCAGACTAGAGAACACCTGGCGATAGATGTGGACATCAACTCCAAGCCTTCGGTCATGGCCTTGATCAGTATGGTGCATGCGCGTTACGGCCGCATTGATGCGGTGGTCAACAGCGCGTACCCCCGCAATGCGCAATATGGCCGAAAGTTTTTCGACGTGACGCACGAAGATTTTTGTGAAAACATCAGCTTGAATCTGGGCGGAATGTTTTTGGTATGCCAGAAAATGGCCGAATACTTCCAAAAGCAAGGCCACGGCAATATCGTCAATATCGCATCGATATATGGCGTAACCGCACCAAAATTTGAAATTTACGAAAACACGGCGATGACTATGCCGGTTGAATACGCGGCCATTAAATCTGCTGTGATTCATTTGACCAAATACATGGCTAAGTATCTGAAGGGTTCACACATCCGTGTGAACTCAATTAGCCCGGGTGGCATACTTGACAAGCAACCGGAAGTCTTTCTTTCCGCATACAAGAAATTGTGTGCAAATAAAGGTATGCTTGATCCTGCAGAGATTACCAACGCGTTATTATTTCTCATCGGAGATACGTCGTTAAATATTAATGGACACAATCTGATTGTCGACGATGGATTTAGTGTCTGACGGTTAATTTTTAAACTTCAAATATAATTATTTAAAATTACTAAAATAAAATGAAACTTTTTATTTTATATACTCCAAGAATAGGCCATTTGGCAATTAATACTGAGATATTTTTGAGGCGCTTAAATGCGGGGTTATTGAGTGGCGCCCTGGTTAGATTAACCGACCATGACTCTGGACATTTCGTAGCTAATTACCAGTTATACGAGATGATAAAGCGTAAATATCCCGTTTTCGAGATGACGCAGGATACTTATCGGAAGCTGTTAAATGAGGGACATGAAGACGCAGGAGTTTTATATTGTGAGAGCAACGAATTTTTAGAGATGAACACAATGCCGCCTCAATTAGAATTCTTGCCAGAAGAGCATGCTAACGGGAAAAAATTATTAGAAGAACTGGGCATTTATGATAAACCATATGTATGTATGCACAACAGAACCAGTGATTATTTATCAGAAAAATTCTCAACTTCTAATTTCCATTATCATGATTACAGAGATTGTTCCATTGAAAGCTACATGATGGCAGCAGAGTGGCTTACCACGCAGGGCATATTTGTAGTGCGAATGGGTCAAGTGGCACCGGATCCGATGATCACGGACAATCCGATGATTATCGACTACACCAATAATCGCCGATCTGATTTTGGAGATATTTACCTACCGGCGCATTGTAAATTCTTTTTGGGTAATACTGCAGGGATTTTCTTGATTAGTACTATTTTCGGAGTGAATGCCGCGTGCGCCAATTTCGTTCCCTTTGACATGACGAATTTGTTGGTAGGTGATTTATTCATCTATAAAAATAGCGGCATATCGTTTGAGCGTCAATTGGAATTGGACATACATGCATTTGAAAGTAATGATATTCCGGTAACGGAGAATTCACCAGAGCAAATTTTGTATTTAACTATGGAAATGACTTATCGTTCAGCAGGAGTCTATGATGAGAAGCCTCATGTTGCAGCGCTCCGATCTAAATTCCGTTCGCTCTGGAAGCCCAGCATGCGGTGCTTTGGAACTGTAGCAGAGCTTGGTGACCAGTTTATTCTTGAAAAGCAGTCACAGCTATGAGCGGAAGAGGAATATCGCTTACCTGAGCTTGGGTGGGTGTGTACGACTAATCAGTTGAATACCATTTTTGAGTTCCAAAGAGAAGCTGGTGAATATATAAAATCTTACTGATGATACTAATTAGCTTGAAAAGAGATAATAATGATGAAAAAGAGCGAAGCCGAGATACATAAAAAATCAGTTAGCGGTAGTAAAGGTGACTTCTCTTGCCGGATATGCCGATCTAGTGATTTGGGATATGAATTAGATTTTGGAAAACATGCTGTAGCACATCATTTATTAAGAGACGTGCAAGAAAAGTATGAGTCCTATCCTTTTTATTTGGCGAGTTGCAAAATTTGCGGCTTTATTCAATTAGTGGATCCGATACCTGCAAATATTCTTTATGAGAACTACTTCACAGTAAGCGGTTGGAAAAATAATCCCCATGTTCCTAGGCTAGTAGAAGTTATTGAAAATATATCATCAATACGTAAAATCTCAAATATCCTGGATGTAGGATGCAATGATGGTAGTTTTTTGAATTATCTAAAAAGTAAGGGGTATTCAAAATTAAAAGGAATAGAGCCAGCAAAGGATGCATATTCTTTAGCAATATCGAAAGGATTTGATGTTGAAAATACTTTTCTAACTGAATCAATTGCCCATTCGAAATTTGGTGCAGGCAGCTACGACCTGATTACTACTAGACAAGTCTTAGAGCACATAATTGATCTTGATGACTTCATGCGCAGTTTACATTATCTATTGAATCAAAATGGAACTTTAGTAATAGAAATACCTGACAGTTCTTGGAATTTAGAATTTCTTGACTATGCATTATGGGAGGAACACGTTAACTATTTTACACTAAATACACTTAGACAACTACTGGAGAAGCAGGGTTTTACAATATTGCATTATGAAATAACTTTGTTTTCTGGTAGAGCGCTTACGGTGTTTTGCCAAAAAAATAATGAGAATTTTGTTAAGGCACCTTGTTTTAGAAATATTGACGGATTAAATATATCGAACTTTTTCTCAAGATTTGATAAATTCAAATTGAAATTAAACGAATATATTCGGTCTATAAGAAAGCCAATTTTGGTATATGGTTGTGGCGCCCGATCATCTAACTTTGTAAACTTTACCGGGATCGGATCACAAATAGCACACTTTGTAGATGATCAAATTGAAAAACAAAACCTAGTTGTGCCTGGATGTAATTTAAAAATACTACCATTCGATATCTCAAATAAGGAAGATTGCTTTTTCTTGTTAGGGGTCAACACAGAAAATGAAAGAAAGGTTATTGAAAGTAGACATCTTCGAGAAAACTCTTATGCATCTATTCTTCCGCCAACAATTTATCTACCTGATTTCTGGAAAAAAATGATAGCAATAAACAACTAATATATACCGAGGTTTAACTAAGACGATCAACTTCACCTAACAGATCACATTAGTTTTGACAGCGCATGATAAACTTTCAAAGTTCATCTATGTGCCCAGATTCTTCTCCGATGTTATCTTTAGGCATTTGGCCAGCAGTAAACTTAGAAAGTTCATAAATTCGAAATCGAATGCCAGAAATGACCCATAAAACTGTAAATGACATTGCCGATCACTATAAGGTCTTGCTAAATCATGCTTTAAATTCAGAAGCCATGAGTCAAGTATCGACTCTCGCGGGCGCGTTGCTTGATGGTTGGCTGGGTCGAAAAACTATTTACCTATGCGGAAATGGTGGTAGTGCAGGAAATGCGATGCACTTGGCTAACGATATGCTGTACGGGGCGGGGGTTTCAAATGGAGGTGGTTTGAGGGTTGAGGCGATTAGTGCCAATCCTGCTGTGCTTACATGCCTGGCTAATGATTTAGGTTATGAAAACATATACTCAGAACAACTAAGAGTAAAAGCCAACCAAGGCGATATATTAATTGCTTTATCCGGGAGTGGAAACTCACCGAATATAGTTAAAGCCATAGAGGCTGCTAATAAAATCGGAATGAAGACTTTCGCGATATTGGGTTTTGACGGCGGTCACTGTAAATCAATAGCGCACTTCCCCATACACTTTGATGTGGATGATATGCAAATTGCTGAAGATTTGCAAATGGTAGTTGGTCATATTTGCATGAAGTTCTTAAGTCAACACAACGTAAAGGGGTGACGATCTTATGAAGGTGGTAGTAACGGGAGGAGCGGGCTTCATTGGGAGTCATTTAGTCGACGCGCTTTTAGAGCTTGGCCACGATGTAATTGTTTTAGATAATCTCAGCACCGGTCGCCTGGAAAATCTCAATCATGTTAAATCTAAAATAGAGTTGTGTGAGTGTGATATATCAGTCCTTAGCGATTGGACCCATAAATTAAATAAGGTCGACTGGGTCTTTCATTTGGCTGCCCTAGCGGACATTGTTCCTAGTATCCAGCAACCTAGGAAATACTTCAATTCAAATGTAAATGGTACATTTAATATTTTAAGTGCCTCAAAAGAGGCACATGTTTCTCGATTTGTATACGCGGCTTCCTCTTCTTGTTACGGTGTACCGGTCGTATATCCTACCCCTGAGACAGCCGCTATAAGTCCACAATATCCCTATGCATTAACAAAGTATATTGGTGAAGAGCTCGTTATGCATTGGGCAAAAGTCTACAAATTACCAGCGAATTCCACTAGATTTTTCAATGTATATGGCACTCGATCGCGAACTTCGGGGACGTACGGTGCTGTTCTTGGTGTTTTTTTGGCTCAGAAACTTTCTGGCAAGCCGTTCACTGTCGTCGGAGATGGTATGCAGACTCGAGATTTTACTTACGTGACTGATATTGTCTCGGCACTGCTATCGGTCATTCAAAGCGATAAGGTGGGACATATCTATAACGTAGGCAGTGGTAAAAGTGTGTCAATTAATCGGTTAGTTGAAATTTTGGGAGGCGATAAGATACATATACCAAGACGACCTGGCGAGCCCGAAATAACATTCGCTGATATCGGCAGGATAACAAAGGATTTGGGGTGGCGCCCTAAGGTTGATTTAGAGGCTGGAATGGCAGAAGTTCTTTTGAGCATCGATTATTGGCGCGAAGCGCCGATTTGGACGCCTGATTCAATTGCATCTGCGACAGAGGATTGGTTTAAACATTTGGGGAATGTCTGAAATATATAATAAAATCACGGTTACAACCGTTTTTACCTTGATCATTACATGTACAAAAGCAACAATCTAAAACGTATTTTTATAACTGGTGGTGCTGGTTACGTTGGCGCCGTATTGACTCCTAGGCTTCTGGAGCGAGGTTATCACATTACCGTGCTCGATTTAATGATTTATGGTGAAGATGTCATCAAGCCGCATGAACATTTGACGATGGTCAGGGGTGATATTAGAGATTTAGATTTGTTGAAACAGATAATTGCAGGGCACGACATTGTTATACATTTGGCTTGTATATCCAATGATCCGAGTTTTGAATTAAACCCGGACCTTGGGAAGTCGATTAATCTCGACGCTTTCGAACCTTTGGTAGCACTAAGCAAAAGGTTGGGCGTGTCTAGATTTATTTATGCATCGTCTTCGTCTGTTTATGGCGTGAAGCAGGAGCGGAATGTACATGAGGAAATGTCGCTCGAGCCACTTACAGATTATTCAAAGTTTAAGGCGACTTGCGAGAGTATTTTGATGAATTTTGAGTCGCCAAACTTTACTTCGGTCACAATTCGTCCCGCTACTGTTTGCGGCTATTCGCCGAGACAGCGACTTGATGTTGTAGTGAACATACTTACAAACCTCGCATTTCACAAGAGAGAAATAAGTGTGTTCGGCGGCAATCAGTTGAGGCCTAACATTCATATTGACGATATGGCAGACGCTTACATTGCTGTTATAGAAGCAGATGTAGCAAGAGTCAGCGGTCAAATATTTAATGTGGGAACTGAAAATCAAACGGTTTTAGAGCTCGCTGAGACTGTAAGATCTGTGGTGGGAATGGACGTCAGACTAGTTACCTCTCCAAGTAATGATAACCGGTCGTATCATATTTCTTCTAAAAAAATTGCTGACATGCTTGGTTTTGTGCCTAGTCGTTCAATTGCTCAAGCAAGTAGTGATATAAATCGAGCGCTTGAAGCCGGTCTTTTGCCGAATTCATTGACTGACGAGCGTTTTTTCAATATCAAGCGCATGCAGAGTTTAAAGTTAAGTTGATGTTCCGCATAGGCATTGATTTTGACAATACTATTGCTTGTTATGAGCAGGCGTTTTTAGAGGTTGCAGCTTCACTTGATATATTTATTGGTTCGGGAGCCTATAGCAAAAGCGATGTTAAGCGCTATATAGTTGATCAACCGAATGGCGAATTTAAGTGGCAACGGTTGCAGGGGAAAGTATATGGTAAATATATGTCTTTGGCGCGTTGTTATGCTGGTGTACAAGAGTTTGTATACCTGGCTAGGGAGCGCGGACACCAGGTTTTCATAGTTAGTCATAAGTCTGAGTTTGGGCACTTCGATGAGGATTTGGTACCCCTAAGAGTGCAGGCAATTGCTTGGCTTAATCAATTCGGTTTTCTTGGCGAGGCGAATCATCTGATTTCATACGACCATGTATTTTTCGAGCCCACGAGGGCGGACAAAATTGCTAGGGTCTGCAAATTAAACTGCACGCATTTTATTGACGACTTGCGTGAGGTTTTTGATGCGCCTGGTTTTCCAAGTAACATTGTCAAAATCTTGTTTACCCCTCATCAGGCTGAGTATTCAGCTAACGGTGTACATGGGGCGTCTTCTTGGCGTGGTATTACGAGTAGATTACTTGGCACTTGGACCGACGACGAGATGTGCGCTGCGCTTCAAAGAGATGCGCATGATATAAAAATAACAAATATCAGTCGGCTGGAAGGGCGAGGAAATAGCCGTATATTCCGAGTGACAGGGGATGACGAGAAATTCTATATTCTTAAATGTTATCCGGATAGACAATTTGACAAACGCCCCCGGATGCAGACTGAATTTTTAGCAAGTAAGACTTTATTCGGCTTAGGTTTTGTTGTGCCAGAACCCATATTTTGTGATGCCCGGTTCGATTGGGGTTTATACCAAAATATACCGGGTGTGGAAGCGGATCCTGACGAAGATTTTATTGAAAATGCCGCAACGTTTTTAGAAAAACTTTATGAAGTTGGACGGTCGACAGAGCAATTTAGTGATTTTGGACTGGCTTCGGAGGCCTGTTTGTCCGGTGAAGAAATCATTCGTCAGTTAAAGAGGCGTCTAGATAAATTAAGTGTTGTGCGCGCCCCTTTGCTTGAGAAATTTATCGATGAAGATTTTATACCGCTATTATTGATGGCATCCGCATCGGCTAAACGCATTACGGGTGAAAAGTTTGTCGAGATCCTGGCTAAAGCACATCAGGTTCCCAGCCCTTCTGACTTTGGCGCGCACAATGCTATCTTGACCCCTGATCAAAAGATTTTCTTCATAGATTTTGAGTATTTTGGCTGGGATGACCCGGTGAAGCTGGTTAGTGATTTCTATTGGCATCCAGCTATGCTGTTGAGCGACTCTTTGCGTGCTCGGTGGCTTATTCGGTGCAGCCAGATTTTCGGCAATGATTATTTTTTTGAGTTACGCCTCAAAGCTTATTTACCACTTTTTGGGTTACGGTGGTGTTTAATCTTGCTTAATGAGTTTTTGCCTACGGGCTTAGAGCGCCGTGGCTATGCCAATTCGTCAGGCCTCTCCTCAACAGCAGAAATACTGATGTACCAGTTGTCCAAAGCTAAAAAGACGTTGGAATTGGTTAAACAGCTTCCACCTTAGAGCTCGATATTTGCCTTGGTATAGTTTGCCGGGGTGCCGATGTCTAGGAAGGTGGCACTGGTCTCGTAAGTGTAAATTTTGCCGACAAATCGGTGTAGCACCTCCGTGCTGAAGTCGCTTACTCCGCCCAAATCTGAGGCCAACCGTTGCAACAACTCTGCGCAAAGGATGTACACCGCGCCATTGGCCAGGTTCCCCGGCGGATGGGCTACTTTTTCATGAAAGTCCACCACGACACCGCGCGCATCCAGTTCAACGATGCCGCAGGAGGAGGGCGCGTCGGTGCGAAAGGTCATCATGGTCATCAGGCATTCGGGTGGGCGACTGCGGTGCGCTTGCAAAAACGCTGAAAAGTCCGCCAAGCAATAGTTGTCTGCATGAATTAGCAAACCATCGGTGCCAGAAAAAAAATCCAAATTAGCGATCAAGGTGCCAGCGGTTCCTAGTAAATCGCGTTCATGTACCAGGAGAATGTCTTGCCGATATGGGCTGGAGTCGACAAATGCACTGACCTGGCCCGACAAATAATGGGTATTGATCAAAAACGGCCCGATGCCGGCTTGGGTTAGGCGCTGCAGCCAAATGGCCAACAGGGCTTGGCCATGGATAGGCACCAGGCACTTGGGTGTTGTATCGGTGATCGGGCGCAGGCGTGTGCCCAAGCCCGCTGCCAAAAGAAGCGCCCGCATCACATCAACTCGCGGACCAATTCCTCAGTGCGCAAGGGGGTGTTACCCACCCGGCCCACTTGCACCGCAGCGGCCAGCGAGCCCAGGCACGCGGCTTCCCAAATGGTGCCACCACAGGCCAGCGTCATGGCGCTTGCGATCAGCAAGGAGTCGCCCGCACCCGCCACGTCTTTGGCGGCGCTGTTTAGGGCGCCTACCCGGTCGGTCAACCAACTATCGCCTGCGGCAGAGTCGGCGTGGACCAGCAGGCCCTCTTCACCCAGCTTGAGCAAGACATTTTGGGCGCCAGATTGCTGCCTAAGTTGCTCCGCCAACACCACCAAGCCGTCTTCACGGTTGCGTGTGCTGATGCGGGCCTCGCGTTCGGTGGGGGTAATCAGGTTCATCCCTTTGAAGCGGCTGATGTCGCCCACCTGCGACGACGATTGGCTGTCTGCCGCTACCATCACGCCGCGGCTCTTGGCCATTTCGACCAGCTGTTCAACCAAAGGTTGCGGCAAGCAGCCGTAATTGAAATCGGAGAAAACCAGCAGATCCGCACTCTCCAGCGCCTGGCCCATGACCCTGATGAACTTTTTTTGCAGCGCCGCCGAAATTGCGCCTTGGTGCAAGTGGCTCACCCGCAGCAGGCTCTTCCCCTTGCTGCGAAAGCGCTGTTTTAGAGTGGTAGGGCGGCTATCGTCGACCAGCAACTGGGCCTTTACACCTGCCGCAGCCAAACTCTCTACCGCGTAATCACGCGAGGCGTCTTTGCCTGTAACGGAAATGAATTGAACCGAAGCCCCAAGGCCTGCTGCATGTGCAGCAACGATTCCAGCCCCACCAATAAAACGGGTTGAATCAATCGGCATCACCACAATTGTCGGGTCTTCTTGCGACATGCCCAGCGGCTCACAAGTGATGTATTCGTCGATGATTAAATCGCCGATCACGCAGACCTTGATCGTTGAGAATTGGCGTAGTAACTCAATTAATCGGTCTGAATTAAGTTGATGTCGCAGCAGGTATTCATGCGGCAAATTGATGGAGTGGGTATCTAAGAGCTGGAATTCCTTTCGAATAAGATCCAGCGAAGAAAACGTTGTTTCACCGGAACTAAACAGGAGGGCCCCACCGTATTCTTCAAGAATGGCCAATTCGGGGTTAGCGCCCAACTCGTGCTCTTTACCTTTAACCACCACATCTGGCTTGAGTCGCGAAATTAAGTCGACCAGTGGCTCATCAAAAATAAAGGCCTCATCTACCCACGCGATGCTTTGCACACCCTCAAGCCGAAGCGCCTCTTGCACGTGTGCAGCGTTTCCGGCAATACGATCCGATTGAACGGCAACGATCAAACGATCGCCACAGTCCTTAGCAAAACGTAATAGACGCAAATGCCCAGGGTGCAGCACATTAAACGATCCGTAAACGAAAACAGTTTTCAAGAAATCCCCTCGCAGGTATTGGTGTGGGTCGCCAGAAGTACCCGTAGATTATCGTCGATTGAAGCCGGAAGTCGATCAGCGCATCTTCCGAATCAAGCTAAGGTACTGTTGACCACGTCCCCACCATTGCGGGAACTGCAATAGATCCATGTTCGGCGTTTCGCTTTGTAGTAAAGCGACGGCTTCGCGAATTGCCAATACGGTAGTTGGTGCCTGATCCTCAATGTGAGAACATAACTCATCCATCAGATCGAAAAAATCTTTCCAAATCGATTCGTTGCCATGTTCAATTTCGCACATCAAGTCCCAGGAGCGGGAGCCTAAGTCTTCCAACTTTTGACCATAAGCCCTGGAGTGCTCTGGAAAATTAAAGCGGTAGTCCAATAAGTTAAGGTTACTTTTATAATAATTATCTAAAGCCAACTCGCTAAATTTACGTTCGTCACCAACAATCTCCTTGTACCACCGCCAGTCGGTCAAAAACCGAGGTGATGAGCCATACACATCAAACTCTCCATTTAAGTGAACGATCACCTCCGGAACGCTTAGTAAGCGGCGGTCCCGCAAGGGCTGAACGACGTTATCCAAAATCCAATCCTCAACTGGTCGACTCATGCCGCGCAGGTACTGTAGGTGTGGTTCGATATAGGGAGTCAATTCGCGTGCTTGTTCGTGAACATCACCCAAAGCTTGAAAAAAACGATCGCGGAATAAGCGCCGGATTGTCTCGGATAGGTAGGAGATGCCGTTGCTTATTGACACACATAGGCATCCGCCTTCTACAACGAATGATGCCATATGTTCCAACATCGGAATTGGTTGGGTCTGGTGGGGTAGGCAACCCTCAGCCCAAACAATATCAAATTTAGTATCAGATTGATACTCGGTAAATAGAACGTGATGAGTTTTAATTCGATCAATACCGAAGGACTCCAAGCGTGCCCGAGTATCTAGAATACCCTTCAGGTTGCCATCGACGAGTTCATACAATTCCGGAGAAAGGCTTGCAGTATACAATGCATTATGCCCGCTGCCGGGTCCAAACTCCAAAACCTTTGAGTTTCTAACGAGGTTAGGCAATATACCAAGTGAGCGAAAAAGTGACTCTCTCCGCTGGTAATGTTTGTTGATATCGGAGATATCCTGACTAACAGGGGAAATATGATTTGCCTCATAAAACCCGACAAATGCTGGACTACTTTGTATTAGGATGCTTTTGTTCATTATATTCACGAGCTATACTCTCTTGCCCTCTGATAGACAAACCGCCATCTACAAAAAATGACTGGCCGGTAATGAAAGACGATTTTTCGCTACACAAAAATTCAACAACATTGGCAACGTCTTTTGCAGTACCCATGCGGCGAAGCGGCGTAATGCGTTCGATCATCTTTCTAATCTGATTTTCTTCAGTGAAAAAATGTTCATTTTCTGGTTTTATTATCGTTGTTGGTAATACTAGGTTGCATCGAATACCTCTGTAACCTAGGGTGGATGCATAATATTTTACCAAACCAACCAATGCAGCGCGGGAGGCGTGGTAAGAAGCCGGTTGCTCATCCACCACAAATTTTCCAGCATTAGATCCTAATATAACGATCGATGCTTCTGAGGAAAAATTATCCCTTAATCTATTAATTATTAAATCTATTGACTTAACTGTGATATCAAAATCATCATCCCAATCTGTGCCGCGATATCTATGCGCAAATACTAAATAATTGAAGTCAATATTTCTATCTAAAGTAATATGGTCGGGTAAGTTAATGCAAAAATGTTTTGGATCAGCCGAAGTGGTTCGTGAAGCAGTAGAAACATCGTCCCCTCTAGACGTGAATACCTCTTTGATAACCGCTCCGATACCGCGTGTTCCTCCGATGATTAAAGATTGTTTACCGTACATATCTTAAACTCGGGTATAGGAATTAAAAAATCTCCGCCATGTCTCAAATAGCCTTGATTTTTCTTGATGATGGTATCGGCAAATCTCCAAGCCAAAATAATAATATAGTCGGGCTTGCGTTCACTAAGAGCAGAAGAAGGCAATACAGGCAAGTGAATTCCAGGGCTGAACCGATCTTGTTTTGCAGGATTGTCATCGACGAGATAGTCAAGGTATTTCCCAATATCAAAATGATATATTAAGGTCGTGCACGTGATAGAGGCACCAAAACCAGCAATACTCTTCCCATCGCGCTTCGCGGAGATTAAAAAATCGAGGGTTTGATTTTTCAACCCTTGAATTTTGTCGGCATAGGCCACGAAGGTTTCTTTCCGATAAAGACCTATACGGTCTTCAAAGGCCAGCATATTTGCCACTGTACCATCATCACTCAAGGGTCCGGCAGCTCGTTGAACAAAATACCTTAAAGATCCGCCCTTTGTAGTTACGCGTTCGACTGCTATCAAGTTCAGCCCCACACGTTGGAACAAGGCTTGCATGGGTCGCACGGAAAACGAGGACAGGTGTTCATGGTAGATAAAGTCGAATACGGTGTTTTCCAGCAAATCCGCGAGGTAATAGCTCTCAAACACGAATATTCCATCTGTAGCCAGCAAAATATCGACTGCCCAGACCCAAGACATCAGGTCGTCGATGTTAGCGAATACATTGTTTGCAGTTACAAGACGGGCATGTCCATGCTCGCTAACCATCTCCGTGGCAAGACTCGGTGTGAAGTACTTGCTGATTGAAGGGATTCCCATGGATGTGGCTTGTGCGGCAATATGCGAGGCTGGTTCTACCCCAACGACGGTCATTCCCCGCTTCTGAAAACATCGCAACAAAGTGCCATCATTGCTGCCAAGATCGACAACCAGCGAGCCAGTGGCCAGTTTGCAACGATTGCTTACGCTGTCAGCATACCCTTGAAAATGCTCGGACAGACCTGTGGAACTTGAAGTTACGTATATATATTCACCGTACAGCACATCCGGATCGATGACATCAATAAGTTGCGCCAGACCACAGATACGACACATATATAAGTCAATTGGATAACTGGGTTGCGATACATTTAGCTTGTCCGCAGTAACATAAGCGTCACCGATAGGCGTTGGTGTTAAACTGAAAAACAAGTCAAGTTCGCTTCCACTGCACCCACGACAGGTGTCTCGGCGGTGAATTACATTTTTCATAACTATTTCGAGAATGAATGATTAGATGCAGTTAATTCGTTCGTTTAGGTTAGACAAAAAGTGAGATATGGAAGTCGAATCAGCTTCTTCTGGTGCCCACGGTGCAAATACGGTTGAGCCTCTATTAAAGGGCCCGTTGGTTGTTTCATGGAACACCAAGATGTCAGACCGAATAATTAATGTATGAAATATTGGTGTCGCTATACGATAGTAAAATACTTTTCCTGACGCATAATCGCCCATTTCAATAACGCGGTCAATTCTACCGTCTTCATCGAATAAAATTATATCGACGACACCTTCAATTATGTGGGTTGATTCGCTTTTTCCTGGGTGTTTATGCGGACGAACATATGCGCTCTTGCCGTGTACGATTAACATCTCATGTAAGACTTGATTTGAATCAGAATGAGTGCACAGTCTAATGCGCTTACGTTCATTATTAATGGAAAGAATTTTAAAATTCTCAATATCTGGGCGATTAACCGTAGAAATAGTATCGTTTGTATATAATACTTCTGAGTTCTGTTGTTGATAGTTTTTCCCCATGATTACGCCTTTCCATAAAATTGTCATCATTAGTCGTGAGAAATATAGATTTATTCAAAATATATAAATTCGTAGTCACCCGTATAGCCAAATTCATGATAAAGCCAGACCCACGCTTCCCGATCAAGAAATGATTCACAAGTCAACGCCCAACATTGCAGGTGAAAAAGCTCTTGTTCATTTCGATAGCTCTCAAGCATTACATAGCCTTGCCGGCCCACACGTTCGATTTCCTTTAAGGCCACTTTAAGCTCAAATAGACGGAGGTTGTGCAGTGTGCCGAGTGAAATTACTAAATCAAATTCATTGTCAGAAAAAGGATACTCGGTCTGGGCTTGTTGTATGCGCAGGTGCGGCCTTACCAGGTCTGTTGCTCCGGCAAGGGCGTGCTCCGATATGTCCAGGCCAATAATGCGCAGCTTCGGCTCTAGTAATACCATTTCATGCAGCAGAAACCCTTTTCCACAGCCAACGTCCAGCACCTTAGAGCCTGGACCAAGGTCGTATGTGCTAATGATTGCTTCTGCGGCAGATCGCCAACGGCCTGGCATATAACGATGGCCTCCATAACCGAATCGGCGGTCACCATCCCAATACTGTTCATCATAGCGTTTGGCAATTTTCATGCAGGTCACTTTATCGTCCACCATGCGCGCTAGATAGTCCCGTCGTGTCGCTTGGTGTAGGTTCGTGACAAAATTACGTAACTGACCCATGGTTAACTCACTTGGTTAAACGAAGTTCACATGTTCTTGGTCTAGCTATAGGTGCTTATGTACTGCGAGATTCTCGGCATGGCTTACGCAGTGGTAACCACATTGCATCGGGGCCCGCTAAGTGCTTTTTGAAATACAAAAACTTGAGGGGTCTGTAATAGGTAGCCATCAGTATCTCCATTTTATGCATCAAACGTAGCACAGTGTGGCAAAGTCTGGCGAATGCGCCAGAGCGTCTCGATTCGTTCGAAAGCATACTCGGTATTTCCGCTCAAGCCTTCAACGGCGAAGTGCAAAATTTTGTTTTTCTGAAGTAGCTGTTGATAAATATGTTCACGGCGTTCTTCGTTTTCCGGCAACTGGAAAAGACTGTACGCCACCAGACCCTGTAGGTCAGACATGTCGTTAAGTATTTGCTCGAAAATTAAATGGCAATTTGGCATGGCGTGCTCCGTTGCACTTAGCAAAAACTGCAATTGGTTGCGCTCACAGTAATCACGGATCACCAAATTTTGCACGTGTTGCGGCACCCGCTCACCCATAAAGGGTCGGCTGAATATATAGCCGCGCACTTTGTTCATGATGCGTTGGGAAGACGGTACGCCATGCCGGCTCTTGAAGCGGCCCGCAGTGTAATCGGTTCAAAAAACTCGCCAATCTTTTTATCGCCGTAGGGCGTGAAAACGCCCTTGAATCGGCAGTTCATGGACCAACGCGTCTCGGTTTCCTCGTTGACACGGTTGCCGTGGGGAAGCCCTTGGTCAAAAATGAGCACTTCGCCGTAACGCACGTCAAGAAATTTCACTTCCTGCTGAATCGACTGGTACAAATCTTGACTGGTATTACCAGCGCGTCTGGCAAATTCTTGCTTCAATTCGTCGGATGCTTTTGGCGGTAGAAGATACATGGCTTTGGTGCGATAGCAGTCCACCAAAGGCAACCAAACAACGACCTCGTAGGGTGAGTCTCCCGACCATGTGTCGGCATGCACAGGCAGCAATGAACTGTCGTCATTTGGCAACTGAATACTCAAATTCACCCTCAGTTGCATCGCTAATTCGTTTCCAACCAGCGTTTCTAGATACGGCCTGGCCACCCGGAAGTACATCGAGCGGAACTCTTCAACTGCGTTGAAGCCCCGTATGATTTTTAGTCTAAAGGTGTTGAGTTGCGCAACAGGAACCTGCTTGTGGATGTGGTTGAGCACGTCTTCGGGTTTTTCAGTCGAAGGCGTACCAAGCACATCTGATACCAGCTGTAGGAATTGTGTTCGCATCCAGTGCAGCGCCTCAACATCTGCCACGGGACGAACGACATATCCCTGGTGCAGGTATTCGGAGGAGAGTGCTTGCTCTGAATCGTTTAGAAACATGGTCAGCCTTTTTGCAATTTTTTCC
>Ga0214919_10004955_pt1 | contig 19145 bp, 12 predicted proteins | sample LL1503_MetaG_FD_177994 | JGI IMG/M metagenome (GOLD analysis project Ga0214919, IMG submission 177994) | Freshwater microbial communities from Lake Lanier, Atlanta, Georgia, United States - LL-1503 | ecosystem: Environmental > Aquatic > Freshwater > Lake | place: USA: Georgia | collected...
TTGGGCATTAATTCGATCGATGCCTCTTTCAGTTAAGGCGGCCCCGTTTGGATTTTTAGTTGCAAAACAAAATTTAATTCCAGTATTAGCAACTAAATTAGAAAAAACAGCAGGCACATTACCTATATTTAATCCAGTGCCAGCAAAGTCGTTATTTAAGACTGTTAATTGAGAATAAATTTGATTGGAATCAACATTAGGAAATGTTCCAACAGCTTCTCCAAAATGAACAACATGAACAATAATAGGTATGGTGTAATTAACTATTTGAGATTTCCCGTTCTTTTGTAGATTTTTTGTAAATATTTCTACTTGTTTGTTAAACCACTCATCCCATTGCTGAGGTGGCGCTTGTGTGCCACTGATGTTATGCTTTTCTATGTTTTGAGCAGAAATTATGGCCGAGCCAAAAATAAAAACAATTAACAGATTTAATATTTTATTCATAAATAAAAATTTAGGTGCAATAAATTTAAGCTAAAAATATTCAATATAAAATTTTTTTTTAGTTTATTTTGTTTAACCTAGCAAATTTTAAAAGTAAACTCTTTTGGCCCACGTTTTCGAAAATAATATTAGCTTTTGTTTCCGGCCAATTCCCTTCAAGAGCAGAAATTTGACCTTTGCCAAACTTGTCGTGCAAAACCCAATCTCCAGCTATTAAATTTTTATTTAATTTAGTATCTAAAATTGAAGATGAAGAGGATAAGTTAGAATTTATTTTAATAAGCTTTTTATTTGAAGGATTAAAAGTAATCACTTTTGTTTTTTCGTTATTAGTTAAAGCGTTTTCATCGAGCTGATTATTTTTTAAGTAATTAGTTCTATACCCACCAAAAGAATCATCTGAAAACTTTTTTTGAATATTTTCTTTAGGATAATCTAAATACTTATCGTCAATTTCATTTATAAATCGACTAGGTTCACAATAAGTAATATTTCCAAACCGATATCGCATGGTTGCAAAACTTAAAATAGCCTGCTTTTCAGCGCGGGTAATCGCAACGTAAAATAATCGCCGCTCTTCTTCTAAATCACTTCTACTGCTTATCGACAATTGAGAAGGAAATAAATTTTCTTCAAGACCAACAATATATACATATTTAAATTCTAATCCTTTTGCAGCATGCACCGTCATTAAACTTACTTTGTCTCCATCTTTATCATCTTCTTTATCAACATTAGTTAATAAAGTAATTTCTTGCATAAATTCATCTAATGTTTTTAATGAATAATCTGTTTCCTCATTAAATTCTGTTGAGTTTGACGGATCAATTACAGATTTGATTACCTCATTTAATTCGTTTTCTTGAGGGGTACGTGGTTGTTCAACAAAATCTTTAATTCCATTTAATAATTCTTGTATGTTTTCATATCGGCTAACGCCTTCGGGTGTTTTATCGTTATATAATTCTTTTACTATTCCACAAGAAACAGCTATTTGATTTGCTAATTCATAAGCGTCTTTATATGCAAGTAAAAGGTTAAAGGATTTTATTTGAGTCACAAAATCATTAATTTTAGTTGAAATACCGGCATTAATACCTAAATTAAATTCCTTTAAATTGCTAATAACCGTCCAAAGGCTGATGTCGTGTTCAAGAGCAGCAACTGTAAGTTTATCTATTGTCGTTTGTCCAATTCCTCGGGCGGGATAGTTAATAATCCGTTTTATGCTTTCATCATCGCTATTATTGATTATTAATCTGAAATAGGATAACAAATCTTTAATTTCTTTTCTTTGATAAAAACTAATGCCACCATATATTTTATAAGCAATATTTAATTTTCTTAAAGCTTCTTCGAAGGATCTCGATTGGGCATTGGTTCTGTATAAAATTGCAAAATCACTATTCATGATTTGATTTTGTGCTTTTGTTTCAAAAATATGATTAGCTATTTTTTGTCCTTCTTCATTATCTGTATTTGCTTTAATAACTTTTAACAGATAGCCCTCTTCGTTTTCGGTAAAAACAGTTTTTTTAAATTGTTCTTTGTTATTTGCTATAATTTGATTTGCTGCTGCAACAATTGTTTTTGTACTTCGATAATTTTGTTCGAGTTTATATGTTTTTAGGTCGGGATAATCTTTTTCGAAATTTAAAATGTTTTGAATATTAGCACCTCTAAAGGCATAAATACTTTGAGCATCATCTCCAACCACACAAATATTCTGAAATCTAGCAGCTAATTGTTTTATAATTAGGTATTGAGAGAAATTAGTGTCCTGATACTCATCTACCGATATGTATCTAAATTTATTTTGATATTTTAATAAAACATCAGGGAAATCACGCAGTAAAACATTTGTTTGATATAACAGATCATCAAAATCCATTGCGCCAGTTTTAAAATTACGTTTTTGATAAGTGGCGTATATTTGACCTAATAAGGGTTTTCTGCTATTTTGATCTTCTTGTTGGGTTAAGATGTTGTTTTGGTAATGTTGAGGCGAAATTAATTTATTTTTTGCATCACTAATTCTATTTAAAACTAATGAAGGTTTATAAATTTTATCATCTAAATTAAATTGTTTTAAAATTTCTTTAATTACACTTTTGCTATCTTCGGTATCATAAATAGTAAAGTTATTTGGATAGCCAATTTTTTCAGCTTCAATTCGTAAAATTTTAGCAAAAACACTGTGAAAAGTTCCCATCCATAAATTTTTTGCTTCGCTATGACCTATAATTTTAGCAATTCGCTCTTTCATTTCTTTAGCCGCTTTATTGGTAAAGGTTAGGGCTAAAATATTGAAAGTATCAACATTTTTTTCAATTAAATGAGCAATTCGGTAGGTAAGAACTCGAGTTTTACCAGAGCCAGCACCAGCAATAATCATTACCGGACCCTCTGTTGCTTTAGCAGCTTCACGTTGAATTGAGTTTAATTCATCTAAAAAATGATTCATTGTTTAAAGGTCCTAAACTTTTTTAAATTATTTGATTAAGATTTTTAGAAGATTTAAACATAATAATATTAAATGATGAGTTGTATTTAATATAAACAATTTATTTCAAATTCACTAAAATAAAAGTGCTACATAAATACCCGTTGTGTCGATTTTTAAAATACCCCTTAACGTTTTGGAGCTAAAGAATTTGGCGATTTTTACCATAAATGTTGATTAAAAGTACAAATGTTTCATTAACCACAAAACTGTCTTTGGAAAACGAAACCCCTACTTTTGGGTAGTTGCTGTTACTGGCTGGATTTTACCTTCTTTACAATATCCGAATCTATTAGTTTAACAATAGTGTTTCTTTCATTTATTTCTCTCGGTATCTCTTGCTCAATATCAATATCAATATAATAATATTTTGAATACCTTTCATCAACATCTATACTTGGAGTGAATTCACGAAAGTCATTAAGTTCAATTTTACCAAGTGATTTTTTTGAACTCGTATAAAATTCTACTTCAAATTTAAGGTCCTTATATTTAACAAATCTTGCTTTATTGATTACTTTTCCAGTTAACCTCCATGAAGGAGCTGAACCAAAATAACTTCTGTTTTCAATTTTTAAATCAGAAAATTCAAGATATAATTCGGGGTTGTTCTCTTCCTTTTCTTCTTCACTTGGATTTAAGGAAAAGACTAACATAATTAAACCACATATTGCAAGAAAAAGTAAAACATACTTAAAGATTTTTTTACCTGTTTTATTTGGAATTTTCTTTTCAATTTCATTTACATAGTCCTTGTCTATTAATTTTTTTGCATTATCAAAAGCTTGATTAATAGTGCTCTTTTTTTCAAATGGCGGTGGAGTAGCTACAACAAAATCTTTTAATTCTGAGATAAATTGAGCTTCAGTCCACGTTGATAATCCTTCAAACCAAATCATAGATTTTGAAGAAATTCCTTTTAATTTTAATTCTTCTATTGAAAATGGGCCTTGTTGTTCTTTTCCGTCGTGAATGAAATATTTTTCATAGTAAAATTTTAATTAAATATACGATTGTTTATTTATACTTCTATGTCTTAAAGCTTGCCAGTAAATAGTATATATGCGCTACAAACATTCGCATATAAACCCAATTTTGGATAGATTGGCGAAGCTTTGTTTCGGATATCTGAATATACAATTTATTTAATTAAATCATAAGGTAATACAATTTTTTTGAATATTTTTCTTTTCTTAATTAATTGGCTTTTATATAAGATGCCCCTTTTTTTAATTGGGTATGTCTCCATATTATCTTTTATTTAATTAAAGTTTATGATCTCTAACAGCCCTTACGCCATAATTAGAAAACAACTCTTGATCACTTTGTAATATTACAACTTCACCGTTGATAATAGAAATTCTAAGGAACATTTTTACATCCCCATTTTCATTGTAAGCATCAGGTTCATATCCCAAACCCAAATAATAATTTGTTTTAAACGTGCCTAACTTATCATTTTGCTCGTATATCACATTTAATTCATCTTCATTGGGCAATCGCCAACCATCACCAAGTTTTTGACATGCTATATCAGCTTGTTTTGAATTAAAAAAACCAAGATCTTTTGTGGCAATATCGAGTTGATCAATCGTAATAAATTCAATGGATTTATTTGCTTTTGAAATACTCTTACTTAGTGTGTCATTTACTTGATGATCTTTATTTGTATCAATTATAATGTTACTTTTCTCTAAGACCGTTGATGTTTCATCATGCAAATCATTTTTAATATTTGAGCTACATGAAAATAAAATCAATATAATGCAAAAAAATAAAAAGTTAGATTTCATTGTGATTTTATTAAATATTAATAAACAAACAGTTTTTTCACTCAGTCAAATCTATAGTTTAATAATTAATAAAATATGTTTGAGTGTTTTGTTTAATATTATAAATATAGTTTATTATATTTATATAAATAATTTTTTATTTTGAAAAGAAGATACACAATTATCTTTGTTTTAGTTTTTATTAAAAGTATTTCTTTTAGTCAAAACATTACCTGCCCTAGTCCATATGTTTACATGGATGGCTCAGCTTTTATTAGAGTTTACAATCCTAGCTTACCCCCTTCAGCTACAAATCCATCCAACACAAATATTCCAACTCTTACTAATGGTGGAGGTTTAACCTTAATGCCTAATATTAATGGAGGAACCGTTTGTCCTACATTTTATAGTGTTGCGGGTGGTAATTACTTTTATTGGAATGGTGTTTCTTGGGTAAATACCTTACATACAACAGGAAATGGCGCTGCTGTTAACATAGCGGGATGTGGAACTACAATTTATAATTTAGTTGGCAGTACTGGACAGGTTTATTCATACAATGGTTCATCAAATGGAACTCTTTTAACCACTATTACAGGTTTTAACGGAGGGGGACCTTATGACTTAGTTACAGATTGTAATTGTAATTTTTATTTATTAAATACAACAACTCCTAATCAAAATTTAACATTATATAGTCCGCTTGGAGCTGTTATTAGCACATGGACATTAGTTGGTATGCCTAATTCATCTGCAGGGGGTGGTTTTGCAATTATTGGAAATTCAATTTATGTTAGAAATGGTAATTTTTATGCAGGAACTATTTCTGGACCAAGTGTTACATTTTCAGTTGTAAATGGTTTTACTGCGAATGCTGGTGATTTTGCTTCTTGTCCGGTTTGTAATAATGTAGTCCCTCAGCAAACATTAAATGCTTCAATTAGCCCTGGAGGCCAGTTAAGTTGTAATACAAACACGCTGTCAATTGCCGTCACATCAACAGTTAATCCTATAAATTATTCTTGGTCTGGACCCGGAATAGTTGGAGCAGTAAATGGGGCATCAATAACAGTAAATGCTGCAGGGGTTTATACTTGCTTAATTTCTTCTTTGGGATGCCCTTCAAGTCAACTAGTTTTAACTTCTACAATATCCACTAACATTTCTACAGTTAATGCAGTTATTACCCCGTCTGGAAATGTTTGTACAAATTTAACTGGTTTTATACAATTTCAAGCTTCGCCAATAGGAGGTGCCAATTCAATACAATGGTTTGGACCAGGTATTATAGCTGGAGCAACAGGTTCAACCATCTCAACGAGTGCCGTTGGAATTTATTCCTTAATTGTAACTAATTTAATTAATGGTTGCTTTGGAACACAAACAGTTGCTGTTCATCAAACTCCAACAGTTTCTATTGCTTTAACTAATAACACCTTATGTTCATTTTCTTCTAACGGATCAATATCTTCATTAACTATTAGTCCGTCAGGCGCATTAAATTATAATTTAACTACAAGTTTAAATTATACAGCAAATGGTGCAAATCCAATCAATTGGCCTATTTCTGGAGTTTCTACAAATACTCCAACTCAAGTAAATATAGTAGTTAATGGAACGAGTGGTTATTGTTCAAGTTCAGCTTTTTCTTCCTACACCATTTTTCCTAATCCGAATTTAATTTTAAGTCCTGTTTTTTCTAGTATTTGTATTGGAAACTCACAAACTTTTAGTGTATCCGGCGCACAAACTTATACTTGGTCAGGATCACAAAGTTTAAATTCCTATAGTACAACTATTGTAAATGCTAATCCTATAATAACATCATTTTATTCAGTTATTGGATCTAATTATGGTTGCAACAGCATGACACAAAATAGCACGTTAACTGTTGTTCCATTGCCAAATGTATCAATCAGTCCATTAACTTCAACTATTTGTTTAGGAACGGCTTCTTCGTTGAGCGTTACTGGTAATTCTAATGTATTTTCTTGGGCGCCTCCAAATGGGATAAATAATACAACAATTGCAGTAGTAAATGCAAGTCCTAATAGCAGCCAAGTATACACATTAATAGGATCATTAAACTCTTGTACTAGTTCAGCTACTTCAACTGTATATGTGGTTAATCCTCCGGTTTTATCATTGGCATTATCAAGTAATACAATATGCGAATATAATTATTATGGATCTCTTAATTCATTAACAGCAAGCCCCAGTGGAGCGAATAGCTATACCTTATTAAACGGAGCAAATTTTGTAGTAACGAACTTATTTAATAGTTTTCAAATTAATCCAATTGCTTCGCAACAAAATATAGTTTCTATTGGATTTGCAACATTGATTGGTGTTACGAGTGTTTGTTCAGCCTCTATTTTGCAAACATTTTCTATTTTACCAAATCCAATACTCAATATTTCTCCTTCATCTGCATCTATCTGTCCACTTCAAAATCAAATTTTTAATGTTAATGGAGCATCAACATATAGTTGGTTGCCTTCTAATGATCTAAATACTTTAAATGGAAATATTGTTTTATCTAATCCGATTAATTCAAATATATATTCAGTAATTGGAACTAGTGTGGGCTGTAATAGCAATTTACATTCTGCTCAATTAACAGTTAAACCAATTCCAAATGTTTCGGTTAGCCCTCAAACAGCTTCAATTTGTTTTGGTAATTCAATTCAATTGGTTGCAAGTGGAAACGGTTCTAATTATTCATGGAGCCCATCATTAGGTTTAAATACCGTTATTGGACAATCTGTTATTGCAAATCCATTAATAGTTCAAAATTATACCGTGTTGAGTACATTAAATTCTTGCACTAATTCTGCCATAGCATCAGTCTCCGTGATTGCATTACCTGTTCCAATAGTTATAGCATCTCAATATACTGTTTGTACAGGATCTACTACTCAATTATCTGCATCAGGAGCAATTTCATTTAATTGGATTCCATCACAAACTCTAAATTATGCTTCTGGAAATTCTGTGTTGGCTTTTCCTTATTCGAATACAATCTATACAGTTCATGCAAATAATGGGCTTTGCGTTGCTTCAACAACTATTCAAATTAAAACAATTCCTTATCCTAATATGTCTATTAATGCAACTGCTAATCAAATATGCTCTGGTTCAACAGTTAGTCTTTATGCAAATGGGGCTCAAACATACAGTTGGTATCCAAATTCTGGTTTAACTAATCCATATGGATCTCAGATACTTGCTGCTCCAATAGTAAATACAAATTATACCGTTGTTGGTTCAAATTCTAATGGAACAATAAGTTGTTATCAGCAGATGAGTTATTCTGTAATTACCATTTCTAAAGTTCAGGGTCAAGTATCAAATAATGTATCACTTTGTATGGGAGATAAAACAACTCTTGTTGCTTCAGGCGGAAATACATTTAATTGGTCGCCACCAGTTGGTTTAAATATAACCAATGGTTTTGGAGTTGTTGCAAATCCAACTTCTACAACCATTTATACAGTTCAAATTGGTAAAGACTTATTTTGTAGTTCAACCTTAACTGTAATGGTTAAAGTAAACCCCAAGCCAGTTGTTTTTGCTGGTAGAGACTCTATTTATAATTTGGATGAGTTAATTTATTTAAATGCGAATGGAACTGGCACATTAACCTGGATTAGTGGTAGTAACATAGTTTGTCAAAATTGCCCTGTAACAATTGTAAAACCATTAAGAGACGAGTGCTACGTGATTGAAGCTGAAAATGAATTTGGATGTAAAGTACAAGACAAGGTATGTATTCAATTAACAACAGACATTTATTATTACGCGCCTAATTCTTTCTCGCCAAATAATGATAATTTAAACGATGTATTTTATTTGTTTGGAAATGGATTAAATGATTTTAAAATGGAGATTTTTGATAGATGGGGTAGTTTATTATTTTATTCAACTGATCAATCGCTAGGATGGGATGGAAAATTTAATGGTGTTATTTGTAAAAACGATTCTTATATCTATAAAATTACCTTTAAAGGATTAAATGGTAAATTACATCTTAAACAAGGTTATATTAACTTAATAAATTAAACCAAACAATACGATTAAATTTTAATTTAAATCTTTTTTATTTGGAGATTAATTAGATACTTTCTAAGTACATTCGTATTAATTTTAATTTAATTTTTAGTTTTTTTTAATTGGTAGTTTAATATTAATCATGAAATTTTCGGAATACCATATTGCTAAAGAAATAAAACAAAGTTTAGAAGAATTAGGTTTCAAACGACCCACGGATATTCAATATAAAGCTATACCCTCAATTTTAAAATTAGAAGATGTATTAGCTATTGCGCAAACCGGTACGGGTAAAACTGCCGCTTTTGCTATTCCCGTTATTAATTTATTACATGTTAGAAAAGAATATGATGATTTGCCAGGCATAAAATGTTTAGTAATGGTGCCAACTCACGAATTAGCAATTCAAATTACAGATGTATTTACATCAATTGCAAAACACACAAAAATTACCACATTAGGAATTTATGGTGGGGTTGAGCAACAATCTCAAATCGAAACATTAAAAAATGGTGTAGATGTATTGATAGCAACACCCGGCAGATTGTTTGATTTAGTAAATCAAAAACACATCAAGTTAAGATCAGTGGAAATTTTAATATTAGATGAGGCAGACCATATGCTAGACATGGGTTTTTATAAGGATATTAAATATTTAACAACCTATTTACCTCAAAAAAGACAAACCTTATTTTTTTCGGCAACAATAAATGAACACATTAAGGATTTAGCTTATTCTTTAGTTAAAAATGCTATTCGTATTCAAATTTCTCCTAAAGACCCTGTAAATAAAAATATTGATCATTGTGTTATGTTTGTTGCAATGGATGAAAAACGTTTTTTTTTAGAACGGTTAATTAACGAAAATCCAGGCACAAAAGTTTTAGTATTTGTTCGTACAAAAGTTAGAGCTGAAAGGGTAATGTCTGCAATGGATAGAGTAGGAATAAAAAGTGTAACCATGCATGGGGGTAAAGATCAGGAAAATCGATTACAGGTGTTAAATCAATTTAAAAGTGGGGAAGTGAATTTATTAATTGCGACTGATATAAGTGCAAGGGGTATTGACATTGCTAATATTGATTATGTTGTAAATTATGATTTACCCGATGAACCCGAAAATTATGTTCACAGAGTTGGACGATCGGGTAGGGGAACAAAAAAAGGAAATGCAGTTTCTTTTTGTAGTGATGAAGAAAAACCAATTTTAACTCAAATAGAATCTTTCTTAACAAAATCAATAAAAGTATTAGAAGTTAAAAAAGATGATTATGCACAAACTTTATTGTATACCGAAGACACTACTGATAATTGGAAATTATTGATGAAAGAAGCTGCAGAGGCTGATAAAACAAAACCGAAAAAGAAAAATAAAAAGAAATAGTTTTATATAAACTTACATTTTCTACTAGCAAAAGCGCACATTCTTAATAATATAATTCCATGTTTAAATCGAGATATGTTTGTTTCACCGTATGTTCGTTCTTTATATCTAATTGGCACTTCTACAATTTTTAAATTTAGTTTATGAGCGCCAAATAATAAATCAAAATCTCCAAATGGATCAAATTCACCAAAATAAGTTCTATTTTTAATCAATTTGATATAATCTTTTCGAAACATCACTTTAGTTCCACATAAAGTATCTTTAAATCTTTGTTCTAAGAGCCATGTAAATGCCCAGCTAAAAAAATGATTACCTAAATAATTTAAAAAACGCATGGCTTCTTTATCCATGGGATAAACTAATCGAGTACCATTAATAAAATCTCCTTTTCCGCTAGCAATGTTATTATAAAATTTAGGCAAATCTTCAGGTGGAACAGTTAAATCAGCATCTAAAATCATTAAAATATCACCAGAAGCTATTTTGTATCCTTCACGAACGGCATCTCCTTTTCCTTTTCCTTTTTGTTGTCCTATTTTAATGTCATGGCTAGAAGCGTATTTTTTTTGAATGTCTTGAATTTTTTGCCAAGTGTCGTCGGTACTATTACCTTCGATGAATATAATTTCGATGTGTTTGCCAAAATTAGGTAATCTCAAAATTGCATTCTCTATATTTCCACTTTCATTTCGCGCAGGAATTATTACTGAAGTAGAATATTTATTAAAGTAATTATTTATATTTATTTCTGGTAATGGTTTAGCGAAACTATAAATGTTTAAACTAAAAAATCTAAAAAAAGGAAATTTAGCTAAATATTTATTTAAAATAAATGATAAAACAGGAAAAAAGATTGGGAAAATTAATCGTTTACTGTTTCTGTATACATCAAAACCAGAAACGTAAAGTAAATTATTAATATCTCTTGTGCTGAGCCAATTTTGGGTAGGTGTTTTTTGTTTAAGACCAATTATTTCGGAAAATTTAATTAAGGGTTCCCAGATTGAATTATAATATTGAACAATCACTTTAGTATTAGGATGGCAGCATTTTTTTATTTGTTCGAACACATTTTGAATGTCATCAACAAAACCAATTAAATTACTTATAATTATTAAGTCAAATGTTTGATTCAACTCAATGTTATTGGCATCCATTAACAAAAAATTAATTTTTTTATCCTTATGTTTTTCTTTTGCCCATGAAATATATTCAGAACTAAAATCAATACCTGTTTTTGTTGAGCCAGAAATGCTTGCAAGTAAATCGCCACTTCCGCATCCAACTTCTAATACGGAGCTATCTTCGTGAGAAAAATAGTTCGTGTAATTTGAAATTTCATTCCAATAGTATGAGCTAAAAAAACGTTTTTTACGTTTTTTACCTTGTTGATTAAAATATATTTGTTTTGTTTCTTCCACTTAAATTTTCTCTATTTCAATAGTACAAAATAAACCAATTTGTTTAAATAATGGCGAAAATAACCACTCTAGTCCCTTTACAAAATTATACATAAAAAACGGAAGCATTGCACTTCTCGAAACGCCTCCACTAATAATGTAAGAAAAAGGAGAATGATAGTTAATGGAGTTAATTTTTAATGACGGAAAATCTTTTTTAAACAAGTCTAAATCTCTTTCAAAATAAATATATGGTAAAGCTTGGTTACTATTAGATAATGGGTTTCCAGCTTTAATTTCTCTTTGTCCCTTTTCATCAAAAGGTTCGTGATGAAACCGTTTGTAGATAAATCTTGCCAAGGAGCTATTTGCTGGTTCGGTCATAATTATTTTACCACCTTTAATTAAAGTACGCTGCGCTTCTTTTAAAAATAGGTGTGGCTTAGGGATATGATGAAAAACGTTTAGCATAACTATACTTGCTAATTCATTTTCTTTAAAAGGAATTTCTTCTGCAGTAAAAATTAGGTCTACATTTGGCAAAGCTAAAATGTCGCTGGTAATCACTTCAGGAAAAACATCTTTTAGAAATCCTCCACCTGAGCCAATTTCAAGATATTTTCCATTTTTAATTTCTTTTGATTTTATTATAAAAAGTAAATACCAATCGTTATATAATCTTTTTAAAAATGGTTTTTTTAATATAATATCTCTATGCGCTAAGCTTGCGTTTGGATCATCTAAATCAAAGTCTATTTTATATTTTTTAAACATTTGAACGCTTTGCAAAAATATTAAAATAATGCTCTTCTCCCAATTTTTCAAGTGCTTGTACTTTTTCTATATCTAGTTTTTGCATAGAATTTTTGTTGAGTAAATAACAATTGAATCCATTATCAACTAAAAAGTTAAAATACTCGCTAACGGAACTGCCTGATTTTCTTAATCCGTAGGGCCAGAATTCTGAAATTATTTTGATATTTGTATTGCTGTTTAAGGTTTTAATCATGCCTTGTATGGCTTGCATTTCAAAGCCCTGAATATCTATTTTTATAAAATCAATTTTATTTAAATTTTCAAATAAGAAATCGTCAATACTAACTGCGTCAATTTCAAATTCTTTATCATATTCGTCGGGCTTATAAGTGCGATGATCGACATTTAAATTTTTTGAGGTATATATTTTGATTTTTTCGGATTTTGAACTAACGGCTTTATTATAAATAAAAATATTTTTATTTTTTTTAGTGTTTTCTTTTAAATAATTAAAATTTGTAATGTCTGGCTCAAAACAAATAACATTACCATTTTCACCAACAATTTTAGAAATTATAGCGGCATAAAAACCAATATTAGCCCCAATATCTAACACAACATTATTTTTTTGAATGTGTTTATTTAAAAGATCAATTTCAAAAGCATCTTGTTTATTTTTAAAAACTTTGTAAAGAGGTTTATAGATGCTAAAGGCATATTTAAAAAGAAAGTTACCAAATTTAATTTTTAGAGACATTTTTTTAATTGAATAAATAAAAATTAATATAGAATTTCATAAACGTATGCTTCTTCTATTATCCCTTCGGTATGAACTAATCTTAATTTATTAGGATATTTTTGTGCAATGGGAGCGAAAATATTATGAACAGTGTTTATAATACCAGAACTTGGATCTAAAGGATTGGCTCTTAAACTTCCAAGCATAACGTGCGTAACGTTGTTTTTTTTGAAATATGCCAAAGCACTATCTGGGTTAGATTGATTAGTTGAGGTGTCTTTTTTAACAACGCTGTAAATAGGGAAGAATTTTTTTCCCTTTCCATAAACAAAACTCATTGGTGCTTTTCTACTGGCTACATAAGAATTTATATTTAAACTATCTGCGCACCATTCGCTGCATTTTAAAAAGTTTTGCCAGTCAGGAGTATATCCAAAATAAGTATCTCCTTTTAAATTTTTTTGAACTATTGATATATTTTTAAATCCTTTTTTGAATGTGTCTGTAAAAATTGAACTAATAAATAATAGTAATAGAATTATGTAAATAGTTTGACCAATTCCCGGTTTTATAGTAAAGTCATAAATTGCATAAAATATTAAAATTAAAATAATTGGCATGCATACTAAGGTTATCCTTGGTTGATCCCATCTTGTTTGGAGTATTATAAAGGAAAGTGTTAGTTGAGCTGCAGTAAATAAGGATAAAAATGTTATTTCTTTATTTTTGTTTCTAATTATTTTCCAAAATCCAATTAAAATTAATGTAATTGTAATTAATGTAATAATTGTAAATGTTTCGGTGTTTGTTTCATCTCTCCAACCAAGAATTTGATAAAAACGTTTACTTAAAGAGAGATTACAATTATCAATAAAACGCTGAAAAAATCCAATAAAATCTTCATTTCCTTCACTTATATTATAAGGATCTTTTTGTAATAATATTTTACTTTGACCGCTAAATTGATTTTGTGCGCTCCAAATAGTTTTTACTAAAATTTCGTATGGCAATTTAAATATAAGATAGGCCACTAATGAAATTAATATTGCTTTGTAATTTTTTTCTAAAATAAAAAATAAAATTACAGCTGGAATAACAACTATAGCACTACTTTTAGCAGTACTCATCAAAAACATACTTAAACCAAATAAAAGCCATAATTTTATTTGATTTTTAATTTGAAGGCCATCATTATTTAAAACATCAATAATTTTAACAGCATAAAAAAAGAATAGACTTTGTAGAAAAAAGTAAAAAGCTTCTGTAAAAGTCATACTTGCAAAATAAATTATTAAATAGTTTATCGCATAAAAAATAGCAACTGGAATGAATACTATTGCTGGTATTCGTCCTTTTAATGCTTTATAAAAAAGTATAAATCCTAAAAGATTAAATAAAACAGAAAATATTTTAAAAATAATTAGTTTAAATCCAATTATTTTAATTAAAAATGCAATAAATAATGGGTAAAGTGGTGCATTTTGAGTGTAAAAATAATTAGGAAATTCATTTACAAAACGCCATCCTCCTTCAATATATAAGGCATCGTCATGTGCTTCGCTTATTCTCGAATTAAAAGAAATAAATGAAAAAAATAAACAAGCTACAATTAATGTATAAAAAATTTTAGAATCATTTTTCTTTGCCCAGTTTTCAAATTTATCGTAATACGTTAGTTCTTTTTTTATCGATTTAGTTTTCTCGTTTATACTTTTGGCCATAGTTATCAAAAATAACAAATATTTAATTTAATTGAACCAATACACTAACTTTAATACTAAAGCTCTATTTTTATTATTAAAGTTTTCAGAAACATAATTATCAGAATAGACAATAAATACATCACTCATCGGATTAAAGCGATATTGTAAACGAGTGTTAATGTTAAAATTATTAATTTGGCTATTATATTGAAGAAAAGTTGTAAAAAAAAGACTTCTCGAGAATGAGATTTCTATTCTAGGTCCAATTAAATCTAAAACCACTTTGTTTTTTAGGTTTGGCATTATTATTTCGTTATGAGAATAACTAAGTCCAATAATAGCATATGGTTGTTTTCTATAGGTTATTTCGGCGTTATATGAAAGTTTAGTTCCAGTAAAATAGCTGCCATAACTTCCTCCAAAAGTAGCGTTAATAATTTTTCTTTGATTGCTTTTAAAACTCATCACTACATCTCGATAGTTATATGAATTTGATTGTATTAATGTGTTATCAGAAAAAGTTACATCTGTTGGATAAATTAATTTTGTATAATAGTTGTTATAATTTATAAAAATACCCGATGAGTTAGTGAAGTTAATATCATAGCCAATTTGAGCTAATACATCTGTTGTTACAGAATTACTATTAGCATAATAATCCAGATATAATTTAGGCCCCATTTTATTTATGATAGAATTTTTTGGATATATAAAATAGTTAAAGCTTGGTTCTAATCTCCAATAGGTATTTCTTGTTGTAATTTTTTTACCTAAATCTGTTTGAAAAAGTCTAGGTGTAAACCCAGTTTCTGCATTATAATTTTTGTTCATGTATTCGTGATTCCACATAAACATAATTTTTTGAGTGCTATAATTTAGCCAACTGGCATGAGAATAAGCATCATTATTATTTTTTTGTGAAAATGAGTGATGAAAAAAAAATTTACCATTCCATTTATTATCAGCACTTGCTAAATTATAATCTAAACCGAGCACTCTATTAAAATTTGTATTGGAGTATTTATTTGTATCTAATTGTTGACGGTTAACAAAAATCATTGCGATGTTAGATCTTTTAAAAACATTTCTTTGAATAGCAGCAACCATATAATTTTGAGCGTAAACATCAATATTGTTGTCCTTTGTTTTTGCTGTTTGTATATCCATTAGTCCAATGCGCCAATTTTTATTTGGTTTTCCACTTAAACGAGCACCCGCAATTATTGGTATTGGGTTTGAAGAACCGATTCCAATTCGTCTTGAAAAAAACGGCCGCATTTGCCTAAAACCAAAGCTTGCAAATAAGTCGCTATTTTCTGTAAAGAATTGTCTCTGTTCTGGAAACATTAGATTAAATCTTGTAAGATTTGTAATCTGTCTGTCTACTTCAACCTGAGAGAAATCAGGATTTATTGTTAAATCTAAATTCATTGATGATGATAATGCGATTTTCCCATCAAGTCCAATATTAGCATCAAATTTTGTGTCAGTTTTACTCACAAAATCTTTTGTGGTTCTTGCAATGGAATATGGAATAATGGCAATGTTATTACCTGTTTTTTTTGGAATATTATCCCAGATTAAATCACCAGAAAATGCTAAACTAGCAATGTTAAACTGTCTTGGAATTTTATTCCAAGTAGAATTTTCGTTTCTTTTTAAATCATTTCTTGCAAAATTTATTTTCCAGGTTGATAGTTCTGGTTTAAATCTTATAGATTTAAATGGTATTTCCATTTCTACGGTCCAATTTGATCCATTTCTTTTCACTTCGGCATACCATTTGTTATCCCAGGCCGTGGTAACTCCCATGCTGCCTCCATTAGCAATTAATCCTTCTCTTTGAACTCCAAATGGGTTTACACCAAAACTAAAACCGTTTTGTTGATCTGAAAATGGATCTAACGTAACTACGAATGCATCACTTATTGGATATGAAAAATCTCTTTTTAAGGATTGAATAATAAAATTTCCGGGAATTGAATCGTAACAAATGGCGGCAATAAAAATAGACTTATCGTTATAAGTCATATAAACCTCTGTTTTTGATTTTGCTATACACGTGTCGTAAGGAAAGTTTTGCCAAAAATCAGTAGCAGATTCGCTAATTTTCCATACCTCTTCATTTAATAAGCCGTCTATGGTAATTTTTTCTATTGTTTTTTTTATAGCTAAATTTTTTTTCTCTTGTGAAAAAATGAATGAGCTAAATAGTAATAAAAAAAGTATAAAATTCTTTTTCAAGCAGTTGCAAATTTAGATAAAGAAATTTTATTTTTTTTGATATTTTAAAATGTTATTAGTTAATTGATTTTTTTTAACTAATTTATATAATTAACTTAATGTAGAACTCACATTTGCTTTTATATATTCACCTTCGTTTAATGAGCCTAATTTAAAATGATGTATTCTTGTTCTTCTTAACATTAAAACGCTATATCCCAATGTTTTACACATTTTTCTTATTTGTCTATTTTTTCCTTCTTTTAGTATCACTCGAATTGAAAAATCATCAATTATTTTACATTGACAAGTTTTTGTAATATACTTTCCAATTAAGACACCCGAAGTAAATAATTTAATAAATTCCTGATTAGGTTTTTTGTCTAAAATAACATCATATTCTTTTTCCTTTTCGAATTTAGGATTGCAAAGGTTTTCAATCCATTTTCCATCATTACTTAATATCAATAATCCTTCCGATTGTTTGTCTAATCTTCCTGCAATAGCAAGATTATTGAAATTATTAAAAAATACTGAAAGGTTATTGGAAATAGATGAATTTATTGTGCTTTCATAACCTTTTGGTTTATAAAATAATAGATAAACAAGCGTTTTCCTATTTCTTGTAATTATATTATTTACTTTTATTTCAGAATCTTGTGTTAAAATTATGTTTTCATTTATAATTTTATCATCAATCATTACTTGACCATTTTTGATTAATTCTTTTGCTTTTTGATTAGTATAATAAAGTTGATGAACTAAATAAAACACTATTTTTTTTTGAAAACTCATTGCATAAATATAATATTTTATAGTCTCTTTTTAATTCATTATTAAAAGAGTAGTTTTGTATTAATGGAAGCAATGATTTCTTTAAAAAGCATTAAAAAAACATATAAAATTGGTGATGAAATTATTGAGGCTTTAAAGGATATTTCTTTAAATATTTATAAAAACGAATATGTTGCTTTAATGGGTCCTTCTGGTAGTGGAAAATCTACATTAATGAACATGCTAGGCTGTTTAGATAGCCCAAGTTCAGGCGAATATATTTTAAATAGTTTATCGGTTGCAATTATGAGTGATAACGATTTGGCTCAAGTTAGAAACAAAGAAATTGGTTTTGTTTTTCAAACATTTAATTTATTGCCAAGAGCTTCTACTCTTGATAATGTTGCTTTGCCATTAGTTTATGCTGGATTTTCAAAAATAAATAGAGAAAAAAGAGCAAATGATGTATTAGAAAGCGTCGGCTTATCAAATAGAGTTAATCATAAACCAAACGAATTAAGTGGCGGTCAAAGACAACGAGTTGCTATTGCTCGGGCTCTTGTTAATAATCCTGCTATTATTTTAGCAGATGAGCCCACTGGTAATTTAGATAGTAAAACTTCAGTTGAGATAATGGGTTTGTTTGAAGAAATTCATAAAAAAGGTAATACTATTATTTTGGTTACCCATGAAGAAAATATTGCAATGCACGCACATCGAATTATTAGGTTAAAAGATGGCTTGGTAGAAAGTGATACTAAAAATGATAACATAACCACATATAAAAATAGATTAGATTCTCTTGAACATTAATTATTAATTGTAAAATCATAGAATAAATTTAATTCAGTTTCTTTTTTTTATTCTATTTAAAACTATTTATATTTTTAAATTTATAACCATAAAATGAAATTGTTTATAGTATTATTATTTTTTTGTTTTTCTGTTAATGCTCAAATCGATTCATCTAATAAACTTCATATTATAGGGATTCATTTAGGGGGTCAAATTCCTGGAGGTAATTTGGTGAATCGTTTTGGTCCAAATTTAGATGTTGGAATAACTTATCTTTTTAAAACAAAAAAAGACTGGATTTTCGGAATTGAATCTAATTACATGTATAGTAATAATGTTAAGGAAGATGTATTAAAACAGCTTAAAAATGAAGAAGGCAATGTAACAAATAATTTAGGCTATCCTGCTGATGTTCGAGTTACACAAAGAGGTTTGGGAATTCATTTAATCAGTGGCCGAGTTTTTAAGATATTTAAAAATCATCAAAATTCTGGCATTATGATTAATATTGGCGTTGGTTATTTGCAACATAAAATTAATATCTATGATGCTGAGCAAAAAATTGCAGCTTTACAAGGTGATTTAATATTTGGATA
>Ga0214919_10004956_pt1 | contig 19142 bp, 16 predicted proteins | sample LL1503_MetaG_FD_177994 | JGI IMG/M metagenome (GOLD analysis project Ga0214919, IMG submission 177994) | Freshwater microbial communities from Lake Lanier, Atlanta, Georgia, United States - LL-1503 | ecosystem: Environmental > Aquatic > Freshwater > Lake | place: USA: Georgia | collected...
CCATTTGAAGTATTCGCCAGTGATGAGAACTCGTAGATTCTTTGTGCGATCAGGAAGGAAACCAAAGTGCTGTGAAATTCTGGCGACAATCTGCTCGACTGATTTTTCACTCACAAATCGCGTGCGTCCAATTTCTGCGTTGCTAAGGCCGGTTGCCAACAATCGCAGTGTCTCAATTTGTATATCAGTAAAGTCCTTGAGCACTGATGTAAATGCATTTTCATGCAGGGATCCATGTGAATCAACCCACGCCATCTTCTCCTTTGTTGTTGAAGATTTGATGGAGAGTTCAATGGAATCTTTGATAACCAAGAGATCTGCAATAGATTTTTTCAGAACTATTTTGCTGCCAAGGGGAACGTCTTTTTCTTTCAAACCAAGGAGGCGTAAATCGGGACATGAAGTCATAAAAACTATCCCAAGATCTGGTTTGCTCTTTCGAAGCGAGCGAGCTAGCGAAACGCCTTCTTCGCCACAAAATTGAATATCAATAATGACTGCATCGGGTTGTAAGGATCTAAATAAATTTTGTGCAATTGGGATTGTGTGTGCTTCACCAATAACATCAACAGTGTGAAGTCTTAGTGATGCCGAAAGAGTAGCGAGCTCGAAAGCGTCGTCATTTACAATCAATACTCTTTGGGTCACATTGCTCAGTATCGCAGTTAACACTCGTAAGTGAGCCAAAAAGTTTCTGGGGAATACCCCAGAAATATTAAATTATTTTTGCAATAACTTCTGAAATTTTACTAATGATTTGTTGCGCAGAAATTGGACCACCGTTAGAAGCTTTTTCGGCTGCTAATAAATGTATTAGTGCACCGGTTGCTGCTACTTCTGCTAATCGATTTGCATCATTGAGTATTTCGATTGTGTTTGTTGTCACTATAGACCCGATGATTCCTGCAAGTACATCCCCACTTCCTGCAGTTGCAAGCCAAGGGGTTGATACTGGAAGTTCATAAAGAACATTCTCATTTGCAACGAGCGTGCGGCTTCCTTTGAGAAGAATTGTCACGCTCAATTTTTCAGCAGCAATCCGAATCCATTTTTTAGGATCGCCTTCAATTGCTTCCGAGGTAACACTCATTCCTCGCGCATTTAGCAGTTGCGCAAGCTCTCCATAATGGGGAGTGATGAGAGTTGGTTGTTCTAAAGTGCCTGCAAGATAGAGAGCACCTGCATCTAAAACTGTCGGCACTGTTTGCCTTCTTGCTAATACAAACCAACGATGCCGAAGCCATGTAGAAAAATGTTTGTATCTGGAACTTTCAATTCCACTCCCTAATAACCAAGCATTCACTTTTCCTGGCTGCACAACAACTTCGGGAGTTGTATGTAGTACCAAATGAGCGAGCCCAGATGAACTATTGAATCGCACCATGCCAACGCCTGTGGCAGCAGCGGCTGCTGTAGTGAGAACAGCTGCTCCTGGATATTGAGCAGAACCAGTGATGACACCTAGGACCCCACGCGAATATTTATGATCTAGTTCGGAGGGAATGATGATGCATCGTTTTGCATCACGAACTGTGAATTTCTTGGCTACTACGCTCATGCCATAAGCCTAACTCTTTCAAAATTCACCTGAAACCACTGGGTTTTCAAGCGCTCACCTTTTATGATTTGTTTCATGATTCGTGGAATCAAAGTCTCATTGCTTGCAATAATCTCAGTCGCCTTGATTTCGACTTCGCTGCCCACATATTCATATGCAGCTGATGCTCCTGCGCCAATGTCTATGACTCCACCAGAAGATCCCAATGTCATTAAAGATGCGCGCTCTATATTGCGAGGTATTGAACCTTCGTCATCTAATAATGCAATGGTTTATTTCGATCAGAACCAGGTAAATTTCAAATCTTTTATTTCTCTAGAGCAACATGGTGCTGGTCAAACTGGAGGCGAAAAAATTATTTGCTTGACTCCTCAAGACCCGAAGTGCGTTTCCGCTCTTGCAGATTCTTCATATCAACAGATTAAATATGACGTCGCGATGGGCTCTTGTGATGCAAGACAAATTGCGGCATGTATCAAAACTTTTTCTTTGGTAAAAGAAGATGGTACAAAAGTTAAGGCACAGGCAGTTCAAAGAATTTATAGCAAGTCAAGCCCTGGCTGGGATTCAACTTTCAATGCAAAAACTAATACAGGGTATCCGGGCGCAGATGGTCCGTGGTTGTGGAGAATTACTGATGGCGGCAAGAGTGCTGATTATTTGATTCTCGGATTAGTAAGTGCGCTTTTCAATCGCTCTGTTGGAACATCGACATGGGATGCTTCAGAGAAAAGTTTGAGACTTTCAATATACCCAGTGAAGAAATTTGAAAATCCTGCTTATGTTGATGGCGGTTCGGAAACTGCTTGCTTGGCAGTAGACACAGGGGTTTGTTACCAGCGTATTGCATTTGCACCTAACCTTCGTTTTGCATTAGATGTGAGAATCCCAAAGGTAATTACAGGTTGGCTCAATGGACGCCTTGATAAGCCATCTGCATATACAGAAAATTATGACGATAACTATTCACAACTCATCGTTGAAGCTGATCCATTAGAAGAAATCATGACAGGAAAATGGTTACCGAATTCAGGTGCGGTAGCTCAATATCTAAACGATTCTAGAAAAGGTCAGACTGCAGCGCCAGGGAGTAAGAATCTTGATATTGCTGGAACGGATCCAGATGATCAAAATTCAGTGAAGTACTACACCTCTTTATCGTCACAATTTAGCAACACGGCCCTCACAAATACTTTAGCGTGGCGACTGAATACCACTTCGAGTGGTGCTCAAACCTTTGCATCGACTTGCGCAAAAATCGAAGGAGTCCAAGGCATCGTCACCAGTAATGCCTCTGTCTATGAGCCAGGTTCACCTCAGTGGGATAGCAATGAAGGTGCAATGGGATACAAAATTGCAGCGCCAACTTTTAAGTCCGATGGTAAATCAGAAAATGTAGGACGTTATGCGTTCACAATGCGTGCTGATTTGATCAAGTGCGTTTATGGAATGTCAAAGCTTCCCGCTTATGCCAAAGTTGAAATCACTTATGACGGTAACGGGGAAAAGAAAACAGCATCAGTGGTTTTAGGGCAGTTCAAAGACTGGGTCAATCTTCATGCAGACAATTTTGTGTATGAAAATTCTCCACCAACTGTGAAGGTTAAACTTGAAGGTTGGACAAAATCGGCAGGAGCTGGCACAAGTACTTTGCCAGCAAGTCCTCCAAATCAATCGTCACCAGGCAAAGTTGCTGCGCCAAGTACAGGGCAAGCAACAATTACTTGCATCAAGGGAACAACTAAGAAAACAGTCACCGGAACAAAACCAGTCTGTCCAACAGGATATAAAATTCAAGAAGCCCCTGGCCAGGTTGCTCCACAAGTAACAATTACTTGCATCAAGGGAACAACTAAGAAAACAGTCACCGGAGCAAAACCGGTATGTCCAACGGGTTATAAAATGAGTGTTGCAAAACCAACTACTCAGGCTCCTGCTGTTCAACAACCAGTTGATCAAGGGAATAACCAACCACAACCTGGGCAACCAAACCAACCACAACCGGGACAACCAAACCAACCACAACCGGGACAACCAAACCAACCACAACCGGGACAACCAAATGATCCAAATGGTGACATAACAATTACATGTACTAAGGGAAGCGAATCAAAACAAGTTACAGGTAAGTCTCCTGTGCAGTGCCCTACTGGATATCAAATGAAACCTATGCAACCTGGGCAACCAAACCAACCACAACCGGGACAACCAATTGACCCGAACGCAGATATAACTATTACATGCATTAAGGGAAGTGACTCAAAGCAAGTTACTGGAAAATCTCCCGTGCAGTGCCCTACTGGATATCAAATGCAACCAATGCAACCAGGTCAGCCACAACAACCAGCTAAGCCATAAATTTATAGTTGTAAGAGCGCTGTCGTGAACTCATTCTGGAACTTCCCAGATGGGTCACATGCGCGGACATAATCTCTGAAATCGTCAAACTTAGGATAAACAGTTCTCAAGTGATCACCATCGATGTTGAAAACTTTACCTAAGTGGGCTCTGAATCCAAATGGGAGTAGCGCATCTTCAATAAGTGAGACCAAGTAAGGCACTTCATAATCGTTCTTCCATGTGAAGTGAATACAAACAGTCTCGCGACCATTTGCAGGACTCATCCAATGATCATCTGCTGCGATTGAGCGAATCTCGGTGACAAGTAATTTTTCACCAAAGTTATGAGAGATTTTTTCAATCGCTGCAAATGCATCTGCCGCCCGTTCTGAAGGAACAAAGAATTCACTCTGTAATTCATTTCCAGCACTTGGGTTCGCATCAATTCTAAAGTGAGGCAAACGCAGGTGCCACGGACCGGCAACTCCGAGTTGCTCTGTTGATGCCGTTGGATCGACTCCATAAATCGGATGTGCCTTTTCGCTACGTGCAGGTGTTCCAAAGTAAGAATCTGGTGTCGGAGTCTTTGACTTGAACCAAACATCTCCAACTTTTTCGCCAGCCCATGTAGTGAAGTAACTCACGTTATATGCACCCGATAGGACTTCAACAATGTTCTCACCAAAAGTCTTCACTGGCATATTTCCATAAACTGTTTGAAAGATTTCAAATGTAGGTTGAATATCAACTTCAAATGATGTTGCGATACCAGGCAGACCTAATGCAACGACAGATGCATAAAATTCAGAATCAACACCACGAGTCAATGTGCGGATAGTTCCATCAGGGCCCATCAGATTTACAGATTTGATAGCTGTATGAAGCGCACCATTTTTGATACCTGAACCGTGTGATCCAGTTGCAACAGCGCCACCAATTGAAATATGGGGAAGTGATGCCAAGTTATGGAGTGCCCATCCACGCGCATGTAAAAATTCAGAAACAACTGCGTAATTCATACCTGCGTTGATTGTTGCTGTCTTAGTCTCAGGATGTATCTCAAGTTCACTAGGCATAGCATCGAGTACAACGGCAGTATGGCGAGTATCGGCAATCGTGTTGAAACAGTGGGCTGAACCACGAGCACGAATTTTCTCGGAGTTAGAGACTACTTCTGCAAGCTCGGCAATAGATTTTGGATGCAAAGTTTGCGCATCATGAAAATTGATATTTGTTGCCCAGTTTTGCTTTGCCATAGTTATGTATCCATTTCGTTTTCGTTTGCCACTTATTCGCCAGCCATTAGTTTAGTGGCACGAATAAAGGTAACGAGACAAGATTTGCAGTCACCTTCTTCTAAATTTCGACTTCGCTCCCAGATTCATACTTTCCAGTATTTTTGCCGTTGAGAAGATGTGCAAAGCCATCTCCGTAGATGCTCCAAACTTTGAGATTATTTGTCACAATCGCAGTGCCCTCATCGATTCCCACAATGCGAACACCCTCCGGCGCTTTGAGAAATAATTGAACTGCGCCCTCTGGTATCCATTTGAAGAATTTGTTGTAGTGAGGAACAACACGAATATTTGGAAGTAAGCCAAGACCAATTTCGCCGCTCTCTTTCATTTTACGAAAGTGTGGAATATCGGGACCAAATGCCATAGCCCCCGCGCTACATCCAGCAAGTGAAGTTCCAGAATTCCAACTAGCAATGATTGCCTCCCACACTGGAGTACCAAAAAGTGTTTGAGCTAAATAATGTGGGTCACCACCGCTGAGATAAATAAGTCCAGCACCTCGGATTTTCTCTGCAAAATCCATGCGCATGGCATCGTCACGATTGAAAATAGGAAGAAATACTTGTTGCGCACCAACTCGATCCGCTTGCTCTTTTCCAATTCTTTCCCAATAGCGCAAACGTTCGACACTTTCCTGACCAGCAGCTGTTGCGAGTTGCACGTATCGCAGAGACGGTCCACTTTGAATTAGCGAGCTCTCGAGTTCTGCCATGACTGGCAGGTATTCTCCCGATCCAACTAATGCCAACCTACCGAATTAGCTCATATCTAAAACGTACCCCATTTATTCTTTGTATCCATTGCACTAGCATCACGACATGATTACTCAGCGCAAACTTGGTCCATATTCTGTCTCTGCTATTGGAATGGGATGCATGCCATTTTCTTTTCCCAATGATCGCTATCCAGGATTGACTGAACAGCAAGATGTTGCAATCGGAGTAATCCATCAAGCACTCGATGCTGGTATTTCTCTCCTTGATACTGCTGATATTTATGCTCCAAGTTGGAACTCTGTTGGACACAATGAAATTATCGTTGGAAAAGCATTCGCTTCTTGGAAAGGAACTCCTGAACAAAAAGCAAAAGTTGTCATCGCTACCAAGGGCGGCATCACCCGCGAAAATAATGGAACAATGTTTGGTATTCCAGGACGCGATGCATCAAAGAATTATTTGTATCGCGCAGTTGAAGCATCGGCGCTCAAACTTGGTCTTTCAAAGATTCCTTTGTGGCAGCATCACAGAACAGATGCTTCCCTCACCTATGAGGCTCAGTTTGAAAATGTAATGACCTTGAAAGAACACGGATATGTAGCGCAAATTGGTCTAAGCAATGTCAATGCAAAGATGTTGCGTCATGCAATCAAAGCAGGAGGTCGCCCAGAAGAGGGTGGCATTATTTCTGTACAAAATGAATTTAGCCCAAACTATCGCCATGCTGCAGATGTGATAGATATCTGTACTGAATATGGAATCGCTTATCTTCCATGGTCACCACTTGGTGGCGGTGGAAACTTTGCAAAGATTGCAACAGGTGAACTAGGAGCATTCAAGAAAATGGCTGATAGCAAAGGTGTTTCGCCGTATGCCCTCACTATTGCGTGGCACCTCAACCAATTCCCTACATCAATTCCAATCCCAGGTGCCTCAAAGGCATCATCAATTCTGGATTCGCTTTCAGGAGTAGATATCAAACTAACTGAGAGTGAAATAGCAGAACTTAATGCGAGTTGCCCAACAAATACTCCAGAGAGCCAAGAATTACTCGATGATCTGAAGTTCCCAGCCTAAATAGTTATCAACGAACCTTTTCACGGATTATCTAAAGAGTAGGTTCAATCCTGCTAATGCTGCACTCACCAAAGTAATGTTTTGGAAGAGTTCCAGATTTAGCTTATTGATCACCTTGCGGCCCAACATTGCTCCAAGTGGCACCATTGGTATTGCTGGAAGAATGTAATAAAGGGAATGAAAATTGAGTAAACCTAAAGCGAGCGTAAAAGGTAGTTTGAAAAGGTTTACCATAAAGAAAAGCCAGGCATTGTTTCCCATAAATTTCAGTACTGTATTTTCACGAAGCAAAAGGTAGATGCTCATTGGCGGGCCACCGGAGTTTGCCACCATGCTCATAAAACCTGTCATCAGTCCAAGACTCAAGCGAAGTGCTTTGGGATATCGAAGGTTCAAACTGAAGTTATTTTTTTGTAATCTCTGGGTGATGGGATAAAAAATAACGAGCAGAATAACAATCACGCCGATTGTGTGTTTGAGGGATACATTTGTTGAACGAGATAGAAAGTAAACGCCCGCAAAGACACCAAAAACAATTGGCCAGATGAGACTACGAATCATTTTCCATTCAACGTGTTTCTTATAGACACCTATTGCAAAGAGATCACCAGTAATCAAAAGTATGAGCATTACGCCCATTGATTCTTTTGCAGGAAGCAAGGTAGCCAATAGGGCGGCATTGACCATGCCGATCCCACCGATTGCTGTTTTAGAAAAACCTGTCAGGAATCCGATGAGCGCCAAAAGTGAAATTAGAGTGAGCGACATCCTAAGTTAGTGAATTTTTCTAGGAAGAAAAAACTTGATCAAAGAGCGCAAATGAGCGCTCACGAAGACTTACTTCATCTTCTTTCATGGCATCTGCAACAGGAGCCCATTTTTCTTTAGGAGCTCCAATTCCTTCGACCATTCTTCCTAGAGATTCAGCATGAGACTCTGGATGGAATTGAACTGCCCACGCGTTTCCTTTTCTAAAGGCGATTGCCGCTTCAACATCAGTTGCAAGGAGTTCAACACCTGGAATAGATCGAATGCTCTCGGGGTCGATGAAATCTTCATGCCAGAGCATCCAGCCACCTTCGTGGATCTCGGGAGACTCACTAGTTATTTTCTTGAAGCCAATATTTTTTTCTTCACGTCGATTTACTTCCGCGCCTAAGGCTCTCGCCATGATTTGCGAACCGTAACAAATTCCAAAATATGGTTGATCAGATTCAATACGTTGCTTCACAAGTTCAATTTCTTGCGCCGATGAAGGATGTTCATAACCAGTTGATACAGAGTTTGGTGAACCAAGAAGAATGAGTAAATCCGCAGCAAGTACATCTTGTGCATCCCATTTTTGCTCACGGAAGTAGCGTGTTATTTCGTGGCCGCGTGCATCTGCCCATTCACCCAAAATGGCTAATTCTGCACCGACTACTTCGTGACTAAGGATCGCAATTTTTGACATGGAGAGATACTACTTATTTTTTCGTGACTGTGAAAACCAGCTTCTCATTGCGCGTACTAAGGTAAAAAATACAAGAGTTGAGCCACCCATCAAAAGCGATAGGACCGAATTGACTAGAAGATTCGAATCCTCGAGAAAACGTGTAGCGATAGCGCCGAGTAATAGTCCAATAAAAAACACTCTTTTGTACTTCAACATATAACAAGACTAGTCCTGCAAGATCATGAATTATTGGAGGAATCTATGGAGGACTAGACAAGTGTCCGACAAAACTGGAAAATCAAATCTTTACTAGGACGCGCCAGACTTTTCGGTAAGGAATAAAGGAAAGTATTGCTAAGAGAAGCGCAATTACTGGAACGATGAAAGATTTATCGGCACCATAATTATCAATTATGTATCCAGAAAATGGACCAGGGATTGCGTTCCCAATCTGGAGACCGGCGAGGATCCAGGCAAAAGTTTCAGTAACTTTTGCTGCAGAGACCGATTTTTCAACTATTGAATAGCCAGCAACGAGTATTGGTGCTACCCCAAAGCCATTCAAGAATAGAACGATTCCGAGAACAAATATTGTGTGTGAGAAGAGAAGCGCGATTGTTGCAAAGAACATTGCGACTATTAGATAAATAAATTTTTTGCCGTCGGCCATTTTCCACCTAAGTCCTCCATTGATAACTGCAGCAACGGCACTACCGAATGACCATATTGCCAGAAGTAATCCGGTAGAACTTTTAGCATTGTGCTGATCTGCAAATGCGATAGTGCTTAAAGTGGTAGACATAAAAAAAGCGCCAAGGAATATATAAGGCAAAAAAACTGCCTGAACATGTGGGATTGCAAGAACTGCAGTTCTCTTTTCTCCTTTAATAATCGGATGTTGTGGTGGTTCACTCCTCCTCTGTAAAATGTAGAGTCCTGTACCAACGCTCATGAAAGAAAATGCAAAGTACATTCCGGCCTGTGGTGCTATTGAAATCGCTGCTGCAGATGCTATGAGTGGACCGATGGTAAAAACTATTTCGTCAATCAGTGCCTCAAAGGAATATGCAGTATTGATTAGTGGACGACCTGCCTCTTTCTCTCCCAAGATGTGAAGCCAACGACGTCTTACCAGCCCACCTATATTTGGCAAAAATGCTTCTGCAATAAATATGGAGCTCATCCAGATTAATGTCGGTGCATTGTGAGTAATTGTGAAGATGAAAAGTAAACCGAAGATGATGTACGCAGGAATTGTGTAACGCAAAATTTTAGATTGGCCAAGCTGGTCGGCTTTTCGGGACCATATTGGTGAAAAGGCGGCGTTAATTAAGGCAGCACCGGTAGAGATTGTTCCAGCTAATGTATACGAGCCAGTTTCGTGAACTACAATAAATGTGACTGATAAGTAAGTCATAGCGATAGGTAAGCGTGCAATCAATCCAGGTATTGAGAATGCAAGTCCGCCAGGTGTTGCGAAAAGTTTTCGGTATGGACTCAGCATTCGGCAACCCTAAAGGTTCATTATATTAGTTATAGAGGCTGATCAGCGGGAGATATTTGTTAAAAATTGCAGCATTATTTGAATCGCCGCCAGCTAAATTACTACTTAGAAATATCTCTGGTTCGACTCCGAGTTTGATAAGCTGAGCAACTGTTCCAACAACTATTGATTGTAAAATTGCTCCACCAATCACAGTAGAAGTTGGACCCACTGCCATTTTTGAACCAGCAATTCTCACTGCCGCATCACCAACAACCCCAGAGTTGTCTAGGACTAAGTCGGCAAGCTGATGTATTTTTTCTGAACTGTTAGATCTTGCAGAATTGCTATTGGCATGACTAATGCTAGTTAGCGCAATCACTTTTGCACCGGCCGATTGTGCTAGTTTGACCAAGTCGATAGTTACTTGATTGCCACCACTATTTGAAATTACAACGACAACATCACCCTTGGAAATTAGATGATTATCTAGCAGGCTATGCGCAAGTCCGGGTAGGCGTTCATTTTGGCTGTTTGTAACAACTTCTTTATGGAGCATTATTCTCTCATCTAGAATTGGATAAATCGCGGCTAAACCACCAGCCCGATAAAAGATTTCCTCAGCCAATAAGTGTGAATGCCCAGTTCCAAATGTATGAATCATCTTACCTGCCATGAGTGCATCAGAAAAAAGTTGAATTGCCTTTGAAATATCTTTACTCTGGCTCTGTGAGACATTTTCAATCATGTCTTGCGTGAGCGTGAGATATAGCCTACTCCAGGTGCTAACTTTAATTTCATTGGTGTTTATTGAAAGCAACTCAGATTGAAGTTCTTTGGACTCCGCAATTTTTCTAGCTCCTGTAAGGGGCTCAGATTTGATTTCGATAAGTGAAATATTGAGATTTTTGCATGCAGTCGAAACTTGATTATGCAGCAATCCCCCCGATGGAATTGCACCACCAACTAAGGAAACTGAACGAATATTTGCACGATCAATAGCAACTTCAATCAGATTCACTATTTCTTTCGCAGCAGATTCAATTATGAAAAGCGCCTGAGTGTCTCCGGATTCAGCGGCGGCTAGTACACATGGAGTAAACGCAGCAATCTGACTGACAGGGCTCGGCAATTGATGTAAGTGGTCGGCTAGATTTCTACTTTCTACCTGAAAAAATTCCAGAGATGAGTCAGTGAGCTTTGTTTTGGGTCCGCGCCCCTCTACAGCTTTCAAAGCAGCATTTAGCCCTTGGCGACCAATCCAATAGCCGCTGCCTTCATCGCCGATGAGATAACCAAGACCGCTCAATTCAAAATGTAATTCCGCTTTATTGACCGCCGCTGTTATTCCAGTCCCGACTGCAATAACCATATCTGCTTGAGTACCAGCGCCTAATGAGGAGGCTTTAGTGTCTGAGGTAAGCACAAGTTTGTTGAAAGTTACTCTTTGATACAAAGCGCTTGCTAATAGCTCCAGATCCGCACTTTTTTGGGGAATTGCAGCCAAACTCAAAACTATCAATTCGGTGGCTGATATGTCTGAGGGCATAAATGCCACAATATTTTTAGCCAGATCTATTGCAAGTGAATTCGTATGAGATACACCCACCCCCACGTATTCCTTTTTGGTTACGGAGGAATAACCACGAAGTCGAGAACCCCCAGCATCGATGGCGAAGTAGTTTGGTTCATTTGAGTTCATCTAAACCAACTTTCTTATCCTAGATGTACAAGCAGGGTACCAAATAACCTTATATGTATTTTGCGCCAACTATTACTTCATTTCCACGTTTCATTATTTCTGGATAGCCAAGTTTGTTATAAAATCCAAGAGCTCGATTATTGATATGAGAAACGCGAAGGTGCATCCCTCGAGAACCCTTTTGAATAAGGGAATCTCCAACACTTTTCATTAGTTTTTTGCCCCACCCTTTACCTTGCACATGTGGCATCAGATCAATATGACCATGCGAAGGATAATCTTCTAAGACTTCTTTCGGTGATGGTGTTGGATTAAATATCTCATACTCGATGTAGTTATCAGAATTCCACTGATCTCTATTATCTATATTGGGTAATTGATATTTTGATTGAAGTGGAGGCCACCATTCCTCTGCGCACCTTGCCTCGAACTCTATTGTGTCAAAAGTAGAAAGTGCATAACCGGAGATTTTTTCTTCATCATCGATTAGTACAAAAGAAGAATCAGAATTAAAAAGCACATAGGGGCCAACATAAACTTCACCGAGTACGCTTATGTTCCTATAAAGATGAGTTGCATCATTACCGGAATCCCCAGTCTTGAGACAAACGTTATATAAAGCTGGAATATCTTCAACAGTTACGTTGCGAATAAGCATGTGGTTATCTTTCAATGAAAACCCAAAATTGCCAACCTTTGGAGTGGATTGGCAGATAAATACTCTAGACCGGTCTAATGCGCTCTTTGGTAAGGATTTTCAGATAATTGGAAAAATACGCTCATATTGTCCTATTTTTAGGATGGGATGGGGCGTACAGGATGCCATGGCATGGATACCGGTCTAATGAATTGGATCCAAATTCCTTCCTTTTTCATTTGTCTGGCGTTAGCCTCCCTCAATGACTGGTGCGCATCAGGAGAGTACTGAATCAGCAGTAATGCGCGCACGCGATCAAGTGATTGAACTACTTACCAATTCCCATGCGGGTGATCGACTTCCAGGTGAAAGAGAATTAGCCCAGCGTATTGGGGTTGCTCGAATGACATTGCGTCGTGCTATTGAAAGTTTAATCATTGATGGCTTGATCGAGCGTCGACCTGGTTCCGGTACATATACAACTCGCCCAATTGTTGCTGCAGAGATGCGCCTTGCTTCCTTCTCAGAAGAGATGCGCCGAAAAGGGCTTTCACCAAGTAGCCGTGTAATTTCTCTAAGGAAAATTTCTGCAAGTGTTCAAATTGCTACAAAACTCAGAATTCCCGAAGGCGAAGAGGTGTACCAGTGCACTCGGTTACGTTTGGCTGATAATCAGCCGATTGCTTTGGAAACTTTACACATACCTTCTCGCTATGTTCCACAAATCAATGAAAAAGATTTAGAGAGTTCCCTTTATGACTTCCTGATGAAAAATTACAATATTAGAATTACTGAAGCAAAAACGGTAATTACCGCGATTGTTCCTAATAAAACAAGTGCAGCTTTATTGAGCATAGACTCAAAGACACCATGCTTACAAGTGAGCATGGTCGATCGCGACCAAAATGGACGAATAATTATGAGTGCTAAATGTATTTATCGAGGCGATCGATATGAAGTGCAAATAGATGCCACAGGACGAACTGCTCAGCCTGCAAACAAGCAACTGATGGCAAGAAATAGTAGAAGTGTGTCGTGACTGCAATGACCAAAAAGTCAATAATCATGAAGAACTGGAGAATGTGAAGTGACCAAGTCAGCAGAGTTGTTATCGAATTCAAGTTCTGAAAATCTGATATTTGATAGTTTCGTGAAAGCTCACCCAGAAAGCCTCGGGAATGAGACAATCAAGATAACTACCCACCTAATTACTGATAATCGAAATGACTCCTATTCATTGATAATTTCAGGCTCCTCGGAGCTATGGAATGTGAAGATTGAACATAACTCTGGAGCCGCTTTTCGAGCAGCGCTCAATCATCTTGGGAAGCTATCTGTAAATGAATTGACGGCAGGAAATCACTCTCACGAAGCATCGTTTGCTATCAGAGGCGTTATTGAAGGTTTCTATGGTAAACCTTGGAGCCATAAGCAACGCATCAAAGGTATTTCTTATTTTGCCGATGTGAACATGAATCACTTTATGTTGGCCCCGAAAGATGATCCATGGCAAAGGTTTGATTGGCGTGTTCCCTTTACAGATGATTTTCTAGACCAAGTCAAGGAACTAAACGAGCACGCTGTTGCCCACGGTATTGATATGTCAGTCTCCTTGTCGCCAGGTTTGACGGTTGTGTATTCAGATCCTAATGATGCGAATGCAATTATGGTCAGATACAAGCAATTGCACGCGATTGGAATTCGCCATTTTGGGCTTTTAGTTGATGATATTCCTTGGGAATTGCAAGATGAGAATGACATTAAAAAATTTAGAAATATTGCCGATGCACATGCATATTATGCAAATACCCTTCATTCAGAACTAAAGAAAGTTGGAACAGATTTACGACTTACGGTATGTCCATTAGTTTATCGAGGACGTGGATCCGAACCTTACATCGTCGAATTAGGAAACGCTCTAAATTCCGATATTGATTTGATGTGGACAGGAAGACAAATCTGTTCAGAGTATCTAGATACTGTTGACGCAATTGCTTTTAGAGATTTCACATCGAAGAAACCATTTTATTGGGACAACTATCCAGTGAATGATGTAGAAATGATTGACGAACTTCACGTTGGTCCACTTACTGGTCGTCAATCTGATTTGGGTAGCCATTCTGCCGGATTACTTGCCAACCCTATGGATCGTTTTGAACTATCCCTTATAGCCATTGGAACCATTGGTGACTATTTGTGGGACTCGAAATCATACGATTCAGAGAAATCATGGCATTCGACCATGGCCACATTAGTTGTAGATAAAGAAGATAGAGATGCGATTTCGAGAGTATTCCGATGTTCATTTGGTTCATGCCTTGCCCAAGCTCAGGCACCAGAATTTGCAGAAATGTTAGATGAAGCAAAATATGCCTGGCGAACTAAGAGCAAAGATCAGGGAATCAAAATTTTGGTAGATGCAGCCAACCAGATGAAATCTGATACAGAACGCATTTTAAGTCAGAGTTTTACATTGCCAGAGTGGAAAGCCGAAGCACTTCCATGGATTCAAAAGTACAGTGATGGCGAAAAAGCGCTTCGTGGAATTATAGAAGTCTTAAAAGTTTCTACACCTACACAAGGAGGGCGCTTAAAAGCACCTGCGGGTAGTAGAGATAAATTATGGACAACTTGGAATTCCCTATCTAAGAATCAAACTCGCCTCTTTGGAGGAAGTTTCATTCTTTTCATAGGGGAGTTAGCGGCTGAAATCGCTGACGAGGAATAGGAAATGATCAACAACAGAGAGAGGTATGGAATGAAAAAAGCAAACATAGCCCCATTTAAATTACTAGCTACATTAGTAATCACAGCGCTTTCTTTGGCTACGTTGAGTGCTTGCTCGAGTTCGGATTCAGGTTCATCCGATAAGGTCTTGCGAATCTCAACTATTCCTCAAGGGGAAACAGGCGACAAAGTTTGGCAACAAGCTGCGGATATTTTTAAAGCAAATAATCCTGAATGGGATGTTCAGTTCGTTATCCAAGATGACGACCTTTATGAGACTGTGGGGCTACCGAACCAATTAACTGGAAGTAACCCTCCAGATGCTTACTATGAGTGGGCAGGCGATCGAATCGTTCAGCGTTACAACGACGGATTCGCAGCTGACCTCAATGACAAGATCAAATCTTCAAAGATTGGCACTTTATTCGATCCATCAACGCTTTTGGCAGGTCAGGTAAGTGGAAAGACTGTTCTTCTACCAACTGGTCAAGATGTCACGAACGTTATTTGGTATGACAAAGATATCTTTGCAAAATACAAACTAACACCACCAACCACATGGGAAGAACTACTTGCAATTTGTGCAAAGCTAAAAGCTGCAGGAATTACACCATTTTCAATGGGAAATAAAGATATGTGGGTAGCAGGAAACTGGTTTGCACACGTCTACTCTCGAATTATTGGCGAAAAGATGTACCACGAGATTATGACCCTACAAACTCCAATGAACTCACCTGAACTTGTAGATGCAATGAAGGTTGTTGTTGATATGAAGAAGAATGGTTACATCAACGCATCTGCAAATAGCATCGCCGATAATGAGGGATACACACTCTTCTTTAAAGATGGCGCAGCAATGTTGCCAATCGGTTCATGGATTGTTGGAACACAGAAAGATGAAGCTCCGAATAAGCACATGGACTTCTTCAATATTCCAGCAATTTCTGGCGGTAAGGGTGATCAGTCCAGCGTTATTGGTGTAACAGTTGGATATGTCATCAATGGAAAATCAACAAAGATCGATAAGACGATCGAGTTCTTTGAGGGTTTCTTCTCAGATGAAGTAACTGCTGCTTGGCAAAAGCAGGGCAGCTCACCTGTTACCAAGACTGCTATGGCAGAACAACTTGATCCGCTACAGATTAAATTAGGCAAACTAATTCGATCTGGTGTGCCAATTGTTGCTCCGCCAGATACCGGGTATCAGCTAAAGAATGCAGATGCACTTAACTTGGCTACTCAACAGGTTCTTGACGGCGTAAAGACTCCACAGGAAGCTCTTGACGAAGCTCAAGCCAAACTTGCAAAGAAGTAGCCGAAACTAAGTCACGCACACGTTAGGTAAGAGAGGAGTCCATTGTGAAACCATCGTCACGGTGGACTCCTCTCATCCTTATTGCTCCTGCCTTAATTATTTTTGTTTTTATAGTTCTAACACCATTAATTGGAACGGCAGGTTTAAGTTTTACTCGATGGAATGGTTTCGGAGCCCCTAAATTTGCTGGTTTCGATAATTATTCACGAGCTTTTGCCGATCTTGTCTTTATTAAATCCTTTAAAAATGTCGCCATCTACATCGTTGTTACACTTTTTGTTGAGGTTTTAGTTGGATTGGTGTTAGCAGGAATATTGAGTTCGAGAGTACGAACAACAGTGTATCGGGTAGCACTTTTTGTTCCAGTGATGCTACCGATGGTAGTAGTTTCAGTGTTATGGCGTTTTATTTATAATCCTGACTTTGGAATTATAAATGCAGTAGTTAGAAAATTAGGAGCTGAGGAATTCTCGCAGGTGTGGCTAGGCGATACCAAGACTGCACTTCTTTCCATTTGCTTTGTTTCAGGATGGGTATATTCGGGCTTCTATTTAGCGATCTTCACTGCGGGGCTTCAACGAGTTCCAAGAGACATAATTGAATCTGCTCAACTAGATGGGGCATCAGATAGCAAAGTCTTTTGGAAGATAAAAGTTCCAATGATTAGAAGCGTAAGAGAGGTTTCCGCACTTCTTTGTATTACGGGTGGCATTCAAGGTTTTGATCTTTTTTATGTGATGACTGGCGGTGGCCCGTATTACACAACGGAAGTACCAACGACTTACATGGTTCGAAGCGTTTTCCGCGATCAAGAAATCGGTTATGGCTCAACTTTGGCAATTCTTCTTACAGCAATTGTGCTTCTAGTGGGACTAATTTTTATGCGAATACGCAAAAAGAATGAGGGATCTCTTGAATATTAGGAATCCGCGCAAGACTGCCATTTTTCATACGGTGATGGTTATCTATTCACTCTTCTATGTCACGCCGTTATTTTGGATGATCATGTCTTCGTTCAAAAGTAATGGTGAAATCTTTCAGGATCCACTTGGGTTGCCTAAAACTTTAGATTTATCAGTATTTCCAAAATCATTCAAAGCCGCTATGTTGGATAAACTGATGATCAATAGTTTAATTACTACTGCCTTATCTTCAACAATTATCTTAGTTTCTGCCTCCATGGCTGCTTTTGCATTTAGCCGATTGAATTTCAAAGGTTCAAAATTTTATTTAGGAGTACTTACAATCGGCCTTATTGTCCCAATCCAGTCTTACTTTATCGCACAAAATCAGTTGGTGGAGTTATTCCATCTGAAGGACACTCGAATCGCCTTGATATTGCCCTATGCAGGAATGGGAATGGCCTTAGCTGTTTGGCTTCTAAAAGCCTACTTAGATTCAATGCCTAAAGAACTTTTTGAAGCTGCACGCGTTGATGGTTGTGGAGATATCCGCATGTATTTTAATATCGTGTTACCAGTCTTACGTCCCGGTCTTGCTACTGTTGCAGTATTTTCAGTCTTGAGCGCTTGGAATGAATTCCTTTTGGCAATCATTTATATCCAAAGAGAAGATTTGAAGACGATACCTAGTGGTCTACTTACATTTTCTCAAAAGTATGTAACTGACTATCAAATGCTATTTGCTGCACTTACAATCATCACCATCCCAATGATTACTGTTTATATAATTTTTAACCGTCAAGTGGTTTCTGGACTAACTGAAGGCTCTTTGAAATAGAAGTCATGGGAATATGAAACAACTTGGTCAAATAATGGCTTCAGAGATAGCGGAGATTCCACTTATCTTTGACTCTCTCTTAACCGATGATTCCCAATTTGATTCGATGAGGAATATTTTGACACAGGCAAAGATTCATACGGTGCTGATTCTCGCGCGCGGAACATCTGATAATGCGGCTCATTTTCTAAAATATTTGATCGAAACTGAACTTGGTTTACCTTGCGGACTAACATCGCCATCGTCGATAACTGTCTATAACTCAACGCTACATTTTGAGGGAACTCTTGTCGTAGCAATAAGCCAAAGTGGGAGATCACCTGATTTAGTTCGATTTGCTACAGCAGCTTCTAAGGCCGGCGCAAAAATAATTACAATCACAAATGACGCAGATTCACCTTTGGCATTGCTTGCCGATGAGAGTCTTGCGCTCAATGCTGGCCCAGAGTTAGCCGTGGCTGCGACTAAGAGTTATGCCGCACAGTTGATGATGTGCTTCTTGTTAGTTGCTAGTTGGAATCAGAAAAAGTTTGACTCACAAATAATTATCGAGCAAGCACAAAAGTTAGTTGCCACTCCTGACTTAGTGAGCAAAGCTGTTGCTCTATGTGAGCGTGGGAATGAAATCGTGGTACTAGGTCGCGGTTTTGCGTATCCCAATGCCCGTGAAACTGCACTTAAGGTGCAAGAGACAAGCAAGATTTCAGTTCAAGGACTTTCTACTGCTGATTATTTACATGGACCTATTTCAGCTCTGACTTCAGCAACCCAAGTGTTTATTCTTTCACCTTCTCATATGCCTGAACATTCGATTAGCGAAGCACTTGTGAAGTTGAGAGAACGAGAGGCACGGATTTTTTGGATTGGAAATGGCGGAATTCCTAATGCATCTGATGTTGTAATTAGCGGATCAACATGTGATGATGAAATTACTTCAAGCATTGTGGATTCGATTTCATTGCAACGTTTTGCCCTGGAATTTGCAATCAAATCGGGTCTTGATCCTGACGCACCAGCAGGGCTTTCGAAAGTTACTCTCACTCACTGAAAGTTTTTTACATATAAATCAAGTGGGGCGGGTCGGGCTCGAACCGACGACGACCGGATTATGAGT
>Ga0214919_10004958_pt1 | contig 19141 bp, 14 predicted proteins | sample LL1503_MetaG_FD_177994 | JGI IMG/M metagenome (GOLD analysis project Ga0214919, IMG submission 177994) | Freshwater microbial communities from Lake Lanier, Atlanta, Georgia, United States - LL-1503 | ecosystem: Environmental > Aquatic > Freshwater > Lake | place: USA: Georgia | collected...
GGGGAGCCGCTGAACCCAGAGGTGATCGAAGAAGTGCAAGCGGCCTGGGGGCTGACGATTCGCGACGGTTTCGGCCAGACCGAGACCACCGCCCAAGTGGGCAACCCGCCGGGCCAGAAGATCCAGTTCGGCTCGATGGGCCGGCCGCTGCCGGGCTATCAGGTGGTGTTGCTCGACACCGACGACAAACCGGCCGACGAAGGCGAGATCTCGCTGGTGATGGACGACGCCACGCTGGGCCGGCCCACCGGCCTGATGGTGCGCTACGCCGACTCGCCAGAGAAAACTGCCGAGGTGATGCGAGACGGCCATTACCGCACCGGCGACGTGGCCCGGCGCGACGCCGACGGCTACATCACCTACGTCGGCCGCGCCGACGATGTGTTCAAGGCCAGCGACTACCGCATCAGTCCGTTCGAGTTGGAAAGCGTGCTGATCGAGCACCCGGCGGTGATCGAGGCTGCCGTCGTGCCCTCGCCCGATGCGCTCAAGCTGGCCGTGCCCAAGGCTTTCGTCACGCTGGCCGCAGGCCATGCGCCCGACGAGGCCACCGCCCGCAGCATCCTGGTCTTTTGCCGCGACAAGCTCGCTGCCTACAAGCGCATCCGCCGGCTGGAGTTCACCGAACTACCCAAGACCATCAGCGGCAAGATCCGCAGGGTCGAGTTGCGGCGCAAGGAAGAATCGCGCACGATGCCACCGACGCCAGGCGCGGACGAGTTCTTCGAGTAGACCCGCGGCGCTGGTCTTGCACCCAGACCACAGCGCGCGCCGCCGATCGATCACCCGCGTTTTTGGACCGCAGACCCACCCACTGCAAGGACATCCTGATGACATCCAAAGCCAACACACTCGGTGTGCCTTGCTACGAACTGCTTGGCGGCAAGGTTCGCGACCAGATGCGCGTGTGCTGGTCGCATTGCGTGACCTGGCGGGCGACCCGGATTCCGCACTACCAACCAGAGATCACAACCGCAGACGGCGTCCGCGATCTGGCACGCGAGGTGCGTGCCAAAGGCTTCACGGCGCTCAAGACCAATATATTTCGGTACGAGGAGGGACAGATCAAAGGCAAAGGCTGGAGCCCTGATCGGCGCTGTGCGCTGCGGCCATCAGCCGCTCCCGTCGCGCTCGTATTCGCCGCGCAGTTGCTGCTTGAGAAGCTTGCCCACCGGATTGCGCGGCAGGCTGCTGGACCGGATGTGGATCCGCTGCGGCCGCTTGTAGGACGCGAGCCGAGCGGCCGCAAAGGCCTGCAGTGCCGACACGGTCGGCGCGCAGCCATCGCGGGCGACGACGATGGCCACAACCGCCTCTCCGGTGTCCGCGTCGGGCAGCGCGATGACGGCGGCCTCGGCCAAGTCCGGATGCTGCAGCAGGCATGACTCGACCTCGGCGGCGGCGATCTTCTCACCGGCACGGTTGATCACGTCTTTGATCCGGTCGACAATGGTGAGGAATCCTTCGGCGTCCAGCATGCCGATGTCGCCGCTCCTGAACCAGCCCCCATCGAGCGCCTGTCGGCTTTGCTGCGGCGCCCGCCAATAAGCTTGCATGAGCGAGACGCCACGCATCCAGACCTCGCCCGGCTGGCCGATCGGTACATCGGCGCCGGCGGCATCCACCAACCGCAGTTGCATGATCGGCGAGCACAGACCCGCGCTGTGCGGCCGGTATTGAAAGCCCTCGCCCGATATCGCTGAGCCGACCCCGTTGGTCTCGGTAAGGCCAAAGCCCACCCCCGACATCGACGGCCGCACCCGCTGCAGCACCTCGTCGATAGCCCGCTGCGGCAAGCCCGCGCCACCGAAGCCTATGCCCGACAGGTTGCCGACCACCGCCGGGTCGTCAAAGCCCGGCTGCGCGAGCAGCTGCAGCACCATCGACGGGGCACCGTTGAACTGGGTGACCCGCTCCTGACGCATCAGGGCCAGCGCCGCTTGAGGTTCCCAACGGCGCATAAACACCAGGCGCCTTCCGTGACGCAGACTGCCGAGCAGCTGGGCATGCAACCCGCTGACATGAAACAGCGGCACCACCGTGAGCGAAGTCGGTGGCAGTCCCCGCTGCATGATGGCCTGCAGCGCGGCTGGTGAGCTCATGGCCGCACAGGCGCCGATGAAGTCGATGTTGTACAGCGCCTGGCACACCGCACGCTGCCCCGACACGACGCCCTTGGCCTGGCTGGTCGCACCCGAGGTAAACAGAATCAGCGCCGGGTCCAGCGGATCCAGGTCTGGCAGCGCTAGCGGGTTCGCGGCCACGGCGCACAGCGCAGCATACGCGTGCAGCCCCGACCCGGTCGCCGGTTCGGCACCGACAAGAACCACTGGGCAGCCGAGCGGCGCGCTGGGCGCCGAAATTCTTTGCAGGCGCTCGCTGTCGACGAACAGCAACTGCGGCTCGATCAGCCCGATCGCCGCCAGCAACTCGTCGCCTAAGCCAAAGCTGTTCAGCGCAGCAGGAACGGCGCCCAGCGACGCGACTGCCACGAACACCACCGCCCACTCGGGCCGGTTGCGCATGGCGATGGCGACACGCTGCCCCGACTGCAGTGCGAAATCGCTGCGCAGTCGGCACGCGAGCGCGTCGACCTGCGCGTAGAAGCGGGAAAATGTCCAGCGTTCGTCCTCAAACACCATGAACACCTTGTCGGCGTGGACGCGGCCCAAGCTGACCAGTTCGGCCAGGCTGCTGCAGGCGTTCTTGTACGCTGGCAGACGCTGGCCGTCGTGCTCGACCCAGTGCAGCTCGAATGCCGCCCCAGCAGCCGTCAGCCTATGCTGGACCGAGCGCAAATTGTCATGAACCGTCGTCATCGCGTGTCACCTCGCGCAAATTATCCCCGCCGCTCGCGCACTCAGAAGCGCTTCAGACGCGCGTAGCGGTCGCGGTGGAAAACTCCGTCGCCCAGGCTTTGCTGCAACACGCGCCCGCGCTTGAGCAGCAGGCCCAGATCCAGCGCGTCCGTGACGCCGATTCCGCCGTGCAGCTGCACCGCCTCGCCCAGCAAGCGTTCGCTCAGGTCGCTGGCGCGGGCCTTGGCCAAGCTGGCCAGCAGCGGCAACTGCGGGTCATCGGCGTCGATCGCTGCCAGCGCCGCTGCGACGCAACTGGTGAGCATTTCAAGCTCGACGAAAAGCCGCGCCGCCCGGTGCTGCAAGGCCTGAAAAGAGCCGATCGGAACGTCAAACTGCACCCGCTGCTTCAGGTAGACCAGCGTGCGATCGAAGGCTTCCTGCATCAGCCCCAGCAGCTCTGCAGCCAGGCAGACCCGGGCCCGGTCCAGCACCCGATCAAGGGGCTGCAATCCGCCGCCGGCGACGCCCAACAAGGCGGAGTCGGACACCACCACCCCGTCGAGGTGGATGTTGGCCGCGTTGCGGCTGTCGACCATGTGCGTGCGCTGTACCGACACCCCAGGCGCGCCGGCCTCGACCAGAAACAGGCTCAGCCCGTCCTCATCGCCGGCAACGCCGCCGCTGCGCGCGACCACGATCAGCTGCTGCGCCACATGGCCATCGAGCACAAAGCACTTGTCCCCCTGCAACCGCCAGCCGCTGTCGACGCGCGACGCCTGGGCCATGACCCTGCGCGGGTCATGCCGCGACCCCTCATCCAGTGCCAGCGCCATCAGCGTGTCGCCGGCCATCACCTGCGGCAGCAGGCGCGCGCGCTGCGCTGCGCTGGCGCATTGCATCAACAAGCCACCCGACAGCACCACCGTCGACAGCAGCGGCGTTGCCGCCAATGTACGACCGCATTGCCCGAAGACGGTACCCAGGCCTTTGAAGCCGAAGTCCAGGCCACCGGCCGCTTCAGGGAAAACCATCGCGCTCCACCCCAGATCGACCATGTCCCGCCACAACTGCGGGTCGTAGCCCAACGCCGATCGCTCATCGCGCAGGCGCCGCAGCGCCGAGATTGGCGAGCGCGCGTGCAAGAAGCTCTTGGCCGTCTCGCCCAGCATGCGCTGCTCCTGGCTTGGCAACATCGCCATCCGATCGCTAGCCCGGCAAACCAAGCACCCGCTTGGCGATCAGGTTGAGCTGAATTTCGGACGATCCGCCGGAAATGGTGTAAGTCTTGGCCAGCAACCACAAGCGGCAAACATCGTGTTCGTCAGGGCTGAATGCGTCGCCCTCCCAGCCCAGACCGCGGTGGCCCATCAGCTGCTGCAGCAACTCGTACTTGGCCACCTCCTGCTCGGTCTGCACCAGCTTCATGATGCTCGCGCTTGCGCTGACATCCTGCCCCGCCATCGCCTCCTCGTGCACCCGCCGGGACGTCAGCGCAAGCGCATGCGCGTCCATAAGCAGATGGGACAGCCGGTCCCGCCATACCGGCTCGCGCAAGAGGCCGTCGCCGTCCATCAGGTACGGCAACGCCACCGCCAGCGGATCGTGCGATGGTGCAGCGCCTTCGCTGAACTTGGACATTGCCGCGCGCTCGTGCAACAACAGCCGCTTGGCGACGGTCCAGCCGCCGTGCAGCGGACCCACCAACTGCCGAGCGGGAACGCGCACGCTGTCAAAGAACACCTCGCAAAAGCTCGACTTCCCGCTGATCAGCTCGATCGCTTTGACGCTGACGCCGGCGCAGCGCATATCGATCAACAGGAAGCTGATCCCCTCCTGCTTCTTGGCGCTCGCGTCGGTGCGCACCAGCGCATACATCCAGTCCGACACGTCGCCGTAGCTGGTCCAGATCTTGGAGCCGTTGACGACGAACTCGTCGCCGTCGCGCAGCGCCGAGGTCCTGACACTGGCGAGATCTGAGCCCGCGTTGGGCTCGCTAAAACCTTGGCACCAGCGCACGCGGCCCTGGGTCATGGGTATCAGGTGCTCGCGCTTTTGCGCTTCAGAACCCACTTCCAGAAGCACCGGCCCTAGCATCCAGACGCCCAGATTGAACTGGGGCTGACGGCAGCCCAGCGCCGTCATCTCCTCCTCCAGCACGCGCACCTGGTCGGCGTCAAGCCCCGCACCGCCGTATTCCTTCGGCCAACCCGGTGCAAACCAGCCGCGCGCGCCCATGCGCTCAAACCACAGCCGCTGGTCATCGGTGTCAAAGTGCAGCCGCGATCCGCCCCAAACCATTTGCTCGGCCGTAATCGGCAGGCGCATGCTCGCTGGGCAGTTGCGCTCCAACCACTGGCGGGTTTGCGCGCGAAAAGATAGCCCGTCCGTCACGCCCACCGCCTCCATATTTGCGCTTGCACCGTGCTCAGTTCGAAAGGGCGCGCTGCAGCGCCTGCGGCGTCAACGCCACATAGCACTGCTGAGCGCGGTCCCTGACATAGAGCGGGTCGCGCACCAGGGCCGGGTCAAAACCTTCGCGCTGCAGGTCGACCTTGCGCAACTTGTAGGTGCTGGTCATGTCGGCAACATCCGATACCCGCACCAGCAGTGGCGCCGCATAGTCGGGAAGGCGCTCCGTGCTCAGACGGTACAGTGCCCGGGCGTCGAAGGGCTTGCCCGCTTGCATCACGATCGAGGCCATTCCGGCCCGCCCCTCATGACCGTCGACCGGAACGCCGTAGACGGTGATCATCTCCACGCCGGGAAGGTCGCCCAGGCTGTCGGCCACTTCCAGAGTCGACACGTTCTCACTCTTCCAGCGAAAGGTGTCGCCGATGCGGTCGACGAACCAACAGTAACCGTCCTGGTCGCAACGCAGCAGGTCTCCCGACGACCACCAAGCGTCGCCGGCGGAAAACACATTGCGCAGTATCTTCCTCTCGGTTTCTTCGGCCGATGTGTAGCCTTCGAAGCGCCCACCCACCACGTCGGGAATATCGATCAGGCGCCCGATCGCCTCGCCGGCTTCCCCTGCTTCGCAGAGCTGAAAATAACCCTGGGCATCGCGCGGGTGCGAACCCGACGCTACGTCGTAGCGCACGATCCGCAGGTTGGTCTTCTCCCAAAACGGGACGCGCCCACAAGATCCCGGTCGGTTGTCCAGATTGATGGTGTTGGTGTTGGACTCGGTCGCGCCCCAACCCTCGTAGATGTCCATGGCGCCAAAACGGTTCACGAAGCGCTCCCATACCTCGAGGCTCATACCAGCGCCCACCATTTTGCGCAGGCCGTGATGGCGATCGTCGGGTCGCGCCGGATCGGTCAGCAGGTAGCGGCAGATTTCACCCACATACTGGCAAATCGTGACCTTGAAGCGACGCACGTCGACCCAGAATTCTCGCTTGCTGAACTTGCGCCGTAGCGCGAGGCTGGCACCCGATGCAAATGCGGTAGCGCCTGCCGACAGGGAGGCCGCGCCGTGGTACAGGGGCAAGAAACAGTAAAAGCAGTCATCCGGCTTGACCGACATGGTCTCTTGCATGACGTCGCCGGTAATCAGCCAGCGGGCATGGCTGACGACAGCCGCCTTGGGGAAGCCGGTGGTTCCCGAGGTAAAAATATAAACCGCCGCGTGGCCGGCCTGCAGGCCGGCACGCCAGGCCGCCGGCGGATTTTCCTGCGGGCAGGCGTCGGCCAGCGCGCCCAGGTCGCAGGCGGCGCGCGCACGCGCCGCCTCACCCGCCGGATTTTCGGCGTCGCGCCAGAGCCAGCAGGCGATTTCGTCGGGCACCTCGGGGGAGTCGAACTGGTCCAGACATTCTTCGCCGACGATGGCCCGGGTAGCGCCGGTGACCTGCAAGGCGTGTGCCAGACCACGGCCCTTGAGGTTGGTGTTGAGGAAGGCGACGGTCACGCCCAACTTGGCCAGTCCGAGCCAGACAAAGAAAAAGCCCGGCCGGTTCTCCAGGCAAATCGCCACGACGTCGCCCCTGCGAACACCCTGGCCGTGCGCCGCATGGGCCACCTGGTTGGCGCGCGCATTCAATTGCGCATAGCTGCAGGACTGCCCGGCGCAATGCAACGCGGCGCGGTCTGTGTAGCGCTGCGCGGCCTCCTCAATGCGCTCGGCGGTGGTGTAACTCTGCGAAGCACGATGGCGCTGCGCCGCCAGACTGCGGCGGTCCAGCTTGGCCTGCGTCTGTTCACGCGACACCAGCGAGCACACGCCGTGCGCAGACGGGGCGGGCGAACCCGGTAGGGCGCTGGCGATCGCGAAGTTCATCGAATGGTCTTGGGCATCGCCAAACCGAATTGGGCGATGAGCTCGCGCTGCAACTCGTTGGTCCCGCCGCCAAAAGTGGTGATGGTGGCCGCCCGCGCCTCGTACTCGAGCTCGCCGGCCAGCAACGCTGCCGCAGAGCCGGCGCGCACCATGGCGCCACTGCCCATGACCTCGATCAGCATGCGCAGCACCTCGATGACCGTCTCGGAACCGTAAACCTTCGACGCCGAGGCCAGCGCCACGTCCATATTGCCGGCTTCCACATCCGCGGCGATACGAAAGTTCAGCAGGCGCTGCGCTTCCAGCCGCGTGTAGCAATCGGCGAGCGCGCGCTGCACCCAGGGCTGGTCGATGGCGCGTCGTCCGTTCTCGTCGCGCGCCTTGGCCCACATCAGGACCCGGCGAAAGGAACCGAACACCTTGTCGGCCCAGGCGCCCAGTCCCAGGCGCTCATGATTGAGTTGCGCGGTGATGAGCTTCCATCCGGCGTTGAGTTCGCCAACGAGCATATCGCGCGGCACCCGGACCTGGTCGTAATAGGTCGCCGCGGTGCGGTTGCCCACCGTCTGGATCGGGGTATGCGAAAAACCCGGCAACTGGGTGTCCACCATCAGCAGCGACACGCCCTTGTGGCGCGGCAGGTCCGCATCGGTGCGTGCGGCAAGCCAGACAAAGTCGGCCGACTCCACGCCGCTGGTCCACAGCTTGTTGCCATTGACGACAAAGGTGTCGGCTTCGAGCCGGGCCGAGGTCTTGAGCGCGGCCAAGTCGGAACCGGCACCGGGCTCTGAATAGCCGATGGAAAATAGGAGCGTACCGGCCGCTATGGCTGGCAGAAAGCGCGCTTTCTGCAACTCCGTCCCGCTGGCCATCAGCGCCGGCCCCACGGTGCTGATGGTCACAAAGGGCAAGGGTGCGCCGGCGATATTGGCTTCCTCGAAAAACACCAGCTGCTCGGTTCCGCTGAAGCCTTGGCCACCAAAGGCTTTGGGCCAGCCCACCGCCAGCCAGCCATCGGCCCCCATGCGCCGCACCGTATCGCGGTACAGCGCTCCGCCTTCAGCGGCCCGCAGCGCAAGCCGGAGTTCCGGCGTCATCAGCGCGCCGAAATAGTCCCGCACGCGTAGCCGCAGTGCGTGCTGTTCGGCAGTCAGGTCGATGAACATCGGATAGCTCAGGCCTGGCCAAGAATCAGGCCGCTGGTAGGAACGCCGGTGCCCGCGGTGACCAACACATGCTCGACACGATCGACCTGGTTGACCGCCGTACCCCGCACCTGCCGCACGCCTTCTGCAATGCCGTTCATGCCGTGGATATAGGCTTCGCCCAGTTGTCCGCCATGGGTGTTGATGGGCCAGCGGGCACCGCGCTGGTGGTGGCCGGCGCGCACGAAATCCTTTGCTTCGCCGCGGCCACAAAATCCAAACTCCTCGAGTTGCTGCAGCACAAAGGGCGTGAAGTGGTCGTAGATGACGGCCGTCTGTATGTCGGCCGCGCACAAGCCGCTTTGTTCCCACAGCTGGCGCGCGACCAGCCCCATCTCAGGCAGTCCGGTGATGTCGCCGCGGTAAAACGAGGTCATGATCTGCTGGCCCGAACTGATTCCCTGGGCGGCAGCCTTGATGATCACCGGCTTTTGCCGCAGGTCGCGCGCGCGCTCCACCGAGGTGACCACCATCGCCACCGCGCCATCGCTTTCCTGGCAGCAGTCGAGCAGGCGCAGCGGCTCGCAGATCCAGCGCGACGCCTGATGCTCTTGCAGCGTGATCGGCCGCTGGTAATAGAAGGCCGCCGGATTGGTTGCTGCGAAATCGCGCGCGGCGACGGCGACGCGCCCGAAGTCCTCGCTGGTCGCGCCGAATTGATGCATGTAGCGCTGCGCAAACATAGCGACCCAGGACGCCGGCGTGTGCAGTCCGTGCGGCATGTACCAGCCGTAGTTGACGTTCTCGAAGATCGGCGTCGACCCGAATCCGTAGCTGCCGCTGCCAAAGCGGTACCAGCTGCGCTCGTTCATCGCGCGGTAGACCACGACCGTGCGCGCGACGCCGGTGGCAACGGCCATCGCAGCGTGCAGGAACGGCGCACAGGCAGCGCCTCCACCATGCGGTACCTGGCTGAAAAACCGAACGTCACGGGCGCCGAGTAGCCGCGCCACCTCGTACTCGGGCACCTTGTCGACCGAATACGAGCTGAAGCCATCAACCTCCTCGGGCGCAATCCCAGCGTCTCCCAGCGCAGCCAGAATCGCCTCGAGCGCGAGCCGCACTTCGGTGCGCCCCGAGTTCTTGGAGAATTCGGTCGCTCCAAGGCCCGCAACAGCGGCACGCGCGGAAATAGAGCTTTGCGTCATGGTGTCCAACTGTGCGGGTGGTTCAGGGCAGTGCCAAGGTCACCGTTGCGCTGACATGATCGCCCAGCCCGTTCTTTCCGCTCACGCGCAGCTCGGCGCTGCGCGCCACCGGGTCGACGACCATGACCTCGCCGCGCAAGCGCAGCGTGTCGCCCGGATAATTCGGCGCCCCGAGCTTGATCTTCACCGACTTGAAACGCGCATCCGGACCGCTCCACTGCTCGACAAAGCGTTGCACCAGCGCGTTGGTGGTCAGGATATTCATGAACACATCCGGCGAGCCGAGCGCGCGTGCAGCGTCGGCGTCGTGGTGACCGGGAAAATAGTCCCGGGTGGCGATCGCGCCGCCGGCGATCAAGGTCACGGTGACCGGTATGTCCAGCGGCGGCAGCGCCTGTCCGACGCGGATGTCCTCAAATTGCATCGACTGCCCCGTGGTCTTCGGCGAGGTCATATTTCCATCCCAGGCTGTCGTTGTCCGCCAGCCAGCTTCCAAGTTTTGCCAGCGCCTGCTCAGGCCCCCCCAGGCTGGCACCCAGCGCGCGGCTCCAGTACAAAAAGCGGTGCATCGGGTAGCTGATGTCGACACCTATGCCGCCATGCACATGTTGGGCCTTGTGCCCCACCAGATGGGCCGCCTGCGCGGCAAGCACCTTGACCGACAGCGCCTGCGCCGCGCAGCCCAGACCTGCGTCCAACCGGTACACCAACTGCGACAGCGCCGAACGCAGGGCCTCCAGCGCTATAAAGCAGTCAGCCATCTGACTGGCCACCAGTTGAAAGCTGCCGATGACGCGACCGAACTGCTGGCGCTCGCTGACATAGGCGACGGCACGGCGGATCTGCTGGGCCGATACGCCGAGCTGCAGCGCAGCGGCCGCTGCAACCAGGCGCGGCTCAAGCCATTCTTGGGCCCCGTCCGCCAGCAGCGACGCCAGCGGAACCCGAACGCCGTCGCAATGCAAGTCGGCCAGGCGCAGGTGGTGCTGGCTGGTTCCCTCGACCCGGCGCAGACCCGCAGCGTCCAGGTCCAGCAGCAGCAGACGCGGGCATCCGTCCAGATCGACCGGCAACAGCGCGAACTGCGCCTGCGCGCCCAGGGGCACGGCAGCGGCGACGCCATCGACGCGCAGACCGTCCTGCCCCAGCCGAGCGCGCAGGCGCAGCCCGAGCGCGTCGCGCGTGCCGTCCAGAGACAGCGTCAACAGGCATTCGCCGGCCGCCGCCTGCAGCACCCGCTGCTGCAGGGCGGGCGCGAACCGCGCCAGTGCCCCAGCCGCCAACTGGTGTTCGGCCAGCGGGACCAGCGCCAGCGCAGCACCCTGTTGCTCCAACACCGCCATCAGATCGGTCATTCCCAGGCCCAGGCCGCCGTCACGCTCGGCCAGCACGATGCTGTGCAGTCCGCCAAGCACGCATAGGGGCCACAGGGACTCCATGAAGGGAGCCCCTGCTGCGTCGTGGTCGCGCAGCTGGGTATCGCTGCAATGGTCGGCAAACAGCGACTGCGCACTGTTGGCAAAGGCGCGCTGATCGGCATCGAAATGGAAGTCCATGCTGCGCGGCGCCTCAGTCGCTGGTCAGCGCGAACTGCGGCAGCATCAGGTCGCCGTCGAAGCGGTTGAACTCGACCTTCACCCGCTGCCCGATGGCGACCTGCTCGCGCCCGAGGCGCACCAGTTGGGCCACCAGCCGGGTTCCCTCGTCGAGCTCGATCAGACCGATCAGATTGGGATGCTCAAAGGGAGCGACTTCAGGGTAATGCATCACCACGAAGGAGTACACGGTACCGAAGCCGCAGGCGGTCAGCGTATCCCAGTCAAAGGAGTGGCAGCTGCTGCACACCGGGCCCGGCGGGTGGCGCAGCTGCGCGCAGGCCCTGCATCGCTGGATCAGCAGTTTTCCCTGGCGCACACCGTCCCAGAAAAAACGGGTGTCGTCGCTGACGCCTGGCGCAGCGCGCCTGGGCTGGGGCGCCGGCACTGCAGCGTGCGCTGTCGCAGGGGTCAGGATGGCCGCGGTCGTCGGCTTGAATTTGAATACCCGAAACAGCAACTCGCCGACCTTCTCAGGACCCGAAGGCTGCTGCGAAAAATAGCGCATCACCAGGGTGACGAAAAAGCCGGTTCCCAGCCCGGTCGTCTTCTGCGGCCCGACCGCATCGAGACGGCTCAGATAATGGATGCGCTCGCCTTCGCGCAGCTCGCGCTCGAAACTGAGCTCCGAGTTCACTGCCACGACCGAGGTAAAACCCTGCGCCTCGAGCAGTTGCAGCACCTCGTAGGGGTTCTCGGCGGTCGAACCCGGTGGATAGTGGTTGGTCTTAAGGCCTTCCATGCACCAGACCTGCAGCATCGTCGCCGGCGCCACCAGTGCGCCGCGCGCCATCGCCTGCGGCGAAGCAGGGTCGGTGTAGGCCGGGTTGGCGACGCCCATCACCTCGCACCATTGACGGATCATCGGCGCATTGACCGGGTCCCACGACAGGACCTGGCCGTACTCCTTGCCGACCAGCGCGCGCACCGGCCCCATCCAGTCCGGTTCTGCCGCAGTGTTTTCGCCCATCCGTGTGACCCCGCCTAAGGTGACGCCGGAGCGCCCGGCGACGGTGGCCTCTTGTCGGCGCCAGCGGCGCCCAGAAACGCCGGCCGTTCGCCACCGCCGTGTAACAGCACATTGCTGCCGCTGAGATAGGACGCGGCACCCGATGCGGCATACAGGCAGGCCTGGGCGATGTCGTCGGGCTCCGCCATGCGTCCCGCGGGGATGGTTGCGGCGACGGCCGCGATGCCGTCCTCGTCACCATAATGCAGCGAAGACTGCTCGGTACGCACCAGTCCGGGACTGATCGCCACCACCCGGACCTTGGGCGCCCACTCGACGGCCAGCGAGCCCACCAGGCTCAGCACGCCGGCCTTGGCGGCACCATAGGCCGCCGTACCCGGCGACGGGCGCAGGCCGCTGATGCTGCCAACGAAAATAATGACGCCGCCGCGGCCCTGCTGCATCTGCGCGTTGGCAGACTGCGCCAGGTTGAACGGCGCCAACAGATTCAAGCGGATCACACTTTCGTGAAAGCGCGGCGACGCGCTGGCCGCGTCCGCCGCAGGGCTACCACCGGCGTTGTTGATCAATACGTCGATCCGTCCGTGGCGCCGCACCACTTCAGCCACGAGCGCGCGCACCGCGTCGATTTCCCTCACATCGCAGGCGATGAACTCGGCCTGCGCGGCACCCGCGGCGGGTAAGGACGCTGGGTCCTTGCGCGCGCAGACGACGACGGTATCGCCCGCGGCGAGAAATCCCTGCGCGATGCCGCGGCCTATCCCCTTGGTGCCGCCGGTGACGAGCACCACGCGGGGCGAGATGTCGGTCCCGGACGGCGCGGAAGTGGATTTCATGGCAGCCAGTTTAGGGTTGGCCAGGGCGCGGCAATACATCCAAACGGACGATGCCGGCGCAGCGCGCCGTGGCCATCATGCAACCTGTTCCGAATCCGCCGTGCACACCGCGGCCCACCGTCATCCCACGAGGCCACGTTGTCCGATACCACCGACCCCGAAGTTGTCGTCGACCAACCGCATCCAGGGGTGGCCCTGGTCCGGCTCAATCGGCCGCAGGCGAGCAACGCGCTAAGCCTGGCGCTGCAAGACCAGCTTGCACAGGCCTTTGTCACGCTGTCAGCCGACCCGCAGGTGCGCTGCATTGTTCTCACTGGCGGCGACTCCGTGTTTGCCGCTGGGGGCGACATCAAGGGCCTGGTGCAGGCCGATCCGATCGAGATCATGCAACGCCATACCGAAAGAGTCTGGGCGCCACTGCAGCATTGCCCCAAGCCAGTGATAGCGGCCGTATGCGGCTACGCCTTTGGCGGCGGCGCCGAGCTGGCGATGCATTGCGACATCATCATCGCCGGGGAGGGCGCGAGCTTTTGCCTTCCCGAAATACGCATCGGCATCATGCCCGGCATCGGCGGCACGCAGCGCCTGGTGCGCGCGGTTGGAAAATTCAACGCCATGCGCATGCTGCTGACCGGTCGACCCGTGGGGGCGCGCGAAGCGCAGGCGATGGGGCTGGTGAGCATGGTCGAGCCCGACGCCGAGGTGCTGGCCGCGAGTTTGAAAATGGCGGCGCAGATCGCCGACATGCCGCCCCTAGCCGCCATGCAGATCAAGGAAGTGGTGCTCGCCGGCGTCGATGCGTCGCTGGAGACCGCGCTGATGCTGGAGCGCAAAGCCAACCAACTGCTCTTTGCTACCCGGGACCAGAAAGAGGGCATGCAGGCTTTTGTCGAAAAGCGCAAGCCCCGCTTCGAGGGACGCTAACGCACCGGGCAATTCGAGGCTACGGCGTACACCGCTCCACAGCCCTCCCGTGCAAAAATTGCGGCCATAACCTGCACCCATCGGCATGGGACGGATTGGCGCGTGGCAACCTTAAAACCTAGGAATGCCTGCCGAGGCGGCGTTGCGCACGCCCTGCGACGATGCGGCGGCGCCGCAGCCTCGGGTCTGCGGGCAATGCGACGCTGTCTGGCCGGCGCGGCGCCCGGCATCCGCATCGGCGAGCACAGCGATGCGATCCTGAACGAGTTGGTCATCGGCGCAGAAGCGATCGCACTACTGCGCGATCGCGGCGCTGTGGCCTGACAAGGATCGCTATTTGGCGGTGTAGCCGCCGTCGATCACCAGTTCGGCGCCGGTCATGTAGCGCGACTCGTCCGAGGCCAGGAAGAGCACGCCGTTGGCGATGTCGACCGGTTCGCCCCAGGCGCCGAGCGGAACCTGCGCCTCCAGCCTTGCGATCAGGGCCTGCCTGTCAGCGGGCGGCAGCGCGGCAAAAGCGTTTTCCACCATCGGCGTTCTGATCACACCGGGGTGCAGCGAATTGACCCGGATTCGGTAACCCTTGTTGGCGCAGTGCAATGCCGCCGATTTGGTGAAAATGCGCACCCCGCCCTTGCTCGCGCTGTAAGCGGCGGCCATTGGCTCCCCGATGATGCCGTCAATCGACGATATGTTGATGATGGAGCCGCCTCGGTGCTTCATGGCGCGGATCGCTTCGCGGGTGCCGACAAAGACCGCGTCGAGATTGACCTGCTGGGTTCTGCGCCAGTCATCGACGCTCGTATCCTCGGCGCTGCCGGTCATGACGATGCCGGCGTTGTTCACCAGGATATCGATTTGACCGAGCCGCGCCAGCATATCGGCGATCAACGCCTGCCAGCGCGCTTCGTCGGTCACATCTTGCTGCTGCGCTTCGGCGCTGCCGCCCTTGGCCACAATCGCAGCAACGACACGCGCCACCGCTGCAGCATCGATGTCGCTGGCCACCACATGCGCGCCTTCTTCTGCCAGGCGATGCGCCGTCGCCTCGCCGAGCCCCGAACCGGCGCCGGTGATCAGGGCTACCTTATTGGCAAGACGCATACCGTCTCCTTGCGTGCTGATCGGGCGCTGACCAGATCAATGGCGCCGACGGGCGGCTGCAGGCGTTGCGGTCGTCGCTTCGAACTGGCGCGTCGGCGCATTGGCCCGAGTGGTCGGCAGCGTCCGCACCCGGACTACCACTTGAGGTTCAGGCTCACACCGACCGTGCGCGGTTCGGCGAAATAGGCCGGGGTCAGGTTGCCGAAGGCGGGGCCAAAGTCGATCATGTTGGCATTGTGCTGGTTGTCCATGGCATTGCGCAGCCACAGCGATGCGCTGGCCGTGTTCCCACCCACACGGATATTCTCCAGGCTAAAGCGCAGGTTCAGCGTGCCGGCTGACTTGACCAGCGAATTGGAGGCCAGCGCCTTGCTCGGGTCGGTGAGGGTCAATTGATAGGGGTAGAGATAATGCTCGTCGCTGAAGCTGTAGTCGGCCAGCGCACGCCAAGTGCCGAGGGACGAGCGTGCCACCACCGCGTCGGCCATCAGGTTGATCGTGTTCTTGGGCGCATGGACGACGGCGCGGTTGGCCGCCACATTAACGCCCTGTTCCATGAACTCGGTGTACTTGGCGTCCAGATAGCCGTACCCCAGTTGCAGTCGCAGGTCGCGCGTCGGCCGCCATTGGCCCTCGACCTCCAGGCCCTGTGTGGTTGCGCGTCCGACATTGCGAATGTCCGACGATGCCGCACCCTTGGCGGTGAAGACAGCCATCTGCAAATCGGTCGTGCGGTTGCTGAACACCGCCGCGTTGAACTGGGCGCGATTCTCATCGAAGGACGCCTTGATGCCGACTTCCACCGACTTGAGCCGCTCCGGCTTGTAGGGTGTCAGCACCTCGGACGCAGACTGCGCCTCGCCGTTGAAGCCGCCACTCTTGAAGCCCTCGGCATAGCGCGTATAGACGCTCAAGTCCTTATTGAGCTTATGGCCCAGGCTGAGCATCGGTGTGGTGGCGCTGAAGTTGGTAGTGCCCTGGGTGCCGGATGGAACCAGCACTTGCGTTCCGCTGTATTTCGTCGCCGCGTCGTAGAAGCCCATCGTCAACTGCCGGCGAACCGTTTTGTCCTCGCTGGTACGCCGCAGGCCACCGGTCAGCGTGGTTTCATCACTGAGCTTGTAGTCCGCCTGCCCATAGGCCGATACGGCATCGGTGGTGAACCCATAGCGCGAATCGAAAGTCTGTGCACCGAAGAAGAAGGTTTGGGGATTTTTGGTGAAGCCGTCGTCTTTGAAGGAGTAGATGCCGCCCACATACGACAGGGAGCCGCGACTTCCGATCCATTGCAGTTCATTGGAGTCCTGGCTGTAGTCGGAGTAACGCTGGGTATGGGCCAGCGGGATCGGCGAGCCGTCCAGATCCAGCCCGTCTTCCCAGTGCATCGTGCGCCGCGACCAGGTGTACTTAAGGGTATCGTTGCTGCTGACTTTCCATTCGGCATTCAGTGCGTGTCCGCCAAGGTCATAGCGTTCGAATGAGGGGCCGTCGACGCTGGCGGTCTTTTGGCGGGTCGTGTTGACCTGTATGCCCGGAATGTAAAAATCCCGCAGGACCGTCGAGCGAACGATCTGGGAGAAGTTCCCCGATTGATCGGCTTTGCTGTTGTCATAGCGGTAGTCGATCTGCAGGTCCCGTCCCGCGTCAAGCGTCAGTGCCAGGCGCCCACCCGACTTGTCCCGGTTGTTCAACTCCGCAACCGAACTGCCGGCGGTGGTCTTGATCCAGCCGTCGCGCGTTTCCTTACGCACTCCGAAAGCGGCTTTCAGGGGCCCCAACTGAGGCAGGTCCAGCGAAAATTTCTCTACCTGCGCGTTGTAGTTTCCGAGTTCCAGTGTCGCGGCGCCACCGAGCTCGCCGGTAGGTTTGCGCGTCACCAGGTTGATCGCGCCGGCTAGCGTATTGCGGCCGTAAAGCGTTCCCTGCGGCCCGCGCAATACCTCGATGCGGTCCAGATCGACCAGGTCGAAGATCGCGCCCTGGCTCTTGCCCATGAAGACGCCGTCGACATACATGCCGACCGTCGACTCCCAGAACAGCGCCGGGTTGGAGGTAACGGAGCCACGCAGCGAAATCTGCGCCGAGGTCGAGTTGCCCGGCGAATAGCTGACCTGCAGGTTGGGCGCGAGCGCCGACAGATCGGCCACATTGCCGATGCCGCGTGCCTCTATCTCGCGCGAGGTGATCGCGGTCGCCGCGACCGGAACATCCTGGAGTTTTTCCTTGCGCCTTTGCACCGTGACCTCGACCCGCTCGAGCGTCGCCGACTGACCCGCATCAGCGTCTGTGGCCGGCTTGACCCCCTGCGCCCATGCCACTGCGCCAAAGCCCGCGGCAATCGCCAGGGTGAGATGCTTTAGCCGCAGGCGCTTTGGTCCGGACGTTGAACTCTGCATGAATGTCTCCTTGGTGTTGGGTCAAACCGTGATGGGGTACGGCACCGCAGTTGCGCTGCAGGTGCGTCAGCATGCGCTTGGGGCAGGCGATTGACCATCGTCTTAAAGGACTAGGTTGTTTTCTGGCCCACCGTGAAGTCGTGGCCCCACAGGCTGACGCGGGTGAACTCGTGCACCACATGGCTGCTCCAGTCGACGACGGCGCCGCCGTAGCCGAACTCGACGTCGAAGTTCGAAGGCGAGCGCATGTAAAAGGATGTCATCTTGTCGTTGGTGTGTTGTCCCAGCGTCGCGCTGAGCGCCACGCCGTGCGCGGCCATGCGGTCGAATGCGCGACCGACCTCGGGCATGCTGTCGACTTCGACCATGATGTGCACGCAACCGCTGTCGAGCGGAAACGCTGCCAGGGCCAGGCTGTGGTGGCGCGCGTTTGCGCAGTGAAAGAAGTGGATGGGAATCGTCGGACCTTGTGGGCCGGCGGGCTGGAAGTTCATGATGTCCGACAGACCAAAACCCATCACCTCACGGAAGAAGCGCACGGTGGCGTCGAAGTTCGGCGCCGGCAGTACCGTGTGGCCCATGCCGATGTCGCCGGTGACAAAACGCGATACGCCTGCAGGCGACGCGAAATGGGCAAAGTCCGACTTGAAGCCCCAAACCAGTTCGTGGCGGTTGCCCGACGGGTCGATGAAGCTCACCATCTGCTGCACCCGCCGCAGCTGGCACAGCGCGCTGTCGCCATGCTCCAGCGCCACGTCGGCTTTTTGCAGCGTCGCGACGGCACGCTCAAAACCGGTCTGGTCGCGGACTTCCCAGCCCGATGCCACATAGGCGTCGCGCGCGCCAGGTCGCACTGCGATGCGGAACTGACGCTCGTCCATCTTGATGTACAGACCGCCATCGGACGAGGTCTCGGTCATCATCCCGAGAACGCCCTGCGCGTAGGCCGTCCAACGTCCGAGCTCGGTGCTTTCGGCCACTACATAGGCCAGCCCGCTGATGTCGATCATTGCTGAACTCCTTGGTGTTGATTGAGACAGGTAGTCATTCCATTTGCAGTCTGCGGCGCCACGGTGTGGCGGTCATCGTCTGTTTAGACTATCGGGCCGTGTGGCGTTCAAACCCCCTGTAGCGCGGCAGCGTGCCCGGCACGCCGGCCCGAGAACACGCAGTCGGCCAAAGAAAGCCCGCTGACATAGCCCGACGAGGGCAGGCCGATGGCGCTTCGACCTGCCGCGAACAGGCCGGCGATGTCGTGCCCTTCGGCATTGGTGACATGGCCGTCGGCCTCGTTGACCCGCAGGCCACCCAGGCTAATGGTCGCCAGCGGGAACAACCTTTCCCCGATCGAAATGTTCAAAGCGTAGAACGGGGGCCGATCCAGTGCCTGGCGCATATCCGCAGACTTGCCAAGCCAGTCATCGCCAGCGCCGCGTGCCGCGGCGTTGTAGGTCTGCCAGTGTCGCTCCAGAGTCGCCGGGTCGGCGCCGATCCGGGCCGCCAGCGCGCCGATCGACGGCGCCTTGCGCGCGCCGATCAACATCATCGCCAGCGCGGGAAGGAACTGAAAGGCCCACAGGCCGCCGAACAGACACTCCTTGATCGCCTGCAGCCGAAGCCGCGCATCGATCACCAACCAGGCCTTTCCGCCCTGTTGCTCGACCATTGCATTGCCGAGTTTGGCGCCGTACACCTGCTCGTTGCAAAAGCGTTCACCGCGCGAGTTGATCACCATCGCCATCGGCCACGAGGGTGGCGGTGTGATGAAGCGCCAAGCCGAAATGTTGGAAAGTTGCTGACCCTGCCCCTGTACGCTTTGGCCCAGTCGCAGTCCGCTGCCGTCGCAACCGGCAGCACCGATGGGCCAGCCCCGGCGATAG